>Ga0209636_10002476_pt1 | contig 18811 bp, 13 predicted proteins | sample DeeMarSWOR152_54_FD_187464 | JGI IMG/M metagenome (GOLD analysis project Ga0209636, IMG submission 187464) | Marine sediment microbial communities from White Oak River estuary, North Carolina - WOR-1-52-54 (SPAdes) (version 2) | ecosystem: Environmental > Aquatic > Marine > Intertidal zone >... | reverse complement strand
CTGGATTAGCCCTTCCTCTGGTAGCTTTCATTACCTGCCCTATAATAAACGTCAAAGCTTGCTGTTTGCCAGAGGTATAATCTGCTACTGCCCCGGTATTATTGGCCATCACTTGTTTTACCACTTCTCTTATTTCACCAGCATCGCTAATCTGGCTTAGTTTCTTTTCTGTTATAACCTCGCTGGCTCCCTTGCCAGTGCGAAAAATCTCCTCAAACACTGCCTTGGCAGCCGGTCCGCTTATAGTGCCATTATCTACCAAGCCCAGCATTTCTGCTAGATGTTTTGGACTTATTTTAACATTTTCAATCTCAGTGTGGGTAGCGTTAAGCAGTCGGCTGAAATCTCCTAAAAGCCAGTTATTAACTGTCTTGGCCTTGCTGGGGTCCATTAGCTTAACGCAGTTTTCAAAATAATCTGCCATAGCCCTGGAGCTAGTTAGAATATTAGCATCGTACAAGGACAAGCCATATTGGGCCATAAATCGGTCTCTGCGTGCTTCGGGTAATTCGGGGAGTCTTGCTCTGATTTCCTCTATCCAGGCTCGATCCCAGACCAAGGGAGGCAAATCGGGTTCGGGAAAATATCGGTAATCATCAGCATACTCTTTAGTTCTCTGGGTCACTGTTATACCTGATTCATCTATCCAACCTCTGGTCTCCTGTACCAGTTCTCCACCTTCCTCAAGCACCTTTTTTTGTCGCCTCGATTCATATTCCAGAGCTTGGTAAACTGCTTTGAAGCTATTCATATTTTTAACTTCCACCTTGGGCAAAAACTCTTTACTAGCTACTGGGCGTATGCTTATGTTGGCATCACACCTAAAGCTTCCTTCCTCCATGTTGCCGGTGGACACTCCCAGATAACGCAGTATATTGCGTAACCTGATAAGGTAATCCCGAGCCTCCTCGGGGGAGCTTATTTCGGGCTCACTAACAACCTCCATCAAGGGCACACCGGAGCGATTGACGTCTATCAGACTGTAATCTCCCCTGTGCCACAATTTAGCGACATCCTCTTCGAGATGTACCCTGGTGATATTGATTCTTTTACTGGTACCGTTGCCATCAATGGTTAGCCAACCTCCTTTTCCAATGGGAGCATCATACTGGGAAATCTGGTAACCTTTCATCAGGTCAGGGTAAAAGTAGTTCTTGCGGTCGAATTTGGTATATTCGGGGATGGTGCAATTTAAAGCCAGGGCGGTCATTACTGTATATTCTATTGCTTTTTCATTGATGACAGGGAGGACGCCGGGCATACCCAGGCAGACGGGGCAGACGTGGGTATTGGGAGGAGCGCTGGCATAATCGGTGCTGCAGCTACAGAACATCTTGCTCTTGGTCAATAGCTGAGTATGAACCTCCAGGCCGATGACGATTTCATAGTTCATAGCTTTCGCTCAGTATAGCAGTGTTATCAAGCAGGGGCAAGGATCAATTGACTTGACCCGCACTCGGGGCATTGCTAGAATTGAATTTGGGGATATAGCTCAGTTGGGAGAGCGCTGCGTTCGCATCGCAGAGGTCGGGGGTTCGAATCCCCCTATCTCCACTGGAGGTGATGATCCCTAGAACCCCTCGGCAGCGCAGGCAAACTTTGGGCTGGTCAAGGAGAATTTTTTCGATGACATTCCTCTAGTCACCCCGGTAGGCATGCGGGGCAGGTTACTCTTGTTTGTTTACCGACTTTGTCAAAGGTTTAGCTTACAAAGGGCAAGAGCTGAATTATCGAATGGAGCGAAGGAGTAAAAGAAAAGTGAACTCCTTCACTTTATGCCAAGTCGTCTAGTTGATCCCTCATTTCGTGCACTGTAAGCAGCATTCGCGCTCTGTATGGTAAGTTAGATTATCGTCGCACACGAACCTCGGTTTTGTGCAACCGCACTCCACCCAGAAAAAGTCAGTGTGTAGCAAATGGCAATCCATCAGCATGGTTTGGCAACAACCGGGGAGGGTTTGTATTACTTTATTATAGGCGATTTGCCCGAAAACGATTGAACCGATACATTCTTTAAAGGGAAGTCTTTATTGATGTTATAATATTATTTAATACTACTTAATACTATTATAGTAGGCTGGGGAGGTGCTAGCGCGATGAAGCTGGAGCGGTTTCATGGAAATCCTATCCTTGAGCCAAAGCCTAAGTACCGGTGGGAGTCCAAGGCGACCTTCAATCCTGGCGCTCTCTATGAGGCTGGAAAGGTTCACCTTGTGTACCGGGCAATAGGAGACTCAGATGTATCGGTTTTGGGATATGCTTCAAGCGTTGACGGGTTCCATATTAATGAACGGCTGAATAAACCGATATACGTCCCCAGAGAGCCATTTGAAGGCGTTGGCTTGATGCATACCGCAGCAACCCATCCTGAAGTCATCTATTTCTCAGCCGAGGATGCAGTAGAAGAAGTGAGTTACGTGTCTGGCGGCGGTGGATGGGGAGGGTGTGAGGATCCAAGGCTAACCAAGATTGACGATAGAGTATTTATGACCTACGTTGCCTTTGACGGATACAGCCCACCCCGGGTAGCACTGACTTCAATACGTATTAACGATTTCCTGGCCAAGAGTTGGCAATGGCAGACGCCTGTACTTATCTCTCCTCCTGGGGTTGTAGATAAGAACGCCTGCATTCTTCCTGAGAAAATAAACTCCAAGTACGTTATATTTCACCGAATCTTTCCTGATATCCTGATTGATTTTGTTGATGACTTGGATTTTGATGGCAAAACCAGGTTCTTGAAAGGAGAATTCAGGATACGACCGAGAGCATCTTACTGGGATAGTCGGAAGGTTGGTGCCGGTGCTCCTCCTATTAAGACAAAGGATGGATGGTTCTTAATCTATAATGGTATAGGTGAGCGTGACCCTGGTCGCTACAAGATAGGGGCAATGCTGCTTGACCTGAAAGACCCAACCCGGGTCTTAGCCTGTTCTAAAGAGCCGATCTTGGAGCCAGAGGCATGGTATGAAAATGAAGGATGGAAATCCGGCGTTGTTTATCCCTGCGGAGCCGTGGTAATTAGCGGCCGTTTGCTGGTTTACTACGGTGGTGCTGATAGAGTGGCTTGTGTTGCTTCGGCAAACCTGAATGAACTCCTTGACCATCTTGTTGGTACACGGGAAGCGGTGCCCAGTTTTATCAGGGTGCCGCCAGCCGAGGCCGGCGTCACCCTGGTTACGCCGGTAAAAATAAAACGAATAGAAGCATACTGCGTAAAGTGCCGGGCGAAAAGGGAGATTAGAAACCCCACAGCGGTAACTTTGAAGAATGGCCGGCCGGCAATCCGGGGGACATGCCCCAGATGCGGGACTAAGATGTTCCGAATAGTGAAAGCTTGAATGTTGCACATTATATCGCTCCCCAGAGGTCTTCCCACAGAAAGGTCGGCGACTTTCGGAAATTTCCTGCAATGACCAAGGATGAGACAACATGTTAGTTACAAGGCGGGAAGAAAACCCAATATTGAAACCAGAGAGGAGCCACTTCTGGGAAGCCCGGGCAGTTTTCAACGGCTGCCCGGTTAAGACCATGGATGGCGTTTCTCTCGTCTATAGAGCATTGTCTTTGCCCTATTACAGTAGTCTGACCGGGGCCAGGCTTTCTGTTTCCAGCATTGGCATTGCCCAGAGTGAGAATGGGCTCCATTTTGCCGGTCGAAGACGGTTTATCTTTCCTGAGCACTCTTGGGAGCGGTTCGGCTGCGAAGACCCTCGGATAACGAAATTTCACGGCAAGTATTTTATCTTTTATACTGCCCTCTCCGCTTGGCCCCCGAAAGCTGAGGGGATTAAGGTTGGCCTGGCGATAAGCCAAGGCCTGAAAAGGGTTCAAGAAAAACACCAAGTGACACCATTTAACGCTAAAGCCATGGCGCTTTTCCCGCGAAGGATAGGCGGAAAAATATATGCCATCCTAACTGTTCATACTGACCAGCCGCCAGCAAGAATATGTCTGGCGAGCTTCGACAAAGAAGAAGATATCTGGTCTGAAAGTTACTGGCAGGCATGGTATAAGAACTTCGAAGAATATGCATTACCTTTGCAGCGCAGGCCTGAAGACCACCTCGAGGTTGGTGCCCCACCTGTAAAAACGGAACACGGCTGGCTTTTGCTTTACTCTTACATTAGGGACTACTTCTCTGGGTCCAGCGAACGGCTTTTGGGAGTAGAAGCTTTTCTTCTCGATTTGGAAGACCCGTTTAAAATACTTGGAAAAATCGAAGTGCCTATTTTGACCCCGGAAGAATATTATGAAAGGATTGGCTTGGTACCTGATGTGGTTTTCCCCTCCGGAGCGCTGGTGAGGCGAAACCGCCTTTATATTTATTATGGTGCCAGTGACACCACTTGCTGCGTTGCCTCGGTTAGACTTCCCCTCATATTGGGGGTATTGCTGAAAAAGCCAAAAATGCTGAGATTACAGCGAGCGCAAGAGAATCCCATTATCCAGCCAGTGAAGGAGCACGCTTGGGAGAGCAAGGCAACCTTCAACCCCGCTGCCATATACCTCGGGGGCAAGGTTCATATCATCTATCGGGCGATGTCTGAAGACAACACCTCAGTCTTCGGCTATGCCACAAGCGAGGATGGAATTCGTATTGACTATCGTTCGCAGGAGCCTCTTTACGTCCCGCGTGAAGAATTTGAGCAAAAGCTCGTGCCTGGTGGGAATTCGGGCTGTGAAGACCCGCGGCTGACCAAGATTGGCAATAAGCTCTATATGTTTTACACTGCCTACAATGGCCGGGAAAACCCCCGAGTTGCCGTGACCTCTATCCTTGTTACAAAATTCCTGGGTCAAAAATGGGAATGGTCCAGACCCGTCGTCATCACTCCTCCCGAGATTGACAATAAGGATGCCTTTTTGTTTCCGCAGGAAGTAGCCGGAAAATACATCTGCGTTCACCGATTTGGTAACGGTATTGACTATGATTTCAGCTATAGCCTCGATTTTAAAGGCAATGTCTGGCTCGATGAGCACCGCTGGATAGAGCCAAGGAGAGGATGGTGGGATAGCGAAAAGGTGGGAGCAGCTGGTCCCCCGGTCAAGACCAGGGAAGGCTGGATCATGCTTTATCATGGTGTCTCTGAGAATACAGTCTACCGTGTCGGGGCAGTGCTTCTTGACTTGAAAAACCCGACCAGAGTCCTCGCTCGGCTTGTTTATCCTATCCTAGAGCCGAAGGCTCCATATGAGCAGAGTGGCCAAGTTCCGAATGTCGTTTTTCCCTGTGGGAATGTTATTTTGGGGAACACTCTCTACGTTTACTATGGAGGTGGCGATGGAGTAGTCGGGGTAGCCACGGTGAATCTCAGGGAGCTCTTAACTGCTCTGAGTTTATGCCGGTTTTAGGTGGCATCTCATTGGAATTTACCTTACCTTGTTCAAGTCCCTAATCCCCTCTATGCCCTTCTCTTAAATCTCCTACCTCTCCCCTGTGTAAAGGGAGATAAAGGGTGAGGCGTTGGTAAACAACCTCATCGTTAACGGTTACAAAATATAGACTCTGTTATTTAAGAGGAGGCTCAGATTATAGATATGACAGATGCGAGCCCCCGTCAAACTATCGCCTAGCAAACTGCTCTGCATTGTCATTGCCTTGGTTAAGGCTTTTTGTTAATATAAAATCAGAGAAGCTCGCAAAAGACCTGTAACGCGGTGGGATTTGGGTAGCGGCGTGCCCCTGTAGCTCAGTTGGATAGAGCAGCGGTTTCCTAAACCGCGTGTCGGGCGTTCGAGTCGCCCCAGGGGCACCACACAGACCAACTCTCTTCAAGCCTTCATACAGTAAATGTGACAAAATGTGAAGTTGTTACTTTCAGACTTTATGAAGTGTAACAATTCGCCGAATCCGGCTCATTGCTTGAGGCGCTTTGACCACTGCTGGCGGAACTTGTTGAGTTTGGGGGAAATTACCGTCTGGCAGTATCCATGCTCCGGATGTTGAGCAAAGTATCCTTGGTGGTAATCTTCTGCAGGATAGAACGTATGGAGGGGAACAATCTGCGTGACGATGGGTTTCCTCCACAGGTGAGCTGTATTGAGTTCTGCAATAAGCTCCTCGGCAATGGCTTTTTGCTGGTCGCTGTGGTAGAAAATTGCCGAACGATACTGTGCCCCTACATCCGCACCCTGCCGGTTCAGTGTCGTTGGGTCATGGATAGAGAAGAAAATCTCCAAGATTTCCCGATACGATATCCTTAAAGGGTCGAAACTTACCTGAACCGCCTCAGCATGGCCAGTTTTACCACTGCAGACCTGCTCATACGTTGGATTAGCAGTGGTGCCACCGGTGTAGCCGGAAACAACTTTCTCAACACCATCAACTTCCCTGAAAACTGCCTCGAGACACCAGAAACAACCGCCGGCGAGGGTAGCAACTTCAAGTGAGGCTGCCTGTTTCATAGTTGATCCTTGGATACGAATTTTAGCGCAAGGCCATTCATACAATAGCGTTTGCCGGTCGGTGGCGGGCCATCATCAAATACATGACCTAGGTGTGAGTCACAACGGGCACAGAGGGCTTCCGTTCGCACCATTCCCAGGCTCATATCAGGTTGTTCTACTACGTTCAACGGCGAGATTGGCTCATAATAACTAGGCCAGCCTGTCCCCGATTCGAACTTGGTGGAACTACGGAAAAGGTCAGTGCCACAGCGTACACACTGGAAGTTACCCGGTTCGTGGACAGTACTGAAGGTGCAGGTACCCGGAGCTTCTGTTCCTTTCTTGGTAGTGATTTCATATTGCTTCTCGGTCAATAACTTCTTCCAGTCCGCATCTGACTTTTCGATTTTCTCTACCATTACCACCTTGTTTTGTTTGGCATCATAAATCTGTACGGTTGTAATCTCTGCACCTCCTTATAAATATTATAAATTAAATATATATCCTCAGAAAGGGCAAACATTATGTGGATAAGAAACGAGCCACGTATTCCTAAACCGCGTGTTGGGCATTCGAGTCGCCCCAGGGGCATTCTACCAACTTGAAGCGGAACCTATCTTTAGAAGTCTTGACACAAAAGTCATTGCGAGGCTGATGAAGTACAGTGGCGGAGGTTAAAGAGAAGGAAGCTCAATTCAGCGTCTTTTTTTCCGGGCAGCTTTCTTTCGGCCTTGTCTTTTTGTCCTGGCAGCCTTCCTTCTACGCACGAAGAAAATCGCCAGTCCCGCTGCCACCACCGCCGCTATAATCCCGCCAATTAGTGGCCAGTTGACCGCAAAGTTAGCCGTTATGACATAGTCGCCATGCATGGTGACTATGGTTGTAGCGGCATTCACATTGGCGATGTTGTCTACATCACCACTCCAGTTGACAAAGCGGTAGCCTTTCTCGGGCTTGGCAGTCAGGCGGACCATCATCCCGGCATTATATGTGAGCACCCCCTCGCCAGGGCTGGTAACGGAACCGCCAGGAGTGTTGGAGATGGTAAGGGTATACTCGACAACTCCCAGGTTCCACTTGGCAAGCTCGCTCTCTGGGCCTGTAGCGACCACAGTACCGTCGACCTTGAGCCCCACTGTGTGATAGCTGCCTGCGGCGACCCCGGTGATGCCTGTCCAGCTGTTGATAACGTACTGCCCGCCAGCATCGCTTCCCGCGGCGATTATGGTTTGGTCGGCTTTAAGCCCCACTGTATGAGAGCCGCCTGTGGCGACCTGAATGATGTCTGCCCAGTCATCTACATCACACTGCCCGAAGTAGTTGTGTCCTGTGGCGACTACGGTGCCGTCAGCCTTGAGCCCTACTGTATTATAGTCGCATGCAGCGACCTGGGTGATGTCCGTCCAGTAGCTGGCACCACACTGCTCGTACTCATTGTGTCCCACAGCGACTACAGTGCCGTCGTTCTTAAGCCCCACTGTGTGGCCCCAGCCTGCAGCGATCTGGGTGATGTCCGTCCAGTTGCCGACAGCGCACTGCTGGTACTGGTTGTCTCCCACGGCGACCACGGTGCCGTCGTTCCTACGCCCCAACGTGTGCCTGGAGCCTGCGGCAACCTCGATGATGTCTGTCCAGTTGCTGACATTGCACTGCCCGTAGCCATTCCATCCCACGGCGGCCACAGTGCCATCAGCCTTAAGCCCCACCGTGTGGTAGTAGCCTGCAGCGACTCGGGTAATGTCTGTCCAGTTGCCGACATTGCACTGCCCGTAGCCATTCCATCCCACGGTGGTCACGGTGCGATTGTTCTTAAGCCCCAACGTGTGCCTGGAGCCTGCAGCGACTCGGGTAATGTCTGTCCAGTTGTCGACGTTGCATTGCCCGTAGTGGCTCCTTCCCACGGCGACCACGGTGCCGTCCTTCTTAAGTCCCGCTGTGTGCCAGCCACCTGTGGCAACCTGGATGATATCTGTCCAACCCCCTACATCGCACTGCCCGTGGTTGTTATTTCCCACGGAGACCACATTGCCATTGGTCTTAAGCCCCAATGTGTGGTCATAGCCTGCGGCGACCTGTATGATATCCGTCCAGTTCCCGACATCGCATTGCCCATAGTAGTTATCTCCCACGGCGACCATGGTGCCGTCGGCTTTCAGACCTACCGTGTGATAGCTGCCTGCGGCGACCTGTATGATGTCCCTCCAGCCGCCGACATCACTCTGCCCGAGGCCACTGTATCCCGCGGCGACCACGGTACCTTCAGCCTTGAGCCCCACCGTGTGACCATAACCTGCAGCGATTTGGATAATGTTCGTCCAGCCGCTGGCATCACTCTGCCCGAGGCCACTGTATCCCACGGCGACCACGGTGCCATCGGCCTTAAGCCCCACCGTCTGGTCATAGCCTGCGGCTACTTGAATGATGTCCGTCCAGTTGCCTACATTGCATTTACCGCCGTCGTTGTCTCCCACGGCGACCACGGTACCGTCATTCTTAAGTCCCACCGTGTGCTGGCCGCCGGCGGCGATCTGGATAATGTCCGTCCAGTTGCCGACATTGCACTGCCCAAAGTAGTTCTCTCCCACGGCGACCACGGTACCGTCGGCCTTAAGCCCTACCGTGTGATAGAAGCCTGCGGCGACCGTGGGCGACACTTGCTTTTGCCCTGTAGCAGAAGCTATGTTCAGTGTCATTGTGGAAGCAGCGCTGGGACTATCTACCGCTGGAGAAGTAGGCGCATAGTCATCTGACAGATGCCCAGTTGCTGAAGCTCCTGCTGCCGAAGCAGGAAGAATTAGGCTGAGGACCAGAACGATATAGAGCAGGGCTGGTAGGAGCATCTTTCTATTTTTCATTGATACCTCGATTATCTGCCATCTGGAAATTGAAACACCTCTCCTGCATATCAAAGGCTCCTCTAACGCAGTATCAGAGTCTTAAACCTTTCTGGCTCATACTTTCTTCCAGTACTTCTCCCTCAACTCTTTCTTCAAAATCTTGCCAGCAGGGTTCTTGGGCAGGGAATCGACAAACTCAATGTCCTTCGGTACCTTATAACCTGCTATGCGCTTTTTGCAGAAGGCGATGAGCTCTTCGGCGGTAGTGCTTACTCCCTTCCTTGTTTCTACTACAGCGTGAACCTTTTCTACCCAGTATGGGTCAGGGATACCAATGACAGCTGCCTCCAGAACCGCGGGATGCTGGTAGAGAACCTCTTCTACTTCTCTGGGATAGACATTTTCCCCGCCGGAAATAATCATGTCCTTTTTCCGATCTGCAATGTAGATATAACCCTCATCATCATAATAGCCCATATCTCCGGTATGGACCCAGCCATTGATAAGGGCTTCTTTGGTTTCCTCAGGCTTGCGCCAGTATTCAACCATGATGTGTTTACTTCGTGCTATTATCTCGCCCACTTCACCAGGCCCGACATCGTTACCCTCGTCATCCACAATTCTTACCTGCACCCCGATATCTGGTCTGCCCGCTGACGTGAGTTTTCTCTGTTCCTTCTCAGGTCTATCCAGGACATTGTGGTCCTCTTTTGACAGGTGAGAGACGGCTGGACCAGTTTCACTCTGCCCGTATCCTTGGGCGAAAATGGGACCAAAAACCTCCATCCCTTTCTTTAGCACCTCCAGAGGCATAGGTGAGCCTCCGTACCACATGAGCTTCATAGAACTGATATCATATTTATCAAGGTCAGGTACGTTGAGCATCGCCACCAGGTGGGTTGGCACAAAGTCCGTATGGGTGGCCTGTTCATCGTGGATAATTTGTAGCGTTGCTGCGGGGTCAAAGAATTTCATGATAATATTGCATCCCCCGATGTACAGGGAACCCCGGAAATGGGTATTCCCCGCAATGTGGAAGAGAGGCGTTATCTGAACACGCCTATGCCCAGGGTATAAGCCCATATTCATAACTAGAGTCTTGCTGTCGTCGATGAAGCAACGTTGAGTGTATAGAGCACCGCGGGGCACACCGGTAGTGCCACTGGTGTAAACGATGCCGACCGGGTCGTCCTCGTCTACCTGAACATCAGGCTCTGCCTTGGAATAACCGGTCAGCAGGTCATGGTGGTATACCATATCGGGAACGGAAGCCTCAAAAGAGATGAAGTTTTTAACCTTGGGCAGGTGCGGTCGCAGTTGATTAGCCATCTCCATTAATTCAGGTCCCACGAAGAGGCTAGTGGCTTCCGAATAATTGATGAGGTACTCAAGCTCTTGTTCTCTCAACCTGGGATTAAATGGCGACGCAATGAATCCTCCCTTCATCGCTGCCCCGTAGGCTTCAATATACCCAAGGCAATTCCAGGACAAGATACCAATTAAATCTCCCTTCTTTACCCCCATTGCCTGCAAGGCGTGTATCAGGCTATTTACTCTAGCATTAAACTCGGAGAAGGTTATCCTCTGGGACCCGTACACGAAAGCTTCTTTGTCTGGATTTAGGAGTGCGTGTCTGTGGATGATGTGGGCGAAGGTGCCTATTTTGTATTGACTTAGCTCGCTTAATATATTCCTTGTTGGCATTCTTTCCTCCCTGTCATTTATTTCTTACTCCTTCTCCTGCTTCGATCGCTGCCGATACGCTTCAATATAGCGTCGGGCGCGCTTGTCACGGCCGAGTACAAGGTCGGCGGCTAGGATAATTGAGCGCACCTTAGCCGCATCCACAATGAGGCAGGTGGCGCCGGCAGCAGTAGCCATTACCACGAAGGCGTTATTTATCAATTCTCGGTCAGGCAAGCCAAAGGATACATTGCTGGCGCCCATTGTCATGTTCACCCCCAGTTCGGCCTTAATCCGCCGGATGGCTTCCATGACTTCCGCTCCGGAGGCGGGTTCAGCTCCTACCGCGAAAGCCAGGCAATCAATGACTAAGTCCTCGGGGGGGATACCTGCCGCCTCGGCTCGTTCCACTATTTTATGGGCAACCCGCACTCTTCCCTCAGCATCCTTGGGGATACCATCGTCGTCCTGCACCAGACCGATTACAGCAGCCCCATGTTTCTTGATTAGGGGCAGGACTCTTTTCAGGGAGTGCTCTTCACCAGTAACCGAGTTAACCAGCGGCTTACCCTTGTAGACCTTGAGTGCCGCTTCTAGGGCATCAGGGTTAGAACTATCAAGGCATAGAGGTGTATCTACGGTTTCCATCACTGCCTGCACCGCCTTGGGCAACAGAGCTACCTCATCGATGCCAAATACCCCCACGTTGACATCAATAATATCCGCCCCAGCTTGTGTTTGAGCCAGCGCTTCTTTGCGAACAATCTCCAAGTCGCCTGCCTTGAGAGACTCGGCTAGCTTTTTCTTGCCCGTGGGATTGATACGCTCGCCGATAAGCACTGTGGGCTGATTATCACCAATGATTACTTCTTTCTTGGGACTTGACACTTTGGTTTCCATCAGTCTATTTCCTCCCTTTTGCCGTCTATAATCCGGTATCGTCCCAGGTAGTTTGCCTGGACGAATATATGCTCAAATTTAGGGGCGCTGGCTAGTTCAATATAACTAACCCTGGAGGCGATAGCCTCTGCCTGCCCCCGAGATTTAAGGGAAATCAGAGCCAGCTTGGCTCCCATGCCGGCGGCGTTGCCTACCTGTCGGAAGCGGTTTAGGGGCAGCGATGGCAGCATGCCGATTGCCACTGCGCTGGCTACATCGATGTAGTTGCCAAAGGCTCCGGCAATTATCACCTGCTTAATCTCAGCTTCAGAGCAGTCGCTCGTTTCTAGAAGCATCTGAATGCCGGTGCGAATGGCTGCTTTAGCCAGCTGCAATTCTCTCACGTCATGCTGGGTGATAGTGATGGCCGGCTTCCCATTCCGCTCCTCCTTGCTGACTAATATGAACTCGCGCTGTCCCTTGTAGGCGCGAACGCGAGGTTGATTGTCTATTATCCTGCCACCCTCATCAATAATCTTAGCCAGATAAAGCTGAGCCAGGGCATCAAGTATGCCCGAGCCGCAGATGCCAATCGGTGGCGCCCTGTTGATGGTCTGGTACTGGATTTTATCGCCGTCTATGCGCAGGCGTTCAATAGCTCCTGTGGCTGCCCGCATGCCGTACTTGATATGACCGCCTTCGAAGGCAGGTCCGGAGGCACAGGAGGTAGTGGCTATCTTCCCTTTGCAGATTAAAGAGACCTCGGTATTAGTCCCGATGTCCAGAGCCACAGTTGTTTCTTTTGCTTGCCAGGCATCTGTCGCCAGCAACATGGAGACATGGTCGGCGCCCACGAAGCCGGCGATGTTAGGCAGCAAGTGTACGTATGCCCCAGGAGCGATGTTTAACCCCAGCTCCCCAGCCTTAACTTCCAATGCCTGGCTGATGGCAGGCACGAAGGGGGAGAGGGCAAGCTGTTTTACTGGCAGGCGGAGAAAGAGGTGGTGCATGGCGGTATTGCCCACGGCTACCGCCTCCAAAATTTCTTCAGGTTTGGTGCCAGCCTCAGCACACAGGTCAGTGCTCAGCTCATTGATGGCTTCAACCGCTAGCTTCTGTATCGCTGCCGCCGCCTCCGGAGACTTTATCACCCTATTAATACGGCTAATGATGTCCTCTCCATAGCTTATTTGGGGATTCATTATCCCCTTGGCGGCTATAGTCCGGCCGTCGCTGAGGTCAACCAGGTATCCGGCAACTTTGGTAGTGCCCAGGTCTATAGCTAACCCTAGCTGGCATCTTTTTGGGGGTAGAATGGCTATCACCTCGCTATTACGGATCACAGCCTGACTTTTCCACTTCCAGGAACGCAGCTGGTTAGAGATGGTGCGCAGGGCACCAATATCAACCCTGGTGCATCGCAGCTTGTGCTGCTGGTTTAGTGCCTCGAGCAGGCGGTCGGCATCAGCCTGGGGTGCTTCTAGTGAGGGGGCAGATAGCTGCAAGCGGTAGGCTCGAAGCGGCGACTCGGGACGGACTTTTATCTCCAGCCCCTCTACCTGGAGCCGTTGCGGGGTGGTCATGGACTCGCTGGGCACAGCTATTTTGCAGTCGCTGGCAGGATAAGTCTGACAGGCAAGCCGCCACCCCCTTTTGATTTCTCGGCGGGAAAAGGTCTCCAGTTCGTTAGATGTTGGTTTGGAGACAGTCCCACTTAGAACTTGCACTTTGCATGCGTGGCATTTTCCCTCGCCGCCGCATATGCTGCTGATACCGACACCGAGTCGGTGGGCACAGGCTAGAAGCGGCTCTTTCTTGCGGCATTTACCTCTTAGCCCTACCGGCTCAAAATCAATGGTGAAATCAGCCATTTTCTTCCTATTCTGTTACTTTATAGTGGCAGGTTTCCCTGAGGCTGCAGCGGGCACAGACTTCAGCCTGTGTCCACTTTGTCATCTTGGGACCGATGCCCATGACCATGGAAGATGATTTGCGGGGGACCAGTACTCCCGAAGCAGTCAGCCTCACGCCGATTTCATCTGCGTTGACCAGTCCCAGAAGGTTCCACTGCTCGGTCAAGGGAAAACCAGGCATACCCGGGTTAACCGGGCTGCTTATCTCATGGCCTCGTGATGAAACCTCTCTAGCGATAAGTCTGAGGGCTTCTGGAGCCAGTTTGTCCACGGCGGCGCTGCCGATTCCGTCCAGAAGCATACCTCGCAATGGCTCGCCCTGGCTACTGTAGTCTGTTACCTGTTTTTCCAGCTTGGGGCCGATGGTGCAGAGGAGAACGGCAAGCTCCTTCGCCTCGGGAAAGATTGCCGGTATTAATGGGCCGTGTATTGCTTTATCGCCCTCCAGTGATATCTGGCTGCCGTTCATACTGCTTACCGTATAGTATTCATAAGCCACCGCTGGCTCCAGCAGGCAAGCCTTCTTGACGCTAGCTAGTAGTTCCCGAATTAAAATTTTTATCTCCGGCTTGACTTTAGCCCCTCTCCCTAGTCCCTGCCGCCGTAGCACCTCCCTGGTCTTCAAGCTCAGGGGGATATCACGGATTACAGGCATAGCATAGCCTCTCCTCTGCTCTTATGTTACCACCCCAGCCTGTCAGGTATCTATTTGTATACGCCGTATTCCTTGGCGAAGTCGACCATAGCCTTGACGTTTTCCACCTTTGCCTGGTCAAAGAACGCCCCATTGCTCACGATATAACCACCGCCCTTGGCGCAAGTATCAATGAGTTTCTTGACATAGTCCTTAATCTGCTGGGGGGTGCCTAAGGCTAACAGGTCGGAGGGCACATTGCCGTACATGCAGGCAACCTTGCCCAGTGTTTTCTTGGCTTTAGCCATATCGCTCTGGTCCATCATCCATAGGGTCTTACCCTTGGGTAAGTCCTGCATAACCTCCAGGCGCGTGGTCCATTTCCCCTCAGCCGCAGGATTTGGTACCACTCCCTCAGCAATTAAGCCCAGCATGACTTTTCGGAAGGTGGGCCAGTAGAATTTCTTAAACTGCTCGTCAGACATAAAGCCGTCAGCACCTTTATGCAGAGGCATGAATACCAGCGGTTGCCCGTTCATCTTTGCCACGCCTACCCCCATCTTAATCATGATTGGGGTCAGCTTTTCCAGGGCTTCGAGGAGCTTATCCGGCTGGCGGTACATATCCAGCATTACCCCTCTGGTTCCTCTGAGGGTGTCGCCAATTACATCAAAAGGTGCCTTGGTAAATCCGGCCCACAGGACCGGAAATCCGGCGGCGTTAATCTCCATATTATGGGCACCCATAGCCCCTGCCCATTTCAGGGCTTCAGCACCGGCCTCAAAAAGAGCCTTATAGGTAGCTTGAACCGGGGGTAGCCCAAAGGGGATGAAATTAAAGGCCACCCCGTATATTTCGAGTATGCCGGTGAGGGTGGGGAGCATCTTAAAACCCTCTAAGGCGCTGAATGCACGCGGCAGATAGGTATTGCTGAAGAAATTTGACGGGTCATCAATTAAGGCATCATACTCATCCGCCTTCATGTATTCACCTTCATTGGCTTGAAATGGTTGCTCAGGCGAGACCCCGTGACCTGGCCAGGAATATAACTTGTAGTCAAGAATGTCAAATACTTTTCCCGGGCCAGGCGCAACTGCTCCAATTTGCGCATCCGGTGCAAATTCCATTATGAATTTCTTGAATGCCATGCAGCACTTGTCGTAGTCATACATCGCTTCTCGAGGGGTAAATCCGGCATTATAAACTGGGAAAAAGCTAGGAACTACAAAGAACGGCACCCGGTCGGGCAACTTCTTCATCTGAATGGCGTCTTTTATCCTGGTTATTCTCTCCTTGTAAGCTTTCTCAGCCTGAGGGTTTTGGAATTTAAGGTCATTCCCCTGAGGGTCTTTCGGCGACATCCACCTTGCAAACAGCTCCTCCTGCTTTTCATCCGTTGACATCTCTTCCCATTGTTTTTCCATATTTATTGCCTCCTGTAAATTATCAGGGTATTATTAGTCGGTACCAATCCATTTCTTGGCCAGGGTAACTCCGGCCATAGCGTCCTTGCCATAGGCATCAGCACCAGTATATTTCCTTACCTCTTCAGTAATCTGGCCGCCGCCAATCATGACATTTACTTTGTCTCTCAGACCGGCGGCTTTTATGGCATCTACAGTTTGTTTCATGGAATCAAAAGCCAGGGTTAAAAAGCCGCTTAGGCCGACGATAGGGGCGCTGGTTTCCTTTATCTTATCCACGAACTTCTGCACCGGGACATCCACGCCGAGGTCATGAACCTCGAATCCATTGACATCGAGCATGAAGACGACAATATCCTTGCCGATGTCGTGTATATCCCCGGCAACAGTGCCGAAAACAATCTTGCCCAGCTTCTTGCTCTCCGTCGTCGTGGTTAGCTTGGGCTTGACCAGTTCTGTTACTGCTTTCAGTATCTCGCCAGAGTACACCAGGTCGGGTATGAAATATTCGCTACTGGCAAAGCGCTTGCCCACGATTTCCATGCCCTTTCTGGCATCTCCCAGAATCTTGAGCGGGTCTTCACCAGCGCTAAGCCTATCCTTTACAATCTTAATAGCCTCTTGTTCCTTCAAATCAGCTAACGTGTTAACTAGGTCTTTAGCCATCTTTTTTCCCTCCTTAAACTGTGTTGGACGCTATAGTCCGCTAGCGTTAATGTTATCTGAAAAAGGGATTATAACAGAGGCAGAGAAATTTTGCTACCTATCCGTCGCAAAGCGAAACAATTTGACAGGAAGCAGTTTATTTATGATACAATGCGGACAATTTGAACTAAGAAAGGAGATAAGATAATTATGGTCAAGCTCACAAAGACGAGGGAAGAGATTATCAATAAATCAAATGAACTGGCCATAGAGTATGAAGCAAAATACAAAGGCTGCGGCGAGTGTGCATTTATGGCTGTACTTGATGCTCTGAGATGGGGGGGCTTGGAAATTATCCCCAAGGATATGGAGGATAGACTTTTTGCCGGGGTGTGTGTTACGACCGCGGGTATTGGCTTGATTTGCGATGGTAACTGTGGTGCTGTAGCCAGCGGCGCTCTGATAATTGGTCTGGCTCTGGGCATCTACGGAGGGCCGCAAGGAGGGCCTCTGTACCTCATGAATTTGCAGAAGGGGTTTACCACAGTTCGGAATACTCTCGTGGATAGGTGTTACCAGAAATATAATTCCATACTCTGCACGAATATACAAAGGAAATGGTTTGGGAAAGCCTGGGACTTGACGCGTGATGACATGAATATTGAGTTCCTGGGAATAACACACGGCTGCGCTATTATGGAAATCACTATGTGGACTACAGAAATTATTTTGGACCTATTCGAGAAGGGGCTGGTCAAAGGTTACGTGGGTAGCCCGGACGTTAAAGCTTGAGTTTCTCCGCCCCAACGACATAAAATATAGCCAATTACAAATTTCTTACTAAAAATTAAAAGGAGGGAGATATGCCAGGAGTATTAAAGGACAAAGTAGCCATCATAACTGGAGCCAGCCGCGGTTTTGGGAAGGCCTTCGCCTTGAGGTTCGCCGAGGAAGGGGCCAAACTACTATTAACTACTACTAATCTAGAGCGGGCTCAGGGCACGGTTAACGAGGTAAAGGCTAAAGGTGGGGAGGTAGCAATCATGGAGGCTGATATCTCGCACGATGATGCTGGTAAAAAGATAGCGGAGAAAGTTATGCAGCAGTATGGTAAGGCAGACATCCTCGTCAATAATGCTGCCATATGGTATGGAGTAAATCCCAAGCCCTGGGACGCCTGGACGATAGAGGAATGGGACCGAATGTTTACGGTGAATGTCCGGGGAAATTGGCTGGTCTCTAAGGCGATAGCTCCCCTTATGATAAAGCAGAAAAAGGGTAAGATTATCAATATTGGCTCTGATGTTTTCAAATCCCCGGATTCCCACATGTTTGTACCTTATGCTTTAACCAAATCAGCGATTTATACATTGACCCATGCTTTAGCCACTGCTTTAGGCCCTTCGGGTATAAATGTAAATGCTATTGCCCCGGGATTAGCGGCTACCGAAGCCGGTTTAAGTCTGGATGTTAGTAAAAAATTATTCGAAAGTGTTGTTGCCGCCCAAATGATAAAACGGCGTGTAGAGGCAGAAGATGTAGTAGGGGCTGTGGTATTTCTCGCCTCAGCAGACTCGGATTTAATCACCGGGCAACTTATAATGGTAAATGGTGGGCACTTGATGTTATAGGCAACTGAAGCCCCAGTCTGCTCTAGTTTAGGCATTCACTGTTGCCCCACACCTCGAAGCCATTGACATCGAGCATAAAGAATTGATCGTGGGTAGATTTGAGACAGCAAATGTCAAAGGTTGCGCGGGCAGCCTGCAGGGGAAAGCTTGAGTTCTTTAGCTCGAATCAAATCAAACATAGCCAATTCAAAGCTATTTAACGAGAATCAATAAAGGGGGAGATATGTCAGGAGTATTGAAGGACAAAGTGGCCATTATAACCGGAGCGGGTCGTGGTATGGGGAAGGCCTTTGCCTTGGAGTTTGCTGAGGAGGGGGCCAAATTGTTCTTGCCTGACATCAACTTGAAGGGGGCTGAAAGCGTTGCTCGAGAAATAGGAGCTAAGGGTGGGAAAGCAGTTGCCATGGAGGCTGATATTTCTAAAGAAGAGGATACCAGGGAGATGGCCGAGGAGGTTATCCAGCAGTATGGCAGGGTCGATATCCTCGTCAATAATGCCGCCATATGGTATGCAGTCGATCCCCGGCCCTGGGATACCTGGACGGTGAAGGAGTGGGACCAGATGTTTGATGTGAATGCAAGAGGGACATGGCTCGTCTGTAAGGCTATAGTTCCCCTGATGGTAAAGCAGAAAAAGGGTAAGATTATCAATATGGCGTCCATTGTTGACAGAGTCCCCGCGGCCCAGCTCTATTTGCCGTATGCCTGTACCAAAGCAGCGATTGGCGTAATAACTCACGCGCTGGCTAGAGCTCTGGGTCCCTCCGGTATTAAC
>Ga0209636_10002473_pt1 | contig 18819 bp, 16 predicted proteins | sample DeeMarSWOR152_54_FD_187464 | JGI IMG/M metagenome (GOLD analysis project Ga0209636, IMG submission 187464) | Marine sediment microbial communities from White Oak River estuary, North Carolina - WOR-1-52-54 (SPAdes) (version 2) | ecosystem: Environmental > Aquatic > Marine > Intertidal zone >... | reverse complement strand
CCTCCCGCTCCTCCTGGTTAGGCATCAACATTGGCTCACTTAACCTTCCGATTTCCTTTGTCGGATCATCCAGATCATATAAAACAGCTGCCAATACATATTCCCTCAATGGCCCAACAGCATGTGTAATTGCCAGCCAGCCTTCCTCAGTCTCTATCGGACTTCCACTATTTCCTATCTGGATAAATTCCCACGGGTACTTTGGTCGTTGTAATAACTGGGCATTTCTCCATATACCTATCTGATCCGAAAAGGCAATATAGTTATTCACTCCGTCAATCCTGCATAGCATGGCATATTTGCCCTTTACCTTTCTCGGGAATAATGCCATTCCCTTATTCTGAGCAATTTCACCATGGACAGGCAATACCTTGAAATGATAAAAGTCCTTTGTTTCCATCATCTTTGGCAAAATAGCCATTCCATCATAAGCTGTATATGTTGCATAGTAGGTTTTGGATCCATCATCATGAGTAAACTTTACCCACCGGGCATCTTCAATCCCGTTCTTTTCTGTTTCAGAAATGGGGAAGATAACCCTTTCTGAAATAGCAGTATCAAGGGAAAATTGAATTTCATAGTGTGATGATGCAAGCCACATGATCTCACTCAACAGAATTTCTTTGGATGCAGATAATTCAAGATTCTCTCTCGCATTCTGTACACAACGTTTGAGCTCACCATAGGTGAAATCATCTCCCAATTCATCCAGCACCAGTGCTGCCGGAACAATATTGTTGAAGGTTTGCATTTCATCCAGCTTCTTCATAAAAGATTCCTTGTTATATACATGACGCTTGATTATCTCGGCTTCATCGAGCATCTGTCCGGCTTCTTCAAGTGTCAGATTATTCCTCTTGTCTAAAACTCCTGTTCTAAATACCAGTGAGGAAATATGCCCTTCACCTGTGGCCCTGAAACTCAAAATAACACGTAATTCATTCGGCCCGAGTTCAGTCTGGTCAGGATGTTCAATAATAGAAGGATTAAAAAATGCAGCAGATTCAATCGAATATTCCATTGTGAAATAAGACCCTATTAGTACTTTCCTGCTTATATCCAGATCTTCCGGATCGACTTCAAGATGTTCAAATAAATGAGTTATGTTATTAAAATAATTCTCAAAAATTTTGGAGATGTTCCGGTGACGCTTTGAATATCCTCGCAATACCTGACTTAATGTTAATCTTACATCATCATCTGATAAATTAAGCACGTTCCGAATGATGTTCATACTCCGTTCATCTCCTGTATATAAAAATCTGGCTATTACTCTGCTTGCATCAGGATAAAAGGAGGTATTGTATCGTTTTACTGAAACCGTCATGTTGGAAGAATTATTAATTTCTTTAACATGCAAATATATAGCATTTATATTGTATCTAAATATCCTGTACATGAAAAGATTAGGAAAATTTTTTTTGACCTTTTAGAATTAATTAAGTCCTGAACATTATTTATTTCAAATAACTGGATAATATAATCAACATAAAAGTATTAAATGTAGCGGTTGAAGCCTGGCCAACAAGTATCATACTTTTAGAATGTTCAACCTAAAACACGGCTTTACAGGAATCAATATCTTATAAATGTCCCGGCTGAGCCGGGCTCTACAGAAATCATAGAGGGATAGAATGGGGTTGTATCACAACCAGGCAAATCATACTGGATTGTCAGTTGTGGCACACTATAATAAAAATTATTAATGATACCTGGATAGACCAATTAAAAATAATAAATAATAATATAACCTGCCATATTGGCGCATTATTTACAATATTAATGTCTTTTTGTCATATTTCCAGGTCAATTCAGATCACCCTATCCTCCGGATCAATAATTGGTACATAAATTGAAAATTGTAAATCAAAACAAACAAATTTTTATAAACTAATAAAATAAGGAGGACCATCAAATGTTACCAAGAATTTACAGATCATTTCCCAGGAGTTGGGATGATATTTTCGTAAAAGATTTTATACCCGAGTTTTTTGATAACGGCTCATTCAAGAGTATTCCAGCAGTAAACATCATTGAGGATAATGATGAATTCACGATAGAAGTTGCTGCTCCGGGTCTCAATAAAAAAGATTTCAAAATTGACCTGGAAAACAACAGGCTGACCATTTCTTCTGAAAAAGAAGACAAGATTGACGATCAGAATGATAAGTTCGTCAGAAAGGAATTCCATTACAACTCATTCTGCCGCACCTTCACATTGCCAGAATCAGTTGAGAGTGATAAAATCAAGGCAAAACACAATGACGGGATATTATATGTCACAATTCCTAAAAAAGAGTACGCTAAGATAAAACCAATCCGTCAGATACAAATATCATAAGGCCATATTGAGAAGACGTCCAGGTGATCCGGGACGTCTTTTCATATATTTTAATATCAATATTTTTGATTTACTAGCACAACATTTTAGTTTTCAGCACATTTCTTAAATTCATATGATACTCATCATTTAGTTTTTTTAATACAAAATATTCTTTATTTTTGCAGACCTGTTTAATAATGCCTTAATAATAACGTATTGTGCTATTAAATAATGTAAGTTGTTATATGTGAGATTTCTATACAAAGTCACGCTGCTGGTGTGGCTTTATATAGAATTAATTATAATATCATCGTCGATTATAGCACAACACGATAATAATATTGAAAAATTAACAATAATTAAGTATGGCACATCATTCATCAGCAAAGAAAAGGATCAGACAATCAGAAAAACGCACTGCCGTTAATAAATACTTTGCAAAAACCACAAGGAATGCTTTAAAGAATTTGCGTAATTCTACCGATAAGAAAACTGCTTTAGCTGAAATGCCGAAAGTATTCTCTTCGCTCGACAGACTGGCAAAAAAGAAGATTATTCATAAGAATAAGGCTGCAAATCTCAAATCCAAACTTGCCAAGCACGTAAACAGCCTTTAATAATTATATCACATTCGATGGCTGGTTAGTAAGTCTAAAGACTTTCTTATCAGCCATTTCTATTTCTATGAAAGCTTTTACCAAAAAAAATCTTTCATTTCTTTTCGATTTTCTTTTGTTTTTGTCATTAATGGGTAAAGAATCATTTATCAATTTGTTCTTTACCAATGAAAAAATACAGGAAACTATCAATCAGGGAATGGGCATTGGAAGACCGCCCGCGTGAAAAGCTTATTGCAAATGGCATCAATACTCTCAGTAATGCAGAATTACTTGCCATAATTATTGGTTCAGGAACCAGGACGGACACTGCGGTGGAATTATCCAAAAAGGTCCTGAATATTGTCAGCAATAACCTGCATGAGCTTGGTAAGCTGGACCTTGCAAGCTTGAAAAAGATTTCCGGGATAGGTCCTGCCAGGGCCATGGCCATCATTGCATGCTTTGAACTTGGCAGAAGGCGTAATATTTCAGACAGGCCTCCGGAAAAAAAGATATCTGGAAGCAGAGATGTATTTGAGTTGTTTCAACCTCTCCTGGGAGATATTCATCATGAAGAATTCTGGGTTCTGCTATTAAACAGGTCAAACCGCGTTATTGACAAAGTCAGGATCAGTCAGGGTGGAATATCCGGAACCATCATCGATACAAGAATTATACTTAAAAATGCTGTTGACCGCCTTTCATCTGCTATTATTTTATGTCATAATCACCCTTCCGGTAACCTGAAACCAAGTGATGCGGATATAAGGATTACCAATAAACTTAAAGATTCAGCACAAATCATGGATATCAATCTGCTGGATCATATTATTATTGCAGATAATTCCTATTTTAGCTTTGCAGACGAAGGACTAATATGAGCAATCACAATAAACTTGTAAAACATTGCAGGCATATTGAAATTGACTTCACCTTATGGGATGAGACTATTATATCGGCTGTTAATGCTAATATATATCCACTTTCATGGTATCTGAATATTACCTGCCCGGATTGGGAAGCTTTGATAACTGAGGATTACAAAACCGTGATGCCTTTACCAGTATCCAGGCGTTTTTTCTTCCCTGTTATCATTCAGCCTGCTTTTACCTGGCAGCTTGGGATTTTTTCAAGCGACATTATGGATGAAATAATGGCAGAAGAAATTCTTAGTTCAATTCCTTCACATTATGGAATAAGATCATGTCATTTTAATAAATTTAACAAGTTACCTTTACACCCTTCCAGACAAATTAAAAAGTATACAACCGAGCTCGAACTGATTTCATCACATTTTAAGATCCAGGCAGTTTACAGAGATATTGCAATTGAAAAAATCAAATATGCACAGCAGGACAGGATCAGTATTATGAAAAGTATATCAAATCACGAATTCTTAGAATTTGTTTACCGGTTTGACAAATTCAATTCATATCGTTTAAAACCTTCCGGATTATCACTCTTACGCCAGATACTTTCCAATTCGCTTCGATACCGGATGGGTGAGATACATGGAGCGTATTCAAAGGAAAATAATCTCTGTGCCACTGTTTTCTTTATTCGTTTCAAAGGCCGACAGATCATACATTATGCTGCAGCAGATAATGAAGGAATAGAAAATGGTGCATTATACCTTATACTCGATCAATTTATTGCAGAAAATGCTGAAAAGAATCTTATCCTCTGTATTGATAATCCTTCAGCGCGTCAATTGATTTCACTTTTTAAGGATCTTGGTGCAAAATCCTATCCATTTACTTCCATCAAAAAGGTATTCGTATTTTTTTAATTACACGTGATATGGCACAACTATTTTATTATCTGAACATTGCAGTAATAGTTCACTGACAGTTTTATGAATAACCGGATGAATTAAATCCGGCTCTACCTCAACCAGGGGAACAAGGACAAATTTACGTTCATATAATAACGGATGCGGGATTTTCAGATCTTCATCATTGAGGATGAGGTCATTAAAAAATAAAATATCAATATCCATATTCCTGCTTTCATATACGTCAGTATTTCTCATTCTATCAAAGTGTGCTTCAATTTCTTTAATTGATTTGAGAACATCGTGAGGTGACAGGAGGGTTTTTACAATCAGACATTGGTTCAGGAACCGGTTTTCATGATTAAATCCCCAGGGTTCGGTCTCATATACTGATGAGTACTTATATATATGGCCGATTTGCCTGATAATTATTTCACGGGCTTCCTCCAGGAACTTTATCCTGTCACCTTTATTGCCTCCGATCAGGAGATAAACCGTATGCATTGAATGGTTTTTTATCAGATTTATTTCAGAATGATCTTGTATTTTATCCCGGTAACCTGGTCAAATCCATTTTCTTGTAGTTATGAATCAATGAAACTTTCATATGATGTTGAAAATTTTCATGAGATTGCCAAACATATCCAGATTTACGTCACAAGTTTAATATATTTTCAGACATTTAAAAGAAGATCTCTGTCAATCCTTTCATAACTATTTTATTTATCTTTGAAAATCTCAAAACTTATTAATTTTCGACTTAAATCTGTACGTTAAAATGAAAGACTTTTTGAAATATACCCTTGCAACCATTGTGGGGATTATTGTTGCATCCATCATGTTCTTTTTTTTCATGCTCATCATTATTTCAGCTGCATCACAGGAAAAACCTGTGGAGGTAAAACCAAATACCATTTTATATATAACCCTTACAGAAATCATTGTTGAACGGGCTGAAGAAAATCCGTTTGATATTTTTCCCTCCGATGGTTTTTCTGCAATGAAACAATTGGGATTAAATAATATCATCGATAACATAAAGAAAGCAAAACAGGATGATAATATTGCCGGAATATTCATGGAGCTTTCCTATATTAATGCCGGTATCGCTACTGTTGAAGAGATCCGTAATGCCTTGATTGATTTCAGGGAATCGGGTAAATTCATTCTTACTTACAGCGATTTCTATACACAGAAGGCCTATTATCTTGCTACAGTATCAGACAGAATTTACTTAAATCCAGCCGGGGAGCTGGGATTTGCAGGTTTGGGGGCACAGGTCATGTTTTATAAGGATGCACTTGATAAACTTGGTATTGAAGCACAGGTTATCCGTCATGGTTCATATAAATCCGCCACTGAACCATTCATGTATAACCAGATGAGTGATGAGAACCGCGAACAGATACTTGCCTGGGTTGGTACAATATGGAAACATATGCTGCAGGAAATTGCCAGGGAAAGGGAAATCCAGGTTGAAACACTCAACAAAATTGCTGAAGATTTTTCCATCCGGAGTGCCGGTCACGCCATGAAATATGAGTTGATTGACAGTGTGAAGTACAAAGATGAAGTGATATCTGAGTTAAAACAATTAACAGGCACAAAAGAAAAAAAAGATCTTAACAGTATTACCCTCAAAAGATATACAAAAGTACCTAAATCCAGGGAATATAAAGGCCTGGCTAAAGATAAAATAGCTATTATATATGCATATGGCAATATTATAAGAGGTAATATGGGTGAAGGCACGATCAGTTCTGAAAGAATTTCAAAAACCATCCGGCAGGCCAGACGCGATAGCTCAATCAAAGCAATTGTTCTGCGGGTTAATTCAGGTGGTGGTGGTGCGCTTCCTTCAGAAGTGATCTGGAGGGAAATATTTCTGGCAGAAGATGTCAAACCGGTTGTTGCATCCCTTGGAGACGTAGCTGCCTCCGGAGGATATTATATTGTTGTACCCGCAGATACCATTGTGGCACATCCTACCACCATTACCGGATCAATTGGTGTTTTTGCTATATTCCCAAATGCCCAGAAATTCTTCAATAAAAAGCTTGGCATCCATGTGGATGTAGCTAAAACAAACCAATATGCCGATTTTGGCTCTCTGTTCAGACCTTTAACCGGTGAGGAAAAGGAAGTGATCAGGTATGGTATACAGGAGGTCTACGATACTTTTGTGTCACATGTTTCAGAAGGGCGTGATATGACGCGGGATCAGGTTGATGCAATTGGCCAGGGCAGGGTCTGGAGCGGGATAAATGCCAAGGATAATGGACTGGTTGATGTATTTGGAGGATTACATACAGCCATTGATATTGCCGCAGAAATGGCCGGACTTGAAAAATACAGAATCGTTGAACTTCCAAAACTCGAAGATCCTTTAGAACAAATATTGAGAGAACTATCAGAAAAGACCAGGATGTGGGTCCTGAAAAGGGAATTGGGTCAACATTTCAGGTACCTGAAACAGCTCGAGGACCTGGAAAGTCTGTCGGGAATCCAGGCCAGATTGCCTTTTGAGGTGGAACTTCATTGAAAAAATTTATAAATGCCTTAATTGCACTCAAATGCCTCAAAACAAATAAGATGATTGTTTTGTCCTTTGAGGCATTTATAATTTGAGACATTTTTATATTATGCTTCCCGGAACTTATAACAAATGGGCTATTCTATTGTATCCATTTTCATTGCTTTATGGACTGGTAGTTTACCTCAGGAATTTTCTTTTTGACTATCAAATTATTGAATCAAAGGAATTTGATATTCCAATCATCAGTGTTGGTAATATTGCTCTCGGTGGCACCGGGAAAACACCTCATGTTGAACATCTTATCCGGTTACTAAAGGATGACTTCAGAATTGCTGTCCTAAGCAGGGGTTACAGGAGAAAAACCAGGCATTTCATACTTGCCAATGAGAATTCGACTTTCACCCAAATAGGAGACGAACCCCGGCAGATTAAACAAAAATTTCCGGATATTCATGTGGCAGTAGACAGAAAAAGAGTGCATGGAATCTGGGAATTGATAAAAACCATTCCCAATCTGGATGTAATTATTCTCGATGATGCTTATCAACACAGGTATGTGAAGGCAGGTCTGTCAATACTTCTCATAGATTTTAACAGGCCTCTTTCAGAAGATTTTCTTTTACCGGCAGGAAGGCTTCGTGAACAACCTTTCGAAAAAAGAAGGGCTAATATCATCCTTATCACAAAATGTCCTGACCGTCTGAAACCAATCGAGCGCAGAATTGTTGTGAAAGACCTGAAATTGTATCCTTTTCAGCATCTCTACTTTACGAAAATAAAAGATGATAATCCCATACCCGTTTTTCAAATCCCGGGGAAACCGTTAAGCAGGGAAGATATTAAAAAAATGAAGCCGCAAATCCTGATGATAGCAGGTATAGCATATCCAAGAACCTTTAAAAAATTTCTGCGAAATTATTCCACAAAGATTTCGGAAATGTTATATCCTGATCATTATGAATATAAAACAAAAGATATCAACAATATCATATCATTCTATCATTCCCTGAAAGGAGATGAAAAAATAATCTTCACAACAGAAAAAGATGCTATGCGTCTGCAAAAATTTACAGATATTGATGTTGGAATAAAAGAAAGAATTTATTTTATACCAATATTTATAAGTTTCCTGAATGAAGATACCGAGCATTTTAATAAACATATTATAAACTATGTTAGAGACAATAAAAGAGACAGTATCCTTTATAAAAAATGAAACAGCTTTTCAACCTCAGATTGGAATCATTCTCGGAACTGGCCTGGGTGGAATGGTGAAAGAAATTGATAAGCATCGTATTATTGATTATGAAGATATACCAAATTTCCCTGTTTCAACCGTTGAAGGCCATCATGGAAAGTTGATTTTTGGTAAAATAAACGGGAAGAATGTTATCGCCATGCAAGGGCGTTTCCATTACTATGAAGGTTATACAACACAACAGGTTACTTTTCCTGTCAGAGTCATGAAGTATCTCGGGATTCATTACCTTTTCGTTTCAAATGCCAGCGGTGGAGTGAATCCGGATTATGCGATCGGTGACCTGATGATCATTAATGATCACATAAACCTGATCCCTAATCCCCTGATTGGCAAACATGATCCGGATTTTGGAGCCAGGTTCCCTGATATGAGTGATACATATGATAAAAAACTGATCGATAAAGCAATGAAAATCGCACATGAAAATAATGTGAGTATACAACAGGGATGTTATATTGCCACTACCGGCCCCACGCTTGAAACACCAAAAGAGTATGAATATTTCAGAATTATTGGCGGTGATACGGTTGGAATGTCAACAGTGCCTGAAATCATTGTGGCCCACCAGATGGGAATCATTTGCTTTGCCATTTCAATTATTACCGATCTGGGCGTTCCCGGGAAAATTACAAAAGTAACACTCGAAGATGTTCAGAAGGTTGCCAATGAAGCTGAACCAAAAATGACGCTCATAATGAAAAAACTTATCGCAGGTTTATAAATAATTATAATGGTTTGTGCCAGGTTACAACCCGTTATAATTATTTTCTTCTTACAGAAAGTATGCAGGTTTTTTTAATTTCTCTGACCCGTCCTTCCAGATCAAAAATCCTGATGAAAACCAGATAAATACCCATTCTGGCTTTTTGTCCATGGTCATCGGTACCATCCCATGTTATGCAACCGTTGGTGCCAACCAATTGGTTATCTGTAAGTCTTCTGACCATTCTGCCTGCCGGATCAAATATCCAGATACTCATCACAGAACCCGGCTGGTTAAAAGTATAACATATGCCAGTAAAATCATCCTTCCCATCATTATCAGGTGTAAATATTTCAGGTATTATTTCAATACCTGAATGAAGCTGCATGGCCCGCACAGATTGGGAATTGGTGTATCCCGGTGTGGAAAATCCGGCATTTTCTGATGCTGAATGCCAGTTACCCGGATCATTGGCAGGACAATCATAACTTATCCTTTCCAAAGAAATACCTTCAGTTATGGTTAATAAGGGAAAATGCATTTTATAATGGTATTCGAATTCATCTATGACGTTTAGCCAAATATCCATTATTACCACGATACCCTGACTGTCATTAAAAACCGGCATACCTGGAATCTCAATCAGCGTACCCCCGGTTTTACTGTACCCTGATGCCATTCGGAGGATATCCGTAGTAAGTAAAAGAAATTCACCCGGGAAAAACAATCTGTTCCCTTCATAAACTGGGGTCCATGAAGATATCATTTTCGTCTGTTCATCTCTCTTCGCTACGATAAGATAACCCAGATCGATAATTTTTTCTGAATGATTATATAATTCAAGAAATTCTGCTTTCCCCGGAAGTGGATCAAACATGATTTCTGAGATCAGGATATCCCCTGTTAATGGAAGCTCTGGTTTGCCTATTTTGACAGGTTCAATAACATCAAGTCTGTTACCAGTACAATCTTTAAGTTCATCTGATACTGAAAGATGATACACCATACCAGTTCTTACAGGTTCATTCAATTCTAATAATAAAGCCTGATAATCAGGCCCCTGCAATATGATCTTCGCCGGACGTCCTATTTCATGATCTATATTGAAATAATCGGGTATCTGCTGCGTTGTGCTATCCATAGGTTCTGTAAAAAAAATCTCAAGTACAGAATCTTCCGGGATTTCCACAAATGATATTCCTGGTTTGATGGTATCCGGATTTAATTTATGCAATGAGTTTAGACTGCCGGGTGTACCTCCTGATATATCTTTGCTCTCCGACCAGTTTTCGCCTCCTCCACAGAACCGATCCGGATCTATTTTTTCAAGGGACCATCCACCCGACCTGCAATAATCGTTGCTAAACCATTCATCACTGTAGTTGAGCCAGCAGATCAACCTGCGGTGCTGATCCAGAAGCTTTATCATGGCACCACTGTTCGGAAGAGTTGTCCGTGATGTAAATAATGGCACACAATCCCCATAATAATTAAATATTTCCGTTGCATCTTCATCAACCAGGAGTAAAAATGCGCCCGGATTAAGAATGATATCAGGAAATTGTTTAATTGTTTTTCCACATTCAATGGTCCATCCCCTCATGTCAATATTATAATCACAACGGTTAAACAGTTCAATGTATTCATATTCAGGTAATCCTATCCCCGGTAAGGGATCAGCCATGATCTCACTAAAGATCACATCATTTAATTTTGGCATGTAATAAGTAAATTCATATTCTCCAGCCGGGAAAATATTGCCTTTCTGGTCTTTTATGTCACGTATCTGAAGTTTGCTGGATATGCCATCAGGAAAGTCATTTTCAAAAACCAGTATCAACTGATCATGTTTTATTACTATGATCTCTGATGGATACCCGGGTTCTGGGATTACAAAGAAATTTGTTATATTTTTTAAACCTGCAGTATCGATTTCTTCAGAAAAGAAAAGATATAAGGTTCGGCTGTCAGAAATTTCCACTTTTTCGAGCTCCGGGGGTATGGTATCACGAAAAAAAGTTCCGTCAATCTGAATATCATCAATCCACAACTTCTGATCCTGCCTGGAAGAATATTTATAATACAAACCGAAATATCTCATTTCAATAATCCCTTCATCCGTTCCGCTTCCTTTCTCAATCATTTGATCAAAAGCCCCTTGCAGTCCAATAAAAATTTTCCATTCACCATTCATCGACCTGCTGACATTTATTAAAGCTGCGTTTTTTCCTATTTCCTCCTGCCAGTTGAGTTCCGTTGTTACTAACGGATCACCTTCTCCATTGCTGATTTTCCAAAGTTTCAACAAGTCGTCCGAACCGTGATAATTCACACCAATGGCATATCCAGATGCAGTTCCTCCGGGATGCATTTCTGTTGCATCAGCATCAGAGACTAAAAAAACCGCCCAATTATTTGCTGAAGATGGATCATATCCGTGCCTTATTTTAAATTGCCATCCAGTTATTCCAGACTTCAGATTGAGGCTGTCGATACAGATACTAACCTGGTCATGACCGGAATCAGGATTATCATACACATGCATTAACGAGAACCGGCCCGCCAGGGCACCAATTGATGAGGTATCCCATGAAGATTGACTGCTTGAATTCCACATCTCTGTTCCACTCTCTTCAAAGTCGATCAGGAATTGCCCTGAGCAAATAAAAGAAAACTGAAAAAAAATAATAACCAGTCTTTTCATTTCAAAATATTATTTTAATTTTGGCGTTTCTGAATTTTTGTAAGTGAATTGGGCTTATTGCTTACAATTTTTGATTATTCTACGATTTATCTAAAAAGATTGATATTTAAACATCAGTATAACCTGGCTCCGGTTCTGCTGATGTATGAAATACAGCAGATTTTAACCATATGTCTTATTAACTTTAATTAACGATCAAAAAATGAAAGTTGCAGTAGTTGGCGCAACCGGCCTTGTGGGCCAGGTGATGCTAAAAGTTCTTGAGGAAAGAAATTTCCCCGTTACAACTATTTATCCGGTTGCATCGGAAAAATCGGTAGGTAAAGAGATAGAATTTTTAAACAAAAAACACAAAGTTATCGGCATTCCGGAGTCTATTGACAAACGCCCTGCCCTTGCAATTTTCTCGGCAGGAGGACAGACATCGCTTCAATGGGCACCTGAATATGCTAAAGCAGGGACAACTGTAGTCGATAATTCTTCAGCATGGCGTATGGATAAAACAAAGAAACTTGTTGTGCCCGAAATAAATGGCCATGTCTTAACTGCTGAGGATAAGATCATAGCCAATCCTAACTGTTCGACCATCCAGATGGTTATGGCTCTTGCACCTCTTCATAAAAAATACAGGATTAAGAGGGTGGTTGTTTCAACATATCAATCTGTTACCGGAACAGGTGTAAAGGCGGTCCGGCAGCTTGAAAATGAGCGTGCCGTCATTCAGGGTGATATGGCTTATCCCCACAGGATAGATAAAAATTGTTTGCCACAGTGTGACGTATTCCTGGAAAACGGATATACCAAGGAAGAGATGAAAATGGTGAATGAGACAAGAAAGATATTTGATGACGACAGCATCCAGGTTACAGCAACTGCCGTCCGTGTTCCTGTTGTAGGTGGACACTCTGAAGCCGTGAACATTGAATTTGAAAAAGATTATGCTCTGGATGATATCCGGCATCTTCTTTCTAATTCGCCAGGCATCATTGTCCAGGATGATCCTTCAAAAAATATATATCCTATGCCTTGTAATGCAGAAGGAAGAGATGAAGTGTTTGTGGGCAGAATACGCAGGGATGAATCAAGAGAGAAGTGCCTGAATATGTGGGTTGTATCTGACAATCTAAGGAAGGGCGCAGCCACCAATGCAATTCAGATTGCGGAGTATTTGGTTGAGAAAGGATTGTTATAGAATAGCAATATAGGGCCCGGCATGCCGGGCCCTGATAAATAATTAATATAAGAAATCATCATAGGGATAGCGCTGGATGTGTATTTCTTTGACTTTGTCATAAAGCAGATCCCGGATATCTTCTATATTTTCTTTATTCTTTGCAGAGATAAATACGCATGTGCCATTGCACCGGGCCATCCATGTACGTTTCAGATCATCAAGACTTAGATTTTCCCTGGTAAACGAAGTAAGATCATCTTCATCTTTCCTCACATAATTAAAATTATCTATTTTATTAAACACCAATATAACAGGTTTATCATTGGCATCGATCTCGAATAGAGTTTGTTGAACGATCTCCACCTGTTCTTCGAAATTAGGGTGGGAAATATCAACAATATGAAGAAGAATATCTGATTCTCTGACCTCATCAAGTGTGGATTTGAAAGATTCTACCAGGGAGTGTGGTAATTTTCTTATGAATCCAACGGTATCGGATATCAAAAATGGCAGGTTGCTGATTATGATTTTCCTGACTGTCGTATCGAGTGTTGCAAATAATTTATTTTCAGCGAAGACTTCCGATTTACTCAGTACATTCATCAGGGTTGACTTACCCACATTGGTATATCCTACCAGCGCCACCCTGACCATTTTTCCCCTGTTTTGTCTCTGCGTTCTTTTTTGCTTATCAATTTTAATAAGGTCCTCTTTCAGTTTGGCAATCCTGTCACGGATAACTCTTCGGTCTGTTTCAATTTCTGTTTCCCCTGGACCTCTTAGTCCGATACCACCACGCTGTCTTTCCAGGTGTGTCCACATACCGGTCAGCCTTGGGAGAAGATACTGGTATTGGGCCAGTTCCACCTGTGTTTTTGCATGTGCTGTTTTGGCTCTTGTTGCAAAAATGTCAAGAATCAGATTTGTCCGGTCAAGGATCCTGCAGTTTAGTTCTTTTTCTATATTCCTTAACTGGCTTGCGGATAATTCATCATCAAAGATGACCAGATCTATTTTATGTTCAAGCACAAAATCCCTGATCTCACGCAGTTTTCCTGCTCCAACGAAAGTTCGTGGATTCGGATATTTCAGCTTCTGGATAAATTTTCCTACAGGCAAGGCACCGGCTGTCCAGGCAAGGAAAGCCAGTTCGTCAAGATATTCATTCACAAGCTGCTCATCACTCGAATCGTCTATAACGCCGATAAGAATTGCTGTTTCAGTTTTTGGTCTGGTGATAACCGGTTCATGCATATTTAATTATTTCTCCATTAATATTGGAAGTCCTGGAAACCAAATCAGGCATTAAATGAAAAATCGCCGGATCGTCTTAAAGAATTACACGCCTGTTCCTGTAAAGTGCATTCTGGATGGCAGGTTTAAATGTTTGGGTTGTATTGAAGATCATTTCCATATCTGTTGGAAAAGGAATGAATTCAGATTCGATGAGTTGTCTTGCTTCATCATCCAGTGCATTAACATCACCAACTGCCCTTGCCGAGCGGTGATGAAAAACATTTTCAGCCCCTATGGGTTCCCTCTTAATGAGTTTTCTTGGATTATTGGAAAGGAATTCAACATTGCCTTCTATACGGACGGATTTATGTTGTTCCGTTTCAATCACAGTACAGGATAATGTCTTATATTTCGGAATCTTAATGTCATTCCCCACTGAGTCTTTCATAACATTCCCGCGTGAGTCAAGCACATAATCAAAACCATCTTCTACCTTCTTATTATACATTCTGTCTGTTTCTTTTACATTGTCAGGTGAAACCATAATGGATTCAAGGTTCACGAATATCGTATAATCATAATCAATATCTTCATTCAGGTGTCTGAAATGATATTCCACCCATTGTGATTCAAGGTTATCTGTATTAATCTCTAGCAGATCTTCTTCAAAAAGAGGATCGAGGTTAAACGCAGTCAGGTTGTTAACCATTACTATGGCACGACTCATACCTTTTGCCCGGGCTTCTTCCATCATTACATCCAGATTCGGATACTGTCCAACCGAATATTCACTTGCTTTCCCAAGTTCATCATATGCCTGCCTGTATGCCTCTTTTGTATTGAGTTCCATAAGCTTCTGCGCATTATTATAAAAATACTCTGCGGCCAGACCTTTAGCTTCGACAATTTCAGCATCATAATCAACATATTCATATTCTATATAGCGCCCATTCAGATTGATCGGGAGCACTGTACGCACCATGCTTTGCCTGTTTTTAAGACTTGAATACAACATGAAGACCTCATCATAATTATTAGGATTATTCTCCAGTTTCAGAAATCTGATGCGTTCAAGATCCCTTTCATTTGCAATCCTGTAACAACGGTCAAGAATATCTGCTTCTTTGGTATTATCAGGATTTTTTCTCAATTCTTTGACGGCTTTGTTTATAGCACCATCGTAATTCCCCTTCTGCATGAGCTTTTTTGAAGAAGCACAGGATGAAAGAATAAGAACCAGGATTAGAAAATAGGTAAATCTTTTCATGGCATTTGGATTATAATTCCTTTAAAAATAATAAAAAAACCCTGATACAGCATCAGGGTTTTACCATAATATATCTTCAACTAATTATTGTAAAACAAAATTGATCGGGAAAGTGAACTGTACCTTAACCGGTTTCCCCCTTTGTTTGCCAGGTTCCCATTTCGGAGATGATGTGACTACCCTGACGGCTTCCCTGTCGAGTGCCGGATCTACACCTCTTACAACAACGGCATCAACGACTTCTCCCCTTGAGTTAACAGCGAACTGCACATAAACCTTGCCACTGATTCCGTTTTCTGCTGCGATTTCAGGATACCTGAGATTTTGTGCGATCCATTCACGGAAACCTTCCTGTCCTTTTCCCTGAAAACTGGGCATATCCTCAACAATAAAGAATACTTCTTCTTCCACAACTTCTTCTTCCTCCGAAAACGCAATAATGTCAATCTGCATTTGCTGGTCAGCTTCGGCATCCTCAATAATTAATTCATCCTCAATCTGCACATCGTCTTCAACGATATTCAGAACTTCAGTGACTTTCGGGGGAGCAGGTGGCGGAGGTGGTTTTATCTCCTGCTGCCTGGTTATGGGGATGATCTCCTCAGTTAAATCAAGGTCTGCAAGCTCACCCAATGTATTTGCCGTACTGGGCCTGCTTGTCCACTCAAAAGCTATAAGAATGACAGCTAATACGATCACCAGACCGATCTGAATAAAGACACCCTTCTTCCTTTCCAGATCTGCTTTATCAGTTTTTTTGGTTACCATTTTTCTTGATTTTTAAGCGCCTAAATATAATGAATAATATCCTTAAATTCAATACTTCTGTAACATAAAGTTCACCGGTAGAATAAATTAAAAATTCACCGGTTTCCCTTTATTTTTTCCCAATATCCATTTTAGAGATCATACAACCCTTAATAGTTACTCCTCAGGGCAGGGATATGCACCGGAATAAATCTTTATATCCCATACCTCAACCTGTTTTCCTACTACAAAAAATACACAAAAATCCTGCCAGAATTGTTCATTTTGATGGTTTCTTTATCACTCACCGGGTGTTTTCAATTCATCCGGTGAGTAATTATTAAAACTCAAGAATAATATCTTTTATCTTTTAAGTACTTATTATGTTTAGGCCACCAACTTATCAATAAAAAATTTATCTAAATAAATTTATTACAACAGCAAAAGCCGGCCTTGTGGCCGGCTTTTGTGGAGGTAAGGAAACAATTATCGAACCACCTGGAGGAAGATCTCCAAAGACTTATACCTTTTGATTCTATTTTAAAATCAAAATAAATGAATATATAAAAAAAGTACAGTGACACTGATTATGAGGCCTAAAGAGGAGAAGAACACGAGCTACTATTTAGAAAAACAAGGATATTTTAAATAAAATCAGTACTTAAACAAACATTAACAAATAAAGAAGGAATATAAAATGAAAGAAAGATTATGTTCATATTGCCATGAACCTCTGGATCCTGACGCACATGGGAATCAGCGTATGCACCCCCGTTGCGCATATAAATATAAGAAAATGAGACAAAAAGAAAAATATCAAATTGGAAATTCAGCGAAACTTCAAATTCAAAAAAATGAAGCTGTACTAGCCAGGATATATAAAATAGATCCGGATAAAAATGGAATAAGCTATCTTAAAGCCCTGGAATATGGATTGAAATTTGACTGTTCATGCACAAAAGTAGAGAATCCTTTTATTAATAATACAATTTTCATGTTTGACAAATATGGATATTGTATCAAAGAAATGAAAAACCAAACTTTAATAACTGTATATCATGTATCAGAATTATAGCAGTACATTTAATCCACTTGAAAATCATTTCAGAATAAAAGAAGCTAATATGAAAGTCAATAATACTACTAATATTATTGTGGCTTTTATTATTGGCGTTATTGTTGGTCTTGTTATTTATGACTGGATTAATAACCAGAATGAGGATGAATATGATTTCGTAATTAAGAATAAATTACGTAAAGCAGCATAAATCCTCGAATAACTGATAATTACAGGATTTTATTATGAATATTCCAGAATATTCTTAATAATTTATTTGAATTATATAAAATGGAATAATATTCCTTAATCTCTTAGGAAATGTTATAAAATAACAAATTCTAAAGGATAATTATCAAAAAAATACTCCTATAAATAATTACTATCCACAGGTAAAGTGTTGAAAAGTTTAACTTATCCTCCCCTGAATATTAACATTAAACAATCGGACGTTTTTTTAGTGACTACATTTTAATTTTAAATCCGCTTTTGTCCAAATTCATTTGACGACGAACATCCAAAGACCTTAGAGAATACCTGGATGGAAAGGACATTCTTCATATCAGGGGTAAACCAAATCATCCACAGACACAGGGCAAGATTGAACGTTATCACCGATCCATGAAAAATGTAATCAAATTGGATAACTATTACACTCCTGGTGAGCTTAAACATCGATTATCTGAGTTTATTGATTACTATAATAATCATAGATATCATGAGTCTCTGAATAATTTAACACCTGCTGATGTATTCAATAGAAGGAATCAAAGGATCCTGGATAAGAGGCAACAAGTCAAACTTAAGACCATTAATAACAGAAGAAATGAATATATAAATAAAAAACCCAATTTATCAGCATAACATCGTGCTGAAAAATTGAGTAACTTTATATGAAATTTCAGCTTAATTTTTTACCCGAAAAAGTTCTGATTTAGCTGACGATGCACATGTTTATTAATTATGTCCTGATAGCCCTTCGAAACCTTTTCAATCAAAGAGCATACACACTGATCAATATTGCGGGCATGGCCATAGGCATAGCCTGCAGTCTATTCATAATACTTTTTGTAAACCATGAATTGAGTTATGATCGCTTTCATTCCAAAGCCGACCAAATTTACCGTGTGTGGGTTAGTGGGAAATTCAGCGGGAGTGAATTCAACCATGCTGTCACTGCACAGCCCATGGCCCAGGCACTTCTTTCTGATTACCCGGAAATAGAGAATGTTGTCCGGTTACGCAAATATGGTGACTGGCTGGTTACATACGGGGACAATAAATTCTACGAAGAAAACATCGTATTTGCGGATTCCACTTTCTTTGAAATTTTTGATTTCCCTCTGGTAAAGGGTGATCCCGGGTCCGTATTAAAGGAAACAAGGACAATGGTAATGACCCGGTCCATGGCAAGCAGGTATTTTGGAAATGAGGATCC
>Ga0209636_10002471_pt1 | contig 18831 bp, 11 predicted proteins | sample DeeMarSWOR152_54_FD_187464 | JGI IMG/M metagenome (GOLD analysis project Ga0209636, IMG submission 187464) | Marine sediment microbial communities from White Oak River estuary, North Carolina - WOR-1-52-54 (SPAdes) (version 2) | ecosystem: Environmental > Aquatic > Marine > Intertidal zone >... | reverse complement strand
CCCCCAAGGATCGACTCCCTGCTACAGGTCCAAAAAGCAGAGAGGCTGAACTCAGCCCTGAAAAAAGTAAAAAATCCCTTCGCGTGAATTTTGCCATTTTATTACCATCCAAAGATGATGCAGACCCAGTACGCTCCCCTCTCGAATTCCTCGTTTTTTCCGAAATAGAGCCCCACCCCGGCTCTCTCGAACCGGGCCATGTCATTGACGATCTGCTTCTCTGCTCCCTGAGGCAGAAAGGATGGGTCTTCGGTGATAAAGGTGAGATATTTGACCACACCCAGCCTGGGCATGACAGCGGGCGAAAGGGTCTTTTGGGTAAAAATTACCTTGGCTGTTTTCTCTGCAAAGACAGCCAGTTTTTTATCCCAGGTAAAGGGGGAAAGGCCGCTTCTCTTTCTGACTTCATTGACCTTGTTGAAGGTGACCTTTTGAACTTCTTCGCTGCTCATGTTTTTGTATTCGCTTTCGGGAAAGAGAAGGATGGTGATGAAATAGGAGCCTCCCGGGAACTTTTCGTTCCGGTTGTAACTCACCCCTATTCCTGCTTTTTCATATTTCCTGTCCAGGATGTACTTCGCATAGATAGGCTCGATACCCTCCAGAGCAGAGGAAGTGATGAAGTGGTACTGGGTGGGCCCGAACCGGCGCGGCAGAGGGGGTGGAGGGCTGCCTTTTTCCGAATTCAGGGAGCATCTGTAGGCATAAGCATTTGCTTCGGGCAGGAAGGAGAGAGGAACAAAGTTGTTCTCGCGGCGGAGCCGGTTCATGTTGTATTGAATATCTCTCTGGACTTCACCCTCGCTTTTTCCCAAAGGAGCCCTGCGGAAATCCTGGGTAACGTAATAGCCGCTCCCCTTTCTAAACACTGCCGCGATCCCCACTTCGTCAAAGCCCGGCGTGAGGATGTTCTCTCTATGTCCGGGACTGTCCATCAGCTCTTGGTGGATGCTTTCGGGCTGATAGCCGTTGCTGTAGGCGACGTTTTCGCCGATGGCGATAAAATGGAACCCGGCCTCTATCAGGCGTTCCAGGTAGGATTTGCCGTCAGAAGAGGAATGGGTCAGATCTTTGCGGGAAGCCATATCCTGGCTGTGGCGGCGGGCCAGACGGCTCAGCTCCAGAGAAAAGCGGACCGCTTGAAGGCCCCTTTTCTGTCTCTCCTGGTTGACCAGGTCGAAGAGCGTTTTTTCCAGGGAATAGAGCGCCTCCTGGCTCGAGGGCAGTTCTTCCTGGGGGAGACAGATAAGGATTTTGGATGAAAAAGATACCAGAAGGAAGAAGAGGGATATAATTTTGAATATTCTTTTCGCCCGAGCCATATTTTCGCTTTACTTTTCGAATTTTTATCATAACATAAAGAAAGAAAAAATGAAGAGGAGGTCAGAATGAGGAACAGAAAAATCTTTTCATTCTTGATAGCCTTCAGCTATCTTGTTTTATCGCTGGCTTTGTGCGTCCAGGCCTTACCGGCACAGCAGGCGGACGAACAGAAGATACTCCAGGCCCTCCATTCCATTTCCAGCCATACGCTCTTCGGCTATGTGAAGGAATTGGCTTCGGATAAATATGCAGGCCGGCTGACCGGAACAGAGGAGTACAACGCCAGCGCGGAGTGGGTGGCATCCCATTTCAAAAAGTGGGGGATCGTGCCGGCCGGCGATAACGGGACCTATTTTCAGGCGTTTCCCAATCCCTACACCCTGGTTTTTAAGGACTGCGAGGTCTATCTTCATATTCCCTACAAGGACTCGGTCCTGAAAAAATACTACCGCTATGAGGATGAGTTCATTCCCGGCTCCACTTCAGGCTCGGGAGAGGTGACGGCCGAAGTCATCTACGTCGGCTACGGAGCCACGGCTCCTGAACTGGGCTATGATGATTATGACGGCGTGGATGTCAAGGGCAAGATCGTCCTGATGGAGCGGGAAGCACCTGTCTCTACTGATGATGAGGAATTGTTCAAGAAGTGGCGGCCCTACTCCTTCCATCAGTACAAACTCCAGAACGCTGTCAAACACGGCGCAAAGGGAATGCTTTATAACTACGGCCCTATCGGCAACCCGAACAACGCCTATAATGAGAATTTTATCTACAGTCATGTGGGAAGGGTGGTGGTCGAGGATGTTTTTTCCGGCACCGGCCGCAAGCACCGTGATGTCGTGGCGGCGATCAGAAAAACGCTCAAGCCCCAGTCTTTCGCCACCGGAAAAACAGTCACCATAAAAAACACCACCGAGCACCATCCGGAAGGCATCGGGTACAATGTCATAGGCATCCTGGAGGGGTCTGATCCTGAGCTCAAAGAAGAATTGATCATCATCGGCGGCCATCTGGACCATCTTGGCCGCTGCTACGAGATCATGCCCGGAGCCAACGATAATGCTTCGGCCGTTTCGGTTGTCATGGGAATCGCCGAAGCCATGGCGGAATGCCCGGTCAAGCCCCGACGCTCGGTGATGTTCCTCTGTTTCGGCGCCGAGGAGCAGGGTGTTGCGGGCTCTGAGTATTATTGCGACCATGCAGTCGTTCCTTTAAATAAGACCGTGGGTTTTATCAACATGGACGGTGTCGGTTGCGGGGACAGGCTGGGCGCCTTGGCTTCCCGGAACTATCCCGAATTCTGGGAATTCATCAATAAGGCCAACGAGAGATACATCCACCGCCAGATAAGGACCTCTTACTTTGCCAATATCGCCCGGCCGCGGCTGGATGCAGCCCGGTTCATGTGGAAGGGGGTCCCGACAATATCTTTCAGTGCCTCTGGTGCTCCCTCCTTCTACCACGTTACCAAGGACAACATCGACACCATCACTCCCGAGATCTTGGAAGACCTAGCCCAGCTTCTTTTTGTGGCCGTGCTCGACATGGCTAACCAGGATTCGCTCGATTTCAGAAAATAAGCTGTATAAGGGATGAAATTCCAGGTTCCGACCCGGATTTATTTCGGCTCCGGGATAATGTCCCAGCTGAAAGAGATCGTCGAAGAGAATTTCAGAGGAGCCGGCCTTTATCTGGTTACTGACCGGGGAATCGTCGATTCGGGTATCGCTGAAAAAGTCCTCAGCCAGTATCCGGAAATCCAGGTTTTTGACGGGGTCGAGCAGAACCCCAAGCACTCCACAGTCAACACAGCCGGAGAGATGGTCCGCAAACTGAAACCGGATGGGATTATCGGATTGGGCGGGGGAAGCGCCCTGGACGCGGCCAAGGCCGTGGCTCTGCTGGCGACCAACCCGGGCCGTATCGAAGACTATGAAGGAAGAGAAAAATACAAGACTCCTCCTATTCCAGTCCTGGCCATCCCCACCACCTGCGGAACCGCCAGCGAGGTGACCTGGGTCTCGGTAGTGACTCACACGGAGCGAATGTTCAAAATGAGCATCAAAGGCCCGCAGATGTTCCCTGCGGCGGCGTTGGTCGACCCTGACCTGCTGATCACGCTCCCGCCATCGCTCGTCGCCTCCACCGGAATGGACGCCCTCACCCATGCCATCGAGGCTTTCACGGTCAAAGCGGCGACTTTCATGACCGATATTTTCGCCCGCGAAGCGCTCCGCCTGATCTTTCAGTCCCTGGAAAGAGCGTATAAGGATATACAAGCGGATAAAGAGGCCAGAGAGAAGATCATGATGGGCAGCATGATTGCCGGCATGGCTTTCGGCAACAGCGACGTCGGGGCTGTCCACTGCATCGCCGAAGCGGTGGGCTCTCTCTACGACACTCCCCATGGCGTGGCCAATTCGGTCTTTCTTCCTTTTGTGATGGAGTTCAACCTGCCGGCGGCAAAGGTCCGCTATGCGGAGGTGGCCCGGATGGCGGGAATCGAGGAGAAAGATGACGAGGCGGCTTCCCGGAGGTTGATCCAGAAGATAAAAGACCTGTCCGTTAGCTTGAACATTCCTTCGTTCAAAGAATTGGGCATCGAGAGGGATGAATTTCCCGAGCTGGCTGAAAAATCCTTCCAGAACAACTCCAACCCCTCCAATCCGAGAGAGGCTGGAGTGAGCGATTACCTGGCCATCCTGGAAAAAGCCTACTCATAAATTGAGGATAAAAATTGGGGACAGTCCCCAATTTTTGTGCCCAATTTTTGTGCTCAAATAAATACTGAAATGCCTATGAGCATATTATGCCGGGTAGTATATGTATAATGAATGATTCGATATTCAATTCGCACGGCAACTCTTTTCACAAAAAGCCATTTAAGTCCAGCTCCTGCATTCAAAACCAACTCATTATGAGGTGCAGGCGGTTCCGGTGTAATCCAAACTTCTGGCATTAGTCTAATTATTCCTGCTCCCGCGAGAAGAAAAGGCATTATTCGAGAAGAGACAAAAAAATTATAGGCAAGATTTGCAAACAGAAGGTTTCTTGTTATGGAATCAATCTCAGAGTCTCTATATGAAATATTGAATTCAGGTTCTATTTCTATGTTTTTTGTAATAAAACAGCCAATCCTAGCAGGGATATAGATTCCTAATTTATCTTTTTCATAAAGCTCGGGTTCAAAATAAAAAGACGCAGCCAAAGAGAACTCCCATTTGTATTTTTTCGTTTTTGTCTTTATATGTTGATTTTTCTCTGTTGTTTCTTTTGAATTTTCATTTTTTGTTATGGGACTTGCACGGACCATCACGCTTAAATTGATAATGAAGAAACTCATTATCAGGAAAAGAGATGAAATTTTTCTCACTGCCAATAATCCTTCTGCTGCCTTCCCTAAATTAATAACAGGACTAAGTGTTTTTGTCAAAATGGAAGAAAAATAAAAAAAAGGCGCTAGAAGAAAAAAGAAGCCAGGCTCCATTTCCTTCAAGGCCCCATTTCCTGCAGAAAAGGTTCTTTAAGATGCTGATCTGTGAGCCTTGAGCGGCTGCAATATTTATATTCCTTACAAAATAAAACAAATTTTTCTTGACATCAGAATTTATATGTTTTATATTGTAAGGGAAATAGAAAAAAAGGAATGAAAATGAAATTTTTATCGAGACCTGAAGAGCTTGTCCTCCATGCTGTCTGGCAGCTCAAAGAGAAGGCCTATTGTGTTCCGATCAGGAAACATGTTTCCAAACTAAGTGGGAAGGATTGGTCATTCGGTGCGATCTATGTGCCCCTCCATCGGCTGGGGAAAAAAGGACTGGTTAAATCCTATCTGGATAATCCCATTCCTGTAAGAGGAGGAAGAAGCAGGCGAATTTATAAAATAACTCCCGCTGGATTAAAAGCTTTAGCTGAAGTCAGAGAACTCCACGATTCTATGTGGGCAGGTGTGCCCGAATTTTCCTCAGAATAGAGAGATCTCATCATGGCCAATGAAAGTAAACCTCCCAAATTCCTGGTTTTGCTGCTTCGTCTCATTTTGCCCGAATATGCCGATGATACGACAATCGGTGATTTTGAAGAGGAATATTCGCATATCGCCACTGACCGCGGAAGACCTTTTGCGAATTTTTGGCTCTTGCTCAATATTCTTAAATCCGTCCCTCCTTTTATTGCCGATGCCGTTCGCTTCAGGCTGGTGATGCTTAAGAATTACGCCACTATCACCTGGAGAAACACGAAAAGGCACAAAACGTATTCTTTCATCAATATCGCCGGATTGGCAGTGGGACTAGCCTGCTGTCTTCTTATTGCTCTCTGGATCCTGGACGAACGAAGCTATGACCGTATTCATGAGAATCGTGATCGTCTGTTCAGAGTGGTTGTGAATCAGCCATCATCAGGGGAAATGAGGAAAATTGTGGCTACGCCCCCCCCGTTAGGGCCGGCGCTGAAAAAAGATTTTCCTGAAATCGCGGAGACAGCCAGGCTGAGCTATTGGGGAAGTGTTGTTATCCGCGCCGGAGATAAGACACTCAATGAAAACCGTATGATTGTTGTGGAGCCTTCTTTTTTCAGTCTCTTCACATTTCCCTTTGTCAAAGGGGAGGGAACAGCTTCACTTCGCACGCCGAATTCCGCCCTCATCAGTGAAAGGCGGACCGAGAGTCTTTTTGGAAACGAAGATCCAATCGGAAAAGTCATCCAGGTTGATAACCGGTTCGATTATATTGTCAGGGGGGTTTTCCGTGACATCCCTTATAACACCCATATTCGTCAGTTTGATCTCGTCCTGCCCTGGTCCCATTTGGATCAAATGGAATGGTATGAATCCGATAGCTGGGGGATGTTCAGCTATCGGACATACGTTTTACTCGGTGAAAAGGCGTCATTCCGGGATGTCAATCAGAAAGTAGCGAAACTTATCCAGCGCTATTCCTCCGAATCTAAAGCTGAAATCTTGATGGAGCCGATTTCTGATATCCATCTTCGCTCGCACTATCGGCTGTCGACAGGATTGAGAGGGATCGTTTACGTTTATATTTTTTCTGTGATTGCCTTGTTCGTTCTTCTGATCGCCTGTGTTAACTTTATGAACCTGACTACTGCCAGGTCTTTCAATAGGGCCAAGGAAATCGGGATGCGGAAGACCATTGGGGCGCTGCGCAGACATGTGATAGTTCAATTTTTCGGGGAGTCTTTGTTCATGACGCTTTATGCCCTGGGTCTGGCCTTGGCGCTCATTTTTCTGGTTCTGCCCCAATTCAACAAATTTACAGGAAAGCAGTTAAGCTTTCATTCCATTTTCAACTGGCAGGCTGTTATCGGATTGATTGGAATCACCCTATTTACTGGATTGGTGGCTGGAAGCTACCCGGCTCTCTACCTTTCGTCTTTTCGTCCCGTTCATGTTTTAAGGAAAGTTGTGCAAACAGGGAAGAAAAAATCAGTGTTCAGGCGGATTCTGGTCGTCCTCCAGTTTTCCATGTCGGTCATTCTGATTATCGGAACGCTTGTTGTTTACGCCCAACTCGATTATATGCGCAATAGAAAAATTGGCTGGGAGAGAGAAAATCTCATAAGTATACACCTGAGTGGAGAGATGAAGAAGTCATTTGATATTCTGAAAGCCGAACTCCTGAAAAATCCCAGAATTCTGAGCGTGACGGCTGCTTATTCAGAGCCGACTAATTTTGAAAGCAGCTCGTGGGGCGTGAATTGGGAAGGAAAGGATGCGGAAGAGGTTGTTCACGTCACCTTAAACCTGGTGGATTATGACTTTCTGGATACCCTGAATATCGAAATGGCGGAGGGACGGTCTTTTTCCAAAGAGTATTCTACTGATGCCACGGAGGCATTTCTGATCAACAAGACATTGGCCAGGATGATGGAGACCGAGTCTCCTGTCGGAGCAAAGTTTTCGTTTATCGGACGGGAAGGCCGAGTCATCGGAGTGATGAAGGATTTTCATTTTCATTCACTCCGCACGGACATCGGCCCCTTGGCCATTGCTTTGGGTTCGGATGATTGTTGGAATTATGCGTTGATAAGAATTCATCAGGATAACGTGCCTTCGACGCTTGAAGATATAAATAAGATATGGAAAAAGGTCTTTCCTTATAGTCCGTTCGCCTTCCGTTTTATGGAAGAGGATTATGAAAGACAGTACAGGTCTGAAATGCGCATGGGAAAACTCATAAATGTTTTCGCGGGTCTGGCTGTTTTTATAGCCTGTTTAGGGCTCTTAGGGTTGACTTCTTTTGCTGTAGAGCAGAGGAGAAAGGAAATCGGTATCCGTAAGGTTCTCGGAGCTTCAGCTGGAAATGTAGTGTGGATTTTGGGGAGAGAATTTGTGTTTTGGGTTCTTATGGCCAATGTTATTGCCTGGCCTGTTGCCTATTTTGTGATGTCTAATTGGCTGAGGAATTTTGCCTATAGAATTGGAGTCGGATTGGGGATTTTTATTTTTTCATCATTGTTGACTCTTGCCGTTGCCGTTGCTGCGGTCGCTTTTCAATCCCTCCGGGCAGCCACATCGAACCCTGCTGATTCGCTCCGGTATGAGTAATTTTTCTCGCTTGCAATTCAAAAGTCACATTCATCTCAAATCAGTATTGTATAATTGGGGGCAGTCCCCAATTTTCCTCCTTTAGATTAAAAAGAGAGGTCGCATCTCAACATTTGACATTTGCTTGCGAAAAAGGGGCCAGGCCCCTTTTTCCATCTATTTTTACGAGATTGCTTCACTCTGTTCGCAATGACACCTTTTATCTTGTCATTCCAGGCGAAGCGCAGCCACCTTGCATAATTGGGGACTGTCCCCAATTTTTCTCCGAAGCGCGGCCACCTTGCATAATTGGGGACTGTCCCCAATTTTTCTCTCTTCCTTTGGGTATTCTACTGTTCCGCCTTTGTCTTTCAACGCCCCTTCGACCAGTTCCTGCGCTAAATATAAAATCACCGGCCTTCGATGAGGATCTGGAGGATCTCCAGCTCATCGGCGTCAAACCAGATCTTTTGGCAGGAGAAGCATTTATCCACGGGAATGACGTAGTGAAGGCTGTAAGGCCTGAGCAGCATCCTTGTGCCGCAGCTCGGACAGAAGGTCTTTTCCAAAGACTGGAGGTTGATCTTTCTCATCAGAGCCGGGTTTTCCATGAATTGCTGTCTGAAATCGCGAGCTTTGTTCATCAGGTATTCTGAGAATTTGACTTCCTTTCGGGTGATGATCCGCTCTTTAAAAGTCGAACTCACCAGCTTTCCGCCGCACTGCGAACATATTTTTATTGGGACTCCTTCATAGTAACTGTCTGAGAGCGTGATTTGACAGCGGGGACATTTATTCTGTTTGGCCGGGTCGGGGAGTATTTTCTTTCTGGACCTCAGAATGGCTTCTCGAATTTGAGGGAACTCTTTGGCTCGAGCCTCGACTCCTTCCTGGAGGTTCTTCACCAGAACATGGGGATAGAAAGACCGGGCGAACAAAAGTTCCTGGAGAGAGTGAGGCCCCTGCCATTTCCCCTGCTGGTCGCGCAGGGCCCAGACTTTTTCTTCCTGCTCGACTTTTTCTACGGCTCTGCTTGCTGTTGAGCCGCCCGTTTGCCTGGCTTCCTCCCATGAGGAGATAAGCGTCCGGGCTTTCTCGCGTTTTTTCTGGATCTCCCAGACTTCCTGGATGATCCTGGCCGGACGCATCCGGAGCATGCTGGCCAGCAGCCTTATTCTCTTCATGAGCGGGGGATGGGTGTTGAAGAGGTTGGCGAAAAACCCTTCGGAATCGCTTCCTACGGACTCGGGCGGGACGATGAACAGAGGGCTGTAGGTGATATTGAAGTCTCCGACAAAGGAATTTTTCAGGTGGGCTTTATAGATGGCGCGGGCGAGCGCTTTCGGGTTGCGGCTCAGCTCCACAGCAGCCGCGTCAGCAAGGATCTCTCTCTGCCGGCTGATGAGCGTGCTGAGGAGGCGCATGATCGTGTTGGAAAAGAAAACGGCGATATAGATAAAAAGGTGAGGAACCCCTCCTCCCTCAGCCTGCGAGGGATAGCGTGGAGCATGGCTTTCAGGCTCGATGGCCTGTCTGATCTTTTCGAAGAAATTGGCCAGAGAGCAGACAAGAGTGATGTAAAACGTGTCGCCCCTGATGATATGCGCCAGTTCGTGAGAAACCACAGCCTGGAGCTCATCTCTGGTGAATTCGGATAAGAGTCCTTCAGTGACGATGACATTCGGTGTGTCGTCGGCGGAGATCACGGCCATGGAATTGATGGCAAAGGAGGGGATGACGTGAGGATTGACTTTGGGCAGTCCGCTGGCGAGCCGGATCTCATCGACGGTGTTGGCGAAACGTTTGTGGTACCGGTCAGAGAGGTCCGGCGGCTGGGCATCAAGGCGCTTGAGGATGAAGCTTGCCCCGAATTTCCGGGCGTCCAGATAATGAAAGGAAGCGATGATTATTGAAAGGGCGGCGTCAAACAGGAGCAGTTTCCTCAGGAATACGCTCGACAGCAGCGCTTCTTTGCTCAGGATAAACCCGAAGCTGACTATACAAACCACCGAGATTAATCCGATGGCGAAGAAATAGAAAAGAAAAAGGAACAACAGCAGGAAGAAACTTTTCCTCTTCTGCTTGCGCTGGACCTCATAGAAATTTAAGGGAAGTTTTTTCGCCATGGAGATTCTGCTAGATTCTGTAGCCCTTCATTATATGAGTCGTCCCTATGGTATAAAAAAAGTTTTCAAAAGGAAAGTCAGTTAAGGCAGCTGGCTATATTTTTTGCCAGATTTTTCTGAATTATTCATAAAATATGCCGACACCATATTCAAATCAATATCTTTGAACATCAATTCATCCTAATAAATAAAAAAAACTAGCTTTATGGATTTTTATAAAGCATCGGAAAGAAAGCCGGAACCAGAAGTGACAACTGTCATCTCCACAGGACAAAGCACGCCTCTTTAGAAAAAAACTCTCTTGTTCTTATTGGCACAAAATTTGCTTTAAGTTATGATAAAAATAGAGGGAGAAATTCACATGAGAAAGCTTCTGTTCAGCTCTTTGGTTTTAGTCTTTTTATTGGGGATGGTCTCCTGCGCTTCCTACATGGATAAATATTACAAAGGCAAGAAGAAAATTCATTTTTACCATGGCAAGAAACATCCGGATGTATTCATCTCTATCGTTGATATCTCGTCAACAGATATTAAGTTTAAAGTCACTAGACTAGGAGGCGGTGGGATATATTTATACCATGTTGTATTGGACGAAAATGAAGAGCGAATATCAGAAGGCTGGTTTCCTACCAGAAGAGTCGGAAATGATTACTATTTTGTTACCATGAAGATGAAAGAAGAAAACGCCTTACAAGCGGGTATGAGGTACCGTTTATGCATTGGTGGCCAGAATCCAGACCAGGTATACTATCGGACCAATAGATATCAATGCTATGTGGATTATGAGTTTGTGTTTTCTGGAAATGATTGACGGGGATTAGACTTTTCTTATGGCGGCTCTATAATAAATAATATCCGGCAATCTTTAAAACCCTCTATGTTTAACGATTATTGCTTTGATTCATATCCAGCCGCCCATATACGTAGGCCTTATCTTCTTTTTGCTGTCCTCCTTCCAAGCTCAGTGGATAGATTTCACTTTGCTCAAAACCGGAAATTTTTACGTGGCAGAGAATAGGACATTTTCATTTTGCATTGACAAAAATTTTTTATTTTCGTTGATTTCATAATTTCCTTGTGTTAAAAAAAATGACGCATTTCAACGTTTGGCATTTTTCAGGGGAAAAAAAGGGGGTTTGGTTTCTATCCTTGCTGTTCTCAAGGAGGAATAGAAGAATTATCCGTTAGAATCAAAGAATATAGAATGCCAGATGTGGAGGGCTGACTCCCAAAACCAAAACTTGGCTCAGTTAGAAAGGAGGTCTTTCCATGCACCGCGAAATAAAACTCAAAAGAGCTCTGTCTTTTTTTCTTCTGGCGGGCTTGTTTTTTATCATCTCTGCTGCTCCGGCCGCCCAGAAGAAAGCTCTCACTTTTCAGGACGTCATGAAGTTCAAGCATGTCCGCAGCCCGGTCATCTCTGAGGACGGCCTGTGGATTGCTTACGCTGCCCAGCCGGACAGGGGCGATGGCGAGATAAAGATTCATGAGATCAAAGGAGGAAGATCGTTCACGGTGGAAAGAGGCAGTGGCCCGGTCATCTCCAAGAACTCCCGCTGGGTGGCCATGGCTCTCCAGCCCAAGGCTGTGGAACTGGAAAAAGCGGACAAGAAAAAACCCGAACAGGGGATGGCCCTGGTGGAAACCCGGTCTGGAAAGATTCTTGCGTTCGAAAAAGTCCAGCGGTTTGCCTTCTCCGATGACTGTTCGTGGCTAGGCATTCATCTTTTCAAAGAAGAGGAAAAACCCAAAACAGAGGAGAAAGCAGAAAAGCCCGAAGAAGAAAAAGCGCCGCCGGAGAAAAAGCCGGATAAGAAGGGAAAAAAAAGAAAGACCGGCAGCACTCTGATCCTCCGGCATCTGGATTCGGGAGAGGAATCGCGGATTCCTTACGTGCTTTCCTTTGCTTTTGACAGCGCATCCCTGTACCTTGCCTTCGTGGCGGCTGAACCTGAAGGTAAGGACAACGGCCTGTATTGTCTGGATTTGAAGAAAAAGGATACTCCCAGAAACGTTATCATCCAATCTCAGGACAGGCTGTTCTCCAGCCTTTCCTGGACAAAAAAAGGAAGCCAGCTGGCCTTTTTGTCAAAGGAAGGAGAGACAGAGGACAAGAATATAAAAAGCTATTCTCTCTGGGTCTGGGACGGCAAAACCGGAAAGGCCACCCAGGTCGTGAAATCTCAGGATGCACCCCAGGGATGGCTGATTCCGGATAAAAACGAGGTCTCCTGGAGTAAAGATGAGAAACGGCTCTTTTTTGGATTCAAGCCCGAGGAGTTCCATGTGGAAGAGGACCAGAAGGAAGAAGAAAAGAAAAAGGAAGAGGAGATCGACCTTTTTGATTTCGAGAAGATCCTGGAAAAAAGAGAAGTGGATGTCTGGCATTGGGATGATCCTCTCATCAATCCCAACCAGAAGAAAATGTGGCCGCGGCTTAAAGACCGAACCTACACCGCTGTCTATCATCTCGACACAAAGCGCCTGGTTCCTCTAGCGGACAGGGAGATGCCGACCGTCATTCTTTCGGAAAACGGCGATCATGCCCTGGGAGTATCCGACGTTCCCTACCTGAAGGAGCGTACCTGGTACGGAGGTCTGAATGATATCTACCTGGTCAATATGAAAGACCGCTCACGGAAAAAGATCGCTTCCCGCCTCGAAGACCGATTCCATATCTCACCCGAAGGACGGTTCGTTGTTTTTTACAGGGACAAACACTGGTTTCTCTTTGACGGAAAGACGGGATCCGAGAGAAACCTGACCGAGAAGCTCGAAGTTCCCTTTTCTAACGAGGACCATGACTATCCGTCCCAGGTGCCCAGCTACGGGTGTGCGGGCTGGGTAGAAGACGATAAGGCAGTTTTGCTCTACGACAAGTACGATATCTGGCAGTTTTCCACTCAGTCAGGCCAGGCTTTGAACATCACCGCTGGCACGGGGAGGAAGAACGGCATCATTTTCCGCTTAATCCACCTCGACCCGGAAAAAGACTTTTTGGGTGAGAAGGAAAAGCTCCTTGTCTCCGCTTACTATGATCTGGAGAAGCACTACGGCTTTTTTGAGAGCAGGGTGGGGAGAGCTGGAGTGAAAAGGCTTCTTGAGGAGAAGAAGAGATTCGACTTTCTGGCCAAGGCCAAAAAGGCTGATGTTTTGATGTATACAAGGGAAAGCTATGAGGAATATCCGGATATCTGGGTGAGCGACACGGGATTCGCTTCGCCAAAAAAAGTCACTGACGTCAACCCTCAGGTCAGCGAGTTCGCCTGGGGGAGCGCTGAGCTGGTGGAATGGGAAAGCCTAGACGGCATTCCACTCCAGGGCGTTCTCATCAAGCCGGGAAATTACGAGCCGGGCAAAAGATACCCGGTTATCATCTATTTCTACCGGTTTTTTTCCCAGCGGCTGTATGAATTCAACCAGGTGGTGGTCAACCATCGTCCCTGCTTTCCCTTCTATGCCAGCAACGGTTATGCCATTTTCCTCCCCGATATCCGCTTCGAGGTGGGGCGTCCTGGCTTTGCAGCGACAAAATGCCTCGTCCCGGGTGTCCAGAAACTGATCGATATGGGGATCGCTGATCCTGATGCCATCGGCCTCCACGGGCATTCCTGGAGCGGCTACCAGACAGCCTTCATCATCACCCAGACGGATATCTTCGCCTGTGCCGTAGCCGGAGCCCCTGTATCCAACATGACCAGTGCTTACAGCGGAATTCGCTGGAGCACAGGCCTGGCACGGCAGTTCCAGTACGAGAAGTCCCAGAGCCGGATCGGAGGAAGCCTCTGGGAGTACCCTGAACGCTATATCGAGAACTCCCCGGTTTTCTTTGCGGACAGGATAAACACGCCTCTGCTCATCCAGTTTGGCGATGAAGATGGGGCTGTTCCCTGGTACCAGGGAATCGAGCTTTATCTGGCCATGCGCCGCTTTGGAAAGGATTGCGTCTTTCTCCAGTACCGGGGCGAGCCCCATCATCTGCAGAAGTACGCCAACAAGCTGGATTATTCCATCAAGATGAAGGAGTACTTTGACCATTATCTCAAAGGACTGCCAGCCCCGGACTGGATTAAGAAGGGCATTCCCTATCGCGGCAAATAAAGAAGGATCCCCTCTTATCAGTTTGCGATTAAAATGATATAAATAAAGATTGATGCCGAAGGAAATTCACCCGGAATTTATTCCGAATTTTGAAATTTGATAGAAAGGAGGGATTCGATGAAACCATCACATCTTAAAAACAAAGTCTTATTCACCGTTGTCCTGTTCTTGATTTCTCTTGCCTTTGTGGCACAGACGCTTCCTGCCCAGGAGAAGCTGCCGGAGATCAAATTCGAGAAGTACGAGCTCCCCAACGGACTGGATGTCATCCTTCATGTGGACCGCTCCATACCTATGGTCTCCGTGAATGTCTGGTATCACGTCGGCTCCAAGAATGAAAAAAAAGGACGGACAGGTTTTGCTCACCTCTTCGAGCACCTGATGTTCGAAGGCTCGGAGCACATTCCCAATTTTGACGAGCCCTTGGAAAGAATAGGAGGGACGAGTAACGGCTCCACCAGCACAGACAGGACGAATTACTGGGAAAACCTGCCCAGCAATTATCTGGAGATGGGCATCTGGCTCGAGGCTGACCGGATTGGATTTTTGCTGCCCACCATGGACCAGAAAAAGCTGGATACTCAGCGCGGCGTGGTCCAGAACGAAAAAAGGCAGGGAGTAGACAACCAGCCTTACGGACGGGCGGAAGAGATCCTATTGAAGATGCTGTATCCGCCCGAACATCCATACTCCTGGGATGTTATCGGAAGCATGGAAGACCTTTCCGCAGCAACCCTTGAGGACGTAATAGAATTTTTTAAAGAGCATTACACCCCTAACAACGCCTCGCTCTGCATTGCCGGAGATTTCGACCCGGCGGTGGCCAAAAAGTTCGTGGAAAAGCACTTTGGTTCTATTCCCCCTGGACCTCCTGTCGAGAAGCTCAAAAAATGGATGCCGATGCTCGACGGTGTCAGACGGGCTGTGGTCACGGATAAAATAGAGCTGCCGCGGGTCTACATGGCCTGGCATACGCCTGCTTATTTTGAACCGGGAGATGCGGAATTGGATATCCTGTCCGATGTCTTGGCTTCCGGCAAGAATTCGCGGTTGTATAAATCTCTTGTCTACGAGAAGGAGATCGCCCAGGATGTATCCGCTTTCCAGTATTCTAAAGAACTGTGCAGCAGCTATCATATCACCGTCACCGCACGGAAGGGATACACCCTTGAAGAGATCGAGAAAGCTGTCGATGCTGAGCTGGCCAGAGTCTTTAAAGGGGGCATAACCGCTGAAGAGCTGGAGCAGGCCAAAGTAGCCACAGAAGCCTCGTTCATCCGCAGCCTGGAACGGGTGGGAGGTTTCGGAGGGAAAGCGGACAGCCTGAATGAGTACAACGTATTGCTTGGCGATCCGGGCAGGTTCCAGTGGGACCTGGACCGCTACGCGAATGTTGCAGCCGATGATGTCCTCCAGTGCGCCAAACAATATCTCGACCTGGACAAACGGGTGATTGTCCATTTTCTGCCTCAGGGTGACCTGGCTGCCACTCAGAGCGAGTTCGACCGGACAAAGGAACCCCCGCCATTACCGGAGCCCTCTTTTTCTCCTCCGGAGATTCAGACCACAACCTTATCCAACGGCCTGGAGCTCTATCTGGTCGAAGACCATAAGCTTCCTCTGCTTCAGCTCAACCTGGTGCTGAAAAGCGGCTGGGCCTCTGACCCAGAGGACAGGCCAGGTGCGGCATCCATGACCGCAGACCTCATGGACGAAGGGACGAAATCCAGGACCGCACTCCAGATTGCCGACGAAGTCGAAGCCCTTGGTGCTTACCTTGGTACAGGAAGCGCCTTCGACAGTTCCAGCGTTAGCCTGAACATCCTCAAGAGCAAGCTCGATAAGGGGCTCGACCTGATGGCGGATGTTGTCTTGAACCCCACCTTTCCTGAAGAGGAGCTGCAGCGGAAAAAGAAGATCTATCTCGGCCGTATCCAGCAGGAATCCAGACAGCCGTTCCCTTCCGCCTTCAAACTGTTCCTGAGCACTCTCTTCGGTGAAGGCCATCCCTATGCGCAGCCGTATACCGGTTCGGGAACCGTGGAGTCCATCAATGCCATAGCCCGAAAAGACCTGGTCGATTATTATAAAGCGAACTACGCTCCGAACAACGCTGCTTTCGTGATTTCCGGTGATATTACCTTGAACGAGGCCAAGTCCAAGATAGAAAAAGCGCTTGGCTCCTGGAAAAAGAAAAAGGTGAAAGAGGCAGCGATCGCAAAGCCCGAGGCTCTCCAGTCCACCAAGATCTATATCCTGGACAAACCCGAGGCAGCCCAGAGCGTAATCGTGATCGGCAACCTGGGATTAGAACGGAAAAATCCGGATTTTACAGCCGTTGAAGTGGTCAACAACGCGCTCGGGGGAATGTTCACCAGCCGGATCAACACAAACCTCCGTGAGGAGAAAGCCTACACTTACGGAGCGTATTCACTATTCCTGGGGACCAAAGGTACCGGACCTTTTCTCTGCTACACTCAGGTGCAGACAAAGTTCACCAAGGAATCCATACACGAGATGGTCAAGGAGCTGCGGGACATCACCGGTGGGCGTCCGCTGGTTGGAGACGAGCTAAAAGTCAGCAAGGACAACCTCATCAAGAGCTTTCCCCAGAACTTCCAGACTTTCGGATCAATAGCCGGCCAGGTCAGTTCTCTGCTGACCTACGACATCCCTCTGGACTACTGGAAAAAATACGTCAGTCAGGTCAATGCCGTTGACAGCAGAACCTCGGTCCAGATCGCCAAAAAATACATCCATCCTGATGCGCTGTTGATAGTCGTGGTCGGTGACCGCAAAGAGATCGAGCCTCGTATCCGGGAGCTGGGATTGGGAGAGATTCATATCCTGGAAAGAAGCGAGGTGAAGTAGGCAAGCGGAAGCAGGCGGCACAGGCGCCAGAGCGATCTATATAATATAATAATGTATGCCTGCTGACGGTTTTTCAAAGACGCTAATATAAACGCATTAATAAAAATGTCATTGCGAAGCACGAAGTGCTGAAGCAATCTCATTCTTATATGATGAGGTGGCCACGCTTCCTCAGGTCGCTCGCCATGACAATGTAACAATATTAAATGCGTTTATATTAGTATAGCGAGTAGACGGTGCGCCCGTAGCTCAGTGGATAGAGCGGTGGACTTCGAATCAGATGTCAGCGTTTTAGCGGCCTTCTTGAAAACGCTGTTATTTAACGGAATCCATCCAGGAACGCCAGCTGATGCCGACCTGAGCAGCATGCTCGAGTAGATCCTTGTGGCGAACAAGACCACAAGGATTTTCCTCGTCGATAGGATTATAGCTGAGATTATGCCACAGACTGGCAGCAAGCCATTCTTTCACGGGAGTTCTTTCGTCACCAAGATAAGCGTAGACGCGGAGGACTTCATTTCTCGGATTAAATCCCAAATCTTTGTGTCCTAAATCCATGAGAGAAAATGGCATCGGTGAGCCTAACAGCCACTTGTCCAGGCCCAACACATATCCGAACAGCAAATGTCCGAGTCTTTGTCTCTCTGCTCCAGATTTACGAGTTGGAATGTCCAATCTTCCCTTACCAATACCATAAATCCAGGCTTCGATGTTCCGAAATGTGTTATGATGACAGTCGGATAAAGTGTGCACACCAGAGGCGATGGCACTGCAGGTTTTATACAGTTCCTTTTTGTCAGGATCCTCAAGGTTTTGAAGGGTTTCCTCGAATTTGGGATTCCAGCGCGGATGAATTTTTGGTAGGCCCGTTTTTTCTGATATCTGAGCATCGAGCTCAGCTCCTTGCCCGCCTTCTTCAAACAAATTTTTAACAGCCCTTTCGCCTTCTTGTAAATAGGCATCATCCAACCATGAAGAACAGGGAATGGTATCGCTTGTTTTGGTGAAGTATTCCACAATCAGAAGCATCCGGTCCATCATCAGCCTCTGGAACTCTGTCAGCTTCGAAGCTGGCCCTAGCCATTCATACGTATGGTTGATGAATCCTTCTGCGTGCGGAAAGTCTTTTGTAAAATCCGTCCTGGGTTTCCCTGCTAGATAACCCGTTAATATGGTGTGTATGATATTCATACTCTCCATGTGAGATGGTTGAGATGTTTTAAGTTCCCACCACATTCCGGGACACCAGCAGCCGTTCCGGAACGAGGGCTCTTCCAGCTTTCCCCGGCCGATGGCATCGAGTAGTTCGTCGACCGTCACCGGGAATCCGCTATCACACGGCACAAGGCTTGCGATGTGGGCGCGAATCTGACGGATGTTGTCATCCAGAGGCCCCAGTTTGGTCTGCATTTCGTTGAGGTGTGTGATTTCATAATCCCAGTCTTTTTCTTGACCAGGAAATGTCCATGTAAATACAGACCATTTTCTTATGAGATTACCCGTTTCATCTGTCGTAAGAGTCGTGTTGATTTCCGTCTTTTCGACTGGGGAGGAAGACTTTTCCCCGGTAAACACTGCCTCAAAACCAGGAGATAACACCTCATAGGGTACTAATCTTATTTCTTGTTTTTGTCCCATAATATGTGCTCCATAGCCTTGCTAAAATCGTTGAATACAGATTATCATAAATGTAAAATAAATGGCACAATTTGGTCATAATTGACGGAAACGACCATACTAAAGAATTTGTAAGTCGTTAGTCCTTAGAATGGTGCGCCCGTAGCTCAGTGGATAGAGCGGTGGACTTCGAATCCAAAGGTCGGGGGTTCAAATCCCTCCGGGCGTGCCAGCTTTTTCCTAATG
>Ga0209636_10002470_pt1 | contig 18833 bp, 19 predicted proteins | sample DeeMarSWOR152_54_FD_187464 | JGI IMG/M metagenome (GOLD analysis project Ga0209636, IMG submission 187464) | Marine sediment microbial communities from White Oak River estuary, North Carolina - WOR-1-52-54 (SPAdes) (version 2) | ecosystem: Environmental > Aquatic > Marine > Intertidal zone >... | reverse complement strand
AGAAACACAAGATCGTGGCCATCCAGGGGGTGGACACCAGAAAACTGACTAAGATGATCCGCACCGGAGGAGCCCAGAGAGCCCTCATTACCACTCACAATGAAGACATCAAATCTCTTCAGAAACGCGTTAAAAAAATCCCCTCCATCGTAGGAGCTGATTTAGCCAGCGAGGTGACGACCGAAAAGCCGTACAGGTGGCGCGAAGGCATCTATGGATGGCCCAAGGGCTATTCAGCCAAGAAAAAATTCAAATATTTCGTCATGGCCTATGACTTCGGGATCAAAAGAAACATCATGAGAAGCCTCGTCTCCAAGCACATCGATGTCCTCGTCATTCCGGCCCGAACATCCTGGGAAGAAGTCTTGAAGATGAAACCCGATGGAGTCCTTCTCTCCAACGGCCCGGGCGACCCGGCTCCCATCGAGTATGCCATCGAAAACATCCGAAACCTCATCGGGAAAATTCCCATCTTCGGCATCTGTCTCGGTCACCAGCTTCTAGCTTTGGCTCTTGGAGCGAAGACGTTCAAGCTGAAATTCGGACACCGGGGGGCCAACCATCCGGTGAAAAACCTGGAGACAGGCGCAATCGAAATCACCTCGCAGAACCACGGGTTTGCCGTGGATATTGATACTTTAAAAGGACGGGCAAAACTCACACATCTCAACCTCAACGACATGACCGCGGAAGGATTCTCGGTGAGAGACAAATTCCTTTTTTCCGTTCAGTATCATCCGGAAAGTTCGCCTGGCCCAAGGGATTCCAGATATCTCTTCCAGGACTTCATTCAGATGATGGAGGATTTCAAAGGAAAATAAGATGCCGCGCAGAAACGACATCCACTCGATCCTGATCATCGGCTCCGGTCCGATCATCATCGGGCAGGCGTGTGAATTCGACTATTCAGGCACACAGGCGCTCAAGGCCCTGAAAGAGGAAAATTACAAAGTCATCCTGCTCAACTCTAACCCGGCCACGATCATGACCGACCCTGAGTTCGCCGACCGGACCTATCTTGAACCTCTGACAGTCGAATACCTGGAGAAGATCATCCAGAAAGAAAAACCCGATGCGTTACTGGCCACTCTGGGAGGCCAGAAAGCCTTGAACCTGGCCCTTGAGCTCGACGATGAGGGAATCCTCAAAGAACACAAGATTCAGCTCATCGGTGTGAACACCGAATCCATCCGCAAGGCAGAAGACCGGTTGCTTTTCCGCCGGGCCATGGAGAAGATCGGGCTCGAAGTGCCGGAATCCGGATACGCGTCCAGCCTCAAAGAAGCTGTGGACATCGTGAAGAAAATTAAGTTTCCAGTGGTGATCCGCCCCTCTTTCACCCTCGGCGGAACAGGAGGAAACATACTCAAGAACTGGAAGGACTTCTATAAATATGTCCCTCTTGGTTTGGCCATCAGTCCCATCACACGGATCCTTATTGAAAAATCCATCATCGGCTGGAAAGAATTCGAACTCGAAGTCATGAGAGACAGAAAAGACAACGTGGTGATCGTCTGCGGCATTGAAAATTTCGATCCCATGGGCGTCCATACCGGCGACTCCATCACAGTGGCTCCGGCCCAAACCCTGACAGATAAGGAATACCAGAGGTTAAGAGATGCCTCCATCGCCATCATGCGGGAGATTGGCGTAGAAACAGGTGGGTCTAACATTCAATTTGCAGTCAATCCCGAAGATGGACGGATGATGGTCATCGAAATGAATCCCAGAGTCTCCCGCTCTTCGGCGCTCGCCTCCAAAGCGACCGGTTTCCCCATTGCCAAGATGGCGGCCAAGCTGGCTGTGGGATACGCCCTGGATGAAATCCTTAACGACATCACTAAAAAGACTCCGGCTTGCTTTGAGCCGACGATCGACTATGTCGTCGTCAAAATCCCCCGGTTTGCTTTTGAAAAATTCCCTGAAGAAAAGCCTTCTCTCACAACCCAGATGAAGTCTGTCGGAGAAACGATGGCCATCGGCCGAACATTCAAAGAAGCTCTCCAGAAAGCCATCCGCTCCCTCGAGAGCAACCGTTGGGGATTCGAGGAAAAATTCAAGAAGAAGGACAGGAAAATCCTGAGAAGCGATTTCACCCAGCCGAACGCGGAAAGGCTCTGGTTCATCGCGGATGCCATCAGAGCGGGAATACGCGTAGAGGAGATCTGCGCGCGCACTCAGATCGATCCCTTCTTCCTCCAGAACATAAAGGAGATTGTGGATTTTGAGGAGGAATTGAAATCCTTGAAAAAAGACACAACCAACCATAATATACTGCGACGGGCCAAAGAATTGGGATTCTCGGATAAAAGGATCAGCGAACTGGCGAAGCTCAAGGAGGATGAAGTCCGGAGGATGAGAGAAAAGGAAAAGGTCCTTCCTGTCTGGAAAGTTGTCGATACATGCGCTGGAGAGTTTGAATCCGAAACGCCTTATTTCTATTCATCATACGAAGACGAAAACGAAGCGGAAGCCCTTCCTGAGAAAAAAGCCATTATTCTCGGTTCTGGGCCCAACAGGATCGGTCAGGGAATCGAGTTTGATTACTGCTGTGTGCACGGCGTCTTTGCCCTAAAAGACCTGGGTTACAAAGCCATAATGGTCAACTCCAACCCGGAGACTGTCTCCACTGATTATGATATCTCCGACCGCCTTTATTTTGACCCGGTGACGCTGGAAGATGTCCTTTCCATCTACCGCAACGAGAAACCAGAAGGGATCATCGCTCAGTTCGGAGGCCAGACTCCGTTGAAAATCTCGGTGGGACTGTGGGAAAACGAAGTAGATATACTCGGGACAAGCTCATACGCTATCGATGAAACTGAGGACAGAGAAAAATTTGAGAACTTCTTGAATAGATTGAACCTGATACGGCCGAGAAACGGGATGGCCCGGAACCCGAATCAAGCCTTAGAGATGGCAGAAAAGATCGGCTATCCGGTCCTTGTCCGGCCCTCGTATGTCCTGGGAGGACGGGCCATGAGAGTCATCCAGGATAAGGAGGAGCTGGGAAAATACGTCAAATCCATAAAGGAATATATCTCAGAATACCCCCTTCTCATCGATGAATTCATCGATAATGCCGTTGAGCTGGATGTCGACCTTCTGAGCGATGGTGAGGATGTCTACATCGGCGGCATCCTCGAGCACATCCAGGAAGCCGGTGTCCATTCCGGAGACGCCACCATGGTCACTCCTCCCTACTTCACCCCTGACAGAGTCATCGAAGAAGTGAAGCGCCAGGTCACACTCATGGCCAGGGAGCTGCACATCCTGGGTTTAATGAATGTTCAGGTCGCTGTCAAAGGAACCAAGATCTACATTCTGGAGGTCAATCCCAGGGCTTCGCGGACGATCCCTTTTCTCTCCAAAGCCACCGGAATCCCTCTGGCAAAAGTTGCCACACAGATCATCATGGGAAAGAAGCTCAGGGAGATAGACATCACTCCCTGTGTATCAGATTTGTATGCTGTGAAGGAAGCCGTTTTTTCTTTCGACAAATTCCTGGAAGTTGACCCGATTTTGGGCCCAGAAATGCGTTCAACAGGGGAATCCATAGGAATAGACACTCATTTTCCCCTGGCCTTCCTCAAAGCCGAGGAAGGCGCAGGTTTCCATCTTCCTGATGAAGGAAGAGTTTTTGTCAGCGCTCCGGACGAGGACAAGCCGAAGATCGTCCCCATCGTTGAAAAGCTCGAGCAGCTGGGCTTCGACCTGGTCTCGACTGAAGGCACAACCCATTATCTCCGCAAGCACGGCTTCTATGTGGAAACCACTGGCAAGATCTATAAAGAAAAGAGGAATATCCTCGAGGACATCAAAGAGGGAAGAGTTAAAATGATATTCAACACTCCCTCTGGAACTCCCGAGAGAAGCGATGCGCATAAAATCAGAAAGGTGGCCTTTTCCTACAGGATTCCCTGTTACACCACCATCCCTTCTGCCAGCGCCGCCCTGAAAGCGATCGAGATGAGAAGAAAAAATCCACCGTCCCTCATATGTCTCCAGGACATCCATTCCAATTCAGTCAATCTTTAGCCAAAGTCATCAGGAAAGGAACAAACATGGAAGAAAAGAAGTATTACGAGGACATTCTGGAAGGGATCGGAAACACGCCTCTCATCAAACTCAACAGAATCGCAGAAGGTCTGAAAGCGGACATATTCGCCAAGCTTGAATACTTAAATCCCATGGGAAGTGTGAAGGACAGAATCGCCAAATACATGATCGAAAAAGCGGAAAAGGAGGGCCGGATCAAGCCAGGAGATACGATCGTGGATAACTCCAGCGGGAACACGGCTTTAGCGTTGGCCATGGTCTGTGCACTCAAAGGATACAGAGTCAAAATGGTCGTCCGGGATAACTTGAGCTCTGAGAAAATCAAATTCCTTAAAGCGTTCAATGTAGAGCTGGTTATGGTCGACCACACTCTTCCCCCCGAATCCCCGGATAGTTACAACAATATCGCGCCGCGAATCGCCAAAGAAACACCCAACGCTTACTACTTTGACCAGCACAATAACCGTGAGAACAACGAAGCCCACTATAACACAACCGGCCCTGAAATCTGGGAGCAGATGGAAGGGAAGATCGATTATTTTGTCGCAGGCATCGGCACGGGAGGAACAATCAGCGGAGTGGCAAAATATCTGAAAGAAAAAAACACACAAATTAAAGTCGTAGGAGTTGACCCTGTGGGTTCAGTGCTCTACGACTATTTTCGCTCCAAAAAACCTACTAAGCCTTCACCTTATCTCCTCGAAGGACTGGGAGACGAGTTTCTCATTAAGTGCGTGGATTTCAGCCTGATCGATGACATCTACAAGGTCACAGATAAGGAAGCCTTCCTCATGGCCAGAAAACTCGCGGACCAAGAAGGTATTCTTGCGGGAGGCTCGAGCGGAGCCACCTTATGGGCAACGCTTAAATTGGCGCGGGAAATCAAAAAACCAGCCCGCATCGTCACCATCTTTGCTGACGCGGCCACCCGCTATCTGAGCTCCATCTATAACGATGAGTGGCTTAAAGAGAAGAAAATCCTCTAACCTGAATTATTCATAAAATCTGCGTGCAGCATTTTCATTATTTTAAAAAGGCAACAATCCCTTTCTTTCTTAAACTAATGACGGAAAAGGGAAGTTGTACTTTTTCAATAATTCACCAAAGCTTGTATGGTTCCATTGCGAACGGATTGAAGCGATCTCCTGAGACAAATATATTTATTCTTATGAGATTAACTGGCTGTCCAGAGTTAGAAATATTTTTGACCTCGTAGTAAAACTGACTGAATCACCTCATATGGAATCGTTAGTACCAGAGACGGTCTGAGACTCGTAGGGGCGGTGTCACTCGATGCCGTCCCTATTTTTTTGCACGGTTCGAGCCATACCGAATAAAGGGAAATATCTTCCAAACTATGTCCAAGCCTATGACAAGATGTCACTTTCAACTTCTACTACTTGTGGTCTTGTGAATTGCTTGCTGTCAATAATTCTAAGAACAAAAAGAGCAACGAATAATAAGAAAAATAATATACATCCAGCTAAAAATGCCCACTTTAGAGTAGTAAATCGGACAACTGTCTCTTCTGGCAAATTCTTATTATACATAACTAATAAAATATTTAAGAACGCTCCGCCTAACAAAGCGGCCAGAGTCAAACAGATTTCTCTGAAAACAGTATTTGTACCAAGGCTATTAATTTCTTGTTTTGTAAGGGGATAATAAACTGTATCTCTTCCATGTAATCTTGTGGTTAAAATCCCCCCTTGTTCTATTAGACCTCTATTATTTTCTCGCATTGTTCTTTATGTAAGGTTAATTGTTGACTTTGGATATTTGAGCCTCAAGGTGGCAACTGTTTCTTCTTTAATGGCTCGAATATCACCAGTATTAGGTCTCCTCAGTGCTGTATTATTACTAACAATCCATTCTAAAATTCCCTCAAGCACTCCTATTCTAAACTCATTTTCTAAAATTTGTTCTGAACGGATTTCTCCAATTTTTACTCCCATTTTGAATACCTCCCTAAAAATATTTCTTCTTAGAAGTCTATTTTTTTAAGTGCCGTTTGATTTCCTTCTCTAATTTCTTCGACACTTGAACCTCAACAGTGTTTCGTGCCAAGTATTCCTCAATGTGTTCACGTCTGAAAAGCACACGTCTTTCAAGCTTGATATAAGAAATCTCTTTTCGTGCCATAGCTTTATCCAAGAGATGACGACCGAGACCGTATTCTTCCATTACCTGTTTCTTGCTGAGTAAGATAGTCATATCAGAGACATTTTCGTACATCTGGCGGTCAGAGTCAACAAAAAAAATCTGATAACGCCACTCTCGTGACATTTATTATTAATAAATACTCTTAATAACACTAAAGTGAAAAACAAAATCCCCTAAAGCCCCTGCTTCCCTGGATTGAAAAAGGATACTGAGCGAGTTAGAATTCTTTTCACAAGTAAAATGAAAAAAATAATTTATCTTGCTCTAATCCTTACTATACTTCTCTGCTGTGTCCATAAACAGGAAAAGGTTGAGAGGATAATTGAAGATGGAGTGGAAGTTATTATCAATCATCTAGAGCCATATAAAATCAAAGGAGAGCCTTCTACTCTTAATCTAGAAGAAGAATTTATCAATTTTGTATGTAATTAGTACGGTGCTTGACCTTCCTAATAGAAGGTCAAGCACCGTAATCAAATAGGCCCCTCAGGGTCCCTCAGGCAGACAATCGGGGTATTCACACCAAATTTTACCGCCATACTCATCGTAACAGTAGAATGAACATGGCTCTGGACCTGGGCCGCCGCCTTCTCCTTCACACCAACAATCACCATCGCATCTACCCCAAGGATTAGGTTGTCTCGAGCAATTCATTCTTTGAGCATAAATAACTGAAACAGTAAACATGAGCAATAGGATTAATCCAACGAAATAAATCTTTCTACTTTTCTTCATTCTTAATCACCTCCTTTCTTCATTAGATTATCTTTCTGACCAGAAATACTTAGTTAGACAATTATTAATTGAATCAGATTACTGGTACACAATCCCTAAAGCCACATTGCCCAGTGATTTCATATTCTTCGTTATAGCAACCGAATGTGCAATCAAGCACCCCTTTATTCCAGCGCCATCCTGTACACTCACAGTCGCCTGTGCAATCAGTTGATTCACATTCTACAGTTACATCATCTACATAAGCTATTGAAACTAATACAAAGAGCATAAAAGCTAGAGATAGAACAATAAATTTTTTCTTCATTCTTAATCACCTCCTTTCTTCATTAGATTATCTTTCTGGCCAAATACGTCTATTTTTACTTCAGGATAAAAATACAAAACATAAAATATTTTCTCCTTGATATCATTACAAACAACAAAATATTCAGCTAGATAAGGAATGACTTCCCTCCAGTATTGAGCTATTCTTTTTCCTTTGTTATCAAACTCTAATATCTCAATGCGAGGAAAATGCCGCATTAGATAAAATCCTGTCTCAGATAATTTGATTGAGTTTATTACGAATTTGTATTTTACTTGTTTCCCTTTAGCTAGCAGTGACTGATTCTTCCTATTATAATCTCCATATTCTTTCATTATTGGGTGATTAATTATAAAATTAGCCAATAACTCTCCATTTTGGGAATATTTTCGTACAATCGGGAGAAACTTAAATGCCACATATAGTTCTCCCCTATGATTGATTTCTATTTCTGCTTGGTTATAAATCGAATTTTTATATTTAAAATCAAATGGTTCTCCAAACGATGATATTACTACTCCATCTTGGTTTAAAACCTCAATTAAATGATCTGATTCTTCTCGTATAACGGGCAATGCAAATATAAGTCCATTATTGCCCACGACCCAGGAATTATAACCTTTGAATATTTTAAAGCTTTTTATATATTTTCCGTTTTTGTCAAAAAATTGAAACCTCATGTTTCCAGTTTCTCCGATAATCAAAATGTCTTCTTTTGTTATGAAAAATTTGTGGGGTGTAATAAAGTCGCCTGGGCCCTGGCCCCTTTGTCCGAATTGAAACAAATAGTTTCCAGAGGAATCGAACTTGAAGACCTTGTGTAACCTATCATCAGTTACATAAATATTTCCTTCTGAATCTCTTTGCATACATCGAGGATTGACTAAAAAAATACCTTTTTTTTCTAAATCTTTTTTGGGGAAGGAAAATCTCAATTCAAGCTCTATAGAATCCTTTGGAATTGGGTAATCTCTCAACATTTTCTCCCAATTATCGTGGGATTTTTGAGTTCCTTTAGCTCGAGAAACTTTTTGAGTTCCTTCAGCTTGAAAAGCATAAAATAATATAGAGAATACTAACAATAGGCCCATTAAAATTTTTAATACATTAGACATGTTATCTCCTGAATTTCCAAAGATTTTAAAAAACGAGAAAATTGACTCCAGCATTTACAGCTTTCATCATAGACCTTAATAATTATTCCGGATTTATTTAAAATAAATATGATGTTCGTCAAATCATTTTCTCGAAATTCCTTTATTAAGGAATTCCATTTTTGACTTAATTTGTTGTTTGCAATAATAACAGGTAGATTTATTTTTAATTGAGATTTTAATCTTGTTATATCTCTATCATTAAACTTGTCGTTTAAGGTACAGAGAACATGTATGTTATTTTGATTCTTATTGTAAAATTCATTTAAAAAGAAAACTAATTCACCACTAAAACAACCACTGCATATTGAAGTGAACATTGAAATAACATAATAGTCTTTATTCTGTGCATCGGCAATTTCAGCAATCTGATTTAGCCATTCGACGCCTTTGACGTTTTCATTCAGTTTAATAAAGCTTGAAATAGAAAAATGTTCATTTTTTACTAGTCTTTTAAGAAAAACTTTAGGCCCATTTTCATATCCTGAATCATTACTGCCAGCAGTAACAACGTTTCCAGAATTGTCGATTAAATAATAATGAGTTCCTACAATATTGTATGGATTGAATTTAGTCTCTAATTTTTTAAAATCTTTGTTAAGAATTACTATGTTATCTGTATTTATTTCTACCCTTGACTTGAATCTTTCAAATTCATTGATTATTAATATGAAATAAATATCTTCTTTTTTCCATTTGGAATAAACATCTTTAAATAATTCAGTATCCATTTCATGATTTGCATCAATAAATTGGACGTATAAGTTTACCCCCATAAAATCTTTGCTCTTAACCTCCATTCCATTAACATCAACAGAAACAAATTTGGGTAGCTTAGTTAATTTCATGGACGATCGATAAAGCCCTTCTTTTCTTCTAATGTTTATAAAAATAATAATAACTATGAATATCAGTATCCCGGCAATAATCTGAAGATGTTTTGTCTTTTTCAACTGAGTTAAATCCTTTTTGTAGATTTTATTTGATTCTCAACAAAAACAATCATCAGGCCCAGAGAGAGGAAGACTAGATCTCTAAGAATTAATATAAATGTATTAGAACTTGATAAAAATGGCATTTTCCCAAAACAGCCACAATCTTCAATTGAGCCTTTTGTAGCTTGAATGCCAAATGCTATTAAAAATATGAAGAGGAGAGAGGTCAGAATAATCGCTGATTCTTTTATAAATAAGCCTATTACAAGTAAGATGCCAAAAATTAGCTCAATCCAGGGCAAGATATACGATGTTGGCAGGACAAAAAAATCTGGAAGTATGTTATAACTTTTTATAATCTTTGCAAACTCTGCTGAATAAGCAATTTTATCAATACTTGCATATATAAAAATGCTTCCTAAAATCAATCTGGCTATTAATTGAATTCTTTTTGATTTGAAGATTTTAATTATTTTTGTTCCCACCATTTTGCAGAATACTTTATTGAATTTTAATTTTACGATTCTATGGCATTAAGTCAACAATTTCCGATGAAATGTCGCTTTTTGTCGCTTTTTGTCGCTTATCTGACGGTTCTAAACAGATTATGAAAAATTTTGTGTTCGATCTGCTTAAATATAGAAATTGTGCTAAGGATTATTGTTAAAAATGAATAGACTCATAAGCATGCTTTTTGAATTCAATATTTTTTTATTTTAAAATGATGTTATTAAATTCATACTTTTTTTTCTTAAACCATTGGTCAATTTCTGATTTGAATGCAAAAACTTTTGAATGCGTAGATTTATTATTTATTCGATAAACAGGTAATCCTAATTCCTTCTCCCACCTTTGACAAGTTCTTATTTCTCGATTCACGTATTCAGCGATTTCTTTCCATGAATCCAACCTTTTATCATTATCCATGTCAAATATCTTTAAAAAGTAATTTCCGTCATTTTTGCTGCCATTTTTATGAAATTAAAAAATTTTTTATTCGGGGACTTTTTCCAACTATTTTTATTTCTTTAGGCATACCACTATCTAAAATAAAATTCACAGTTCCCCTTTTTGCTAAGAAAATATAACTTTTTTTTTCTAAAATTTCAATTAATTCAGGTAGAATGTCCTTTTATTTCTTATTATTTCCGATTAATTTAAATAATTAAAATTTTTTGAATCATCTGTTTAAATAAACTGCCGACTATTGTCAGAAAAAGGGGAGTTGATGGGAACTGAAAGATAGGAACTCTTCCCAGCCGGCCCAGAAGAGCCATTCTTATTATAATATGGATTGTCAAGTTGAACGAAATGAGACGTTAGAATATATTTGCTCTTGGAGGAAGTCAATGGAAAGAAACAGCAAAAAAGGATGAAAGTAAAGGAAGCCGCCGAATACCTTTCTCTTAATCCAAGCACTGTTTACAGGACGCTTTCGGCTCACAAGATTCCTGGGATTAGAATCAAGGGAGCAGGCTGGAGGATTGACCGAGAAAAGCTGGACAAGATGTTAGATGAAGAAATGGAAGAAAGGGAGAGGAGATGAACCAAGATATTTGATTTTTAAGGCGGGCGGATGACGGGATTTTCTTGGCCTTTCCTATTAATAAAAAAGATCCAAGAACTAAAATAGAGCTTAACGGATAAGAATGGTTGAAGTAAAGCGTAATTCTCATTTTTCACTGCTTTCTTTTGGATGATATATTTCAATTGTTTCTTTCCAATTAAGCTCCTCAGCATAACCCGGAGGAATGAGAGGCCATTTCCCTTTCTTATTTCCTGTATATTTTATTAGTTGAATACGAATTTTTTCGGCATGACAAAAGATCTGCCTGAGCGTTTTAAGAGTCAATAGAGGTTGGTTGAAATATTTATATTTAATTCTCTTTTTATAAGGCCTGCTGTGTACAAATGCATTACGAAGTTGACGAATATGGTCTAATTTCTCCCAAGTATCTTCTGAGATAATTTCTTTATTTAAGAGCCAATCATACTTCTCTTTAAAGCTTACATAATCTTCATTAAGTTTTTTAAAAAATTTTAAATTTTTCTTATCAGTCTTATCTTTTAGATATTTTATTAAAACTTCTTCAATTTCATGCTCTAAAATATTCTGCAAATTTAATATAATATTTCTTATTTCGATTTCTTCGGGTTCTGAAGGAAGAATTCTTCTATCAAGGTAACCACTAAAAAGATACAGTTCACCAACAAAAGCTTGATATTTTTTTGTCGCTACATGTAGACTTCCCTTATATTGACCTTTTTTAACCTCATGAACTCCAAATCGTTTACTACTCCCTCTCATTTGCCTTCCTTCTACTGTAATTCTAAATTTGTGAGTTTTTATTGTAGTAAATTTTCAGTAATATTTAAAATGATTGGAAAGATATAAGCTGGCTATTTCACTATTTTCAATTCCATAAATTTATCTATATTTTTTCATGAATAGCTATATTCTGAAAGAACTAGAGGAAAAAAGATGGTTGAGAGGTTTTTTTGTACTAACAGAACAAAATATTGTAAAAGAGAATGTGATTATAAAGGATTTGGAAATCTTTGTCACAAAAAGGATAAAGAATTTAGACCTGCTTGAAATTCCATTGACCCCAAAAGATGTATTAATAATCATTAAGAAAACTAGGAAATGCGAGTAGAACCCAAATTCCCCAAACCCCTGGCTTCCCTGGGATTGAAAAAGGACGTTGAGCGAGTTAGAATTTTCATGTGAGGGACAAAGATGAAAAAATTAATCTATTTTATTCTGGTTTCTGTGGTGTTTTTATCTGCTTATTATTCCAATGAAAAATGGCAGGGAAAAATTTATAAAGAGCAAGGCGTTTTTATTATCGAAAATGAAGGACCAGGCTTGTGGGAGAGAACACCTTCAAAACAGATTAAGTTTGAAGAAGTCCTTTCTATTGGAAAAGAGGAGGGCGAAGATTATTTTGTGTTTTATGATAAATTAGATGTCACTGTTGATTCAGAAGGGAATATCTACATTTTAGATATTGGAAATCAAAGGATTTTAAAATTTAATGAAAAAGGGGAATTTATCTGGCAAGCAGGTAGAAAGGGACAGGGGCCTGGTGAATTTCAAAGCCGACCTTCTTATTACACATATTCCATAAAACTCACTCCTTCAGAAGATATTGCTGTTAAAGACGAAAGACTTATCCATTTTTTCAATAAGAGCGGTGATTATCAAAAGACATTAAAATTAGAAGGAAGAATCTGGGATTTTGATTTTATCCCAGATGGAAGACTATTAATCAGTCTTTATCTTATTAATCAGATTGGCAATGCAGCCGCATTCTATTCAAGTGAAGGGGAATTCATGGGTGAATTTCCAGATGAGTATATATACGATACAATCAAGGCGAGTTTTGGAATTTCTTGTGGAGCGCGATATATAGTGCGCTCAGATAAAGTCTATGTGAGTCTATTAGGGCCATATGAAATCAGGGAGTACAATTTGGAGGGGGAATTATTAAGAAAAATAAGGAGAGACCTAGAGCTTGAGTCTCCTTATGTTAAGATAAAAGACCAAGGCCGAGCCTGGCAAACTTCAAACGTATCAGGCCCCTGTTTCATTTCGCCAAATGGAATGATTGTAAACTTTGTTACTCTTGTTGAAGAAAAAGGAACGGTAAAAAGAAATATTAGGGGGTTAGAAAGAACTTTTCCCCTCTTGGAATTCAATAAGTTTCTTGATTTTTTCAATAATAAAGGTCAATTTCTTGGGTCTTATGTACTAAAAGAAAGAAATCTTCGGTTCATTGATGATAAGGGCTTATTCTATTTTTCCGAATCAAATCCTTATCCTCGTGTTATAAGAGCAAAGTTGAAATAAATGTTTTGTCCTCGTACCTGGAACCCAAATCCCCCAAAGCCCTGGTTCCCCATTCACTAAGCTTGACCCCTTAAAATCAGGGGTGTTAATATTAATGTGTGATCTTCCACAGGTCACTCAAAAGGGATCCGAAAATGACAAAAAGCCGTGATGGCTGGACTCACGACGACTTCATCAAAGACGGCATGGTATCTGTCTTCGATTCCACGATGTGTCGGCATTATTATAGATTCAAAAATTATCCGATGTGTCGAAAGAAAGTCAGACTCACTTTCTTCGACTGTGGTTGTCTGCCCGATTGTCAAAATGAAATGGTTAAACAGGGCAAGGCGAGTTACTATTGTCGTTGGTATCAAAAAAAACAGATTCGGACTACTAAAAGGAATAGCAGAGTACGTAGCACGTCTGGTTCGTCTCTCAGCGACCCTCTCAGACGTTCCGCAGAGGATTTTTAAACCTGTTTCAGGGGGGATTTCTTACTTATTTTTTTAAAGGCTCACACTTTTTCAACAATTCAATCACTCTTTCGGTGGAAATATCGTTACTGTCGAGCCGTACAAGTGCATCAAACTGAATTCGAAACCATTCGAATGTCGTTTGACCTCTCTTTCGGCTTTTTCAAGTGCCTCGACGACAGTAAATGCCGCTACTCGGACACGGGTTTCTCGTGACTTTTTCTGTCGTGATGGGTCGTCAGGCAGTACATAGAACGTCTTTGCCCCGAACACATAGAGGTTAGGTTTCGGCTCTGTTACTTCGGCGGGCTCGGTGATTACTTTTTGAGTACTCTGATTACTTTTTAAGTTGAATTTTGATAACTTTTTGATTACTGCCGACTGTGAGCAACCGATAATGTCGGCAATCTCTCTCGTTGATAACTTTTCCGTGACATGCTTTTGATAGAACCAGTCACGGTTATATTTGTTTTCGTCTATTTTGGTCATTGTTTATTCTCCATTGTGTGTGTCTTTTTGGATTATTTGGTTTGATGAAGCAGGACGTTGAGTTGTTGCCCCGTCAAAGTCGGCAACTCCGGACGACTCCCGACTTGTCAAACTAATATCAAACGTCATTTTCCTAAGTGATTAAAAATGTTAGATTTAATCAAAAAGTTTTCTAACTGCTTAGTAGAGTGTGCCACGCTGCGCTCGCAATGACACACTTGTCTTCACTATCATTACTAAAAATTGTCTCTAATTAGTGAGTACGAATAACAATCCCTATATTTTCTATACGTTCTTCGATCCGCTTTCCTCAGCTTGCTTTTTCATCCTTCCTTGAACCACCCAGGCGAAAATCACAGGAACCAGGATCAAATTTAAAACTGTGGCTGTGACCATACCTCCCACTGTGGGCGTGGCGATAGGCTTCATGATCTCCGATCCCGCTCCTGTGCTCAGCAAAATCGGGATGAGAGCGAGGATCGTTGTAGCGGTGGTCATGATGATGGGACGAATGCGTAACAGTGCGGCTCGAATAATATCCTCCGCGAAGGATTGTCCTTTCCGGGCGTACTTCACAAGGAAATCCATCATCACCACTCCATCCTCCACTGCAACTCCAAAAAGGGCGATGTAGCCCACCCAGACAGCAGTGCTGAACTTAAAACCGAGGATATACTGAAGCCAAATGCCTCCGATAAATGCGAAGGGGAGGGAGAAAACCAGGATCAGGGCCGCGGAAAACCTCTTGAATTTCATGTAGAGCAAAAGAAATATAATGAAGACACAGATCGGAACAACGATCATCAATCTCTTCCGTGCCTGCATCTCATACTCATACTGGCCGCTCCATGAAATATAGGTTCCAGCGGGTAGAGAAAGCTTCTCCTGGACTTTCTTCTGTGCCTGATTGACAAAATCCACCACACCCACTTTATCCGTGTCTACGTCCACAAAAACCCTGACATAGGGAAGTGTGTTCTCCCCGGATATCTTGGCCGGCCCTTCCACTTTTTTTATATCTGCAATCTGAGAAAGAGGAATCTGGGCACCACTCGGTGTGGGAACAAAGATTTTTTTCAGAGCCTCGAAACTATCCCTGAGCTCCCGCATATACCGGATCCGTACCGGATAGCGCTCTCTCCCTTCGACTGTGGTGGTGATGTTCATCCCTCCGACAGCGGTCATGATCAAATGCTGGATATCCCCCACTTTAACACCGTACCGGGCGGCTTCTTCCCTGTTCACATCGATCTCTATGTAGGGTTTGTTTCCGATTCTTTCCGCATAAGGATTTCTGGATCCGGGTATCTCTCTGAGAATACTTTCAATCTGGATCCCGATTTCCTCGTTTATTCCCATATCCTCGCCGAAGATCTTTACTCCCACAGGAGTCTGGATTCCGGTCGCCAGCATATCAATCCGGTTGCGTATGGGCTGCGTCCAGATATTGCTCACTCCGGGAATTCTCAAGGCTTCATCCATCTCATTGATCAATTTTTGCCGTGTCATTCCTTCCCGCCAGAGTTTCTCGGGCTTGAGCTTCACAATGGTCTCTATCATACCCACGGGAGCCGGGTCGGTCGGCGTCTCCGCCCTTCCTAGTTTTCCGACGACATGCTCCACTTCAGGAAAAGATTTCAAAATCATATCCTGCGTTTTCATGACTTCCATCACCTGGGTGAGGGACGCTCCGGGAAGAAGAACAGGCATGAAGAGCAAGTCTCCTTCATTCAGCGGAGGCATGAACTCACTTTTTATTTGAGTCAAAGGGAAATAGCTCACTCCCAGCAGAAGCAAAGCGATCAGAAGGACAATGATTTTGTGCTTAAGGGAAAAGCGAAGCACAGGTTCATACAGGCGCATCAGGATCTTGTTTAAGATATTCTTCTCCGGGAGACGCATTTTTCCCCTTAGGAAAAGAGAGCTGAGTACAGGAACAAGCGTGATGGCCAGCAGGGCCGAACCGAACATGGCAAATGTCTTGGTGAACGCCAGTGGAGAAAAGAGTTTCCCAGCCTGGCCCCTCAAAGAAAACACCGGAATAAAGGCCACGACAATGATGAGAATGGCAAAAAAGATAGCTGAACCCACTTCTTTCGAAGCTGTGATGATCGTGTCCAGCTTTCTCTCTGGCGTCATGGCCAGATGCCTGGATATGTTCTCTGTCATGACAATCCCGGCATCCACCATCACTCCGACCGCAATCGCGATACCTCCCAGAGACATGATATTGGAGGGAATTTTCAAGTAGTACATGATGAGGAAAGAGATCAAAACTCCGACAGGAAGGATGATGGAAACGATAAAGCTGCTCCGGAAATGCAGCAAGAAGATTAAAATAACGATGACAGCCACAACGATTTCCTCTAGCAGTGTCTCCTTTAAGTTGTCTGTGGCCCGGTTAATTAACTCTGTTCGGTCGTAGAAGGAAACGATCTGGACGCCGGGAGGCAAACCCGCTGTGATCTCTTCGATTTTCCTTTTGACTGCCTCGATAACTCCTAAAGGATTCTCGCCGTATCTCATCAACACTACACCGCCTGTGACCTCTGCTCCCTCCTTGTCCAGTGCCCCCCGTCTAAACGCCGGGCCTGTAGTCACCTGCCCCACGTTCTTGACATAAACCGGAACTCCTTCATGAGAACCAATGACGATGTTCTCGATGTCCTCCACTGATTTTATGAAGCCGAGTCCCCGAACAATGAACTCCGTTCCCCCCTCTTCGATCACCTTGGCGCCGACATCGATGTTGCTCCGGCGCACGGCATCGAACATGCTGTGCAGATTCACGTTGAAAGCCAGAAGCTTATTGGGGTCAACATCGATCTGATACTGTTTAACAAATCCGCCCACAGTGGCAACTTCAGAAACTCCTTTAGCCGAATTGAGCTGATACCGAATATACCAGTCCTGAATCGAGCGCAGCTCACCCAGATTGTAAGTGGAAAATACGAGCTCCTGGCCGTCCTCAGGACACACACCAGGCTCGTCAAACCTCAATTTAGGATGGTCGGGACAGAAGTATCCGTTCTCAACCGTGTACCAGAATATCTGACCCAGAGCTGTGGCATCAGGGCCTAGCTGGGGAACGACTCCTTCCGGAAGATCCTTCTGGGCAATATTCAGCCTTTCCAGAATCCGTGTTCGCGACCAGTAAAAATCCACTCCTTCCTCAAAGATCACGTTGATCATTCCGAAAGAGAACATAGAATTGGAACGGATCACTTTCATCCCGGGAATGCCCATAAGATTAACAGAAAGCGGGTAGATGACCTGGTCCTCGATATCCTTAGGGCTTCGTCCCGGCCAGTCAACAAACACAATCTGCTGGTTCTCTCCGATGTCAGGTATAGCGTCAATGGGTGTATTGTTCAGGGCCCAGTAGCCCCATCCAATGACGAGCAAAAACAGGGCCAGGATAATAAATTTATTCCTGAGTGAGTATTCGATAATCTTGTCTATCATCTGAATCTCCTAATTCATCCTTACAAACCACCTTCCTCTTATCAATGAATGTGCTTTGACGGAGGTGTTTTGTCCTTCTTGTCCCTATCGAGAGCTCCAGAATAAATCGCTTCGGCCTGTCCTGTGATCTGGCTCTGAGAGTCGATCAGGAAATTAGCCTGAGTGACGACTTTCATCCTTTCAGCAAGCCCGGCTTTAACCGCATAGAATTTCTTCCTCTCTCCATCGACAACAGCTACAGCATCTGAGCCGACTTCGATCTCTTTCGCCACATAAGTGCCTTTCTCCTTCTCGACATAAACGAGCTTTCTTTCACCTGTATCGAGAACCGCACTCCTTGGAACAGCCAGGATTGAACCAAGCGGGGCCTGAGGTTTTTCCACCAGGGCCATTCCGCAGATCGAGCAGTCATCCGGTTTATCGGATTGAATTTCCGGGTGCATCGGGCATTCGTAGATCACTTTTCCCGAGCCGTGGATGCCGTCATGAACGTGAGCACTCAGAAGCACATTGACATACATTCCGGGTTTGAGCTTCATCTGATTATTGGACACCTCTACTCTCACCTTCACTGTGCGGGTCCTGGAATTCAAGTAGGGGTCTATAAAAGATATCCGGCCCTCAAATTTTTCACCGGGTAAAGCAGACGCCGTTATCTCAACATTCTGTCCTTTTTCGACACTGACCAGGTCAGATTCATAGATATCGGCAAGGACCCAGACGGTGGAAAGGTCGGCGATCTGATAAAGATTCTCTCCTTCTTTCACATACTTCCCCTCCACAGCATTCTTATGGACCACAGTCCCTCCGATCGGCGCGTGGATAACCATATGGGTGCTGGCTTCTCCTTTTTCCTCGAGTTCGTTGATCTGCCTTTCACTGACTCCCCACAAAAGAAGCCTTTTTTTCGATGCCTCCACTAAGGACCGGGCTCCCTCAAGTGTCTCTCCGTGCGGACTTTCTTTGACTTTTTCCAGGGTTTCAAGAGCCAGAAGATATTCCTGCTGAGTTGTGACTAAATTGGGACTGTAGACCCAGACAAGCGGGGCTCCTTTCCTGACCCGGACTCCTGTGAAATCCACAAACAGCTTATCGATCCGCCCGGGAATCCAGGCGGCCACAAAAGCCACCTTTCTCTCGTCATAGTCAATCTCCCCCACGGTCTTGATTTCTCTGAACAGTTGGCGGAATTGGATCTCTTCGGTTTTGACCTGGGCT
>Ga0209636_10002468_pt1 | contig 18843 bp, 19 predicted proteins | sample DeeMarSWOR152_54_FD_187464 | JGI IMG/M metagenome (GOLD analysis project Ga0209636, IMG submission 187464) | Marine sediment microbial communities from White Oak River estuary, North Carolina - WOR-1-52-54 (SPAdes) (version 2) | ecosystem: Environmental > Aquatic > Marine > Intertidal zone >... | reverse complement strand
TAGCTTTGATCGCTGATGTTGCGGGCAAGATAAGCAAGAAACCGGGGATTCTAAACCTGGATAAATTCAAACAAATGAAGCAGAGAGGATGGATAGCAGATATGAGAAAAGCAACAGAAGAATTATCCTTTCAACCTCAGTATTCCCTGCAAGAAGCTATTCAAGAAACCATTAACTGGTACCTCAAACATAACTGGCTGTAAATTCAATTAAGCAACTCCGCACGGAGCTTAAGCCTAGGGAAGGCGAATAATAAAAAAAGTAGCCTGTCCCCTTTTATTTTATGTAGAAAGCAGCAGAAAATTTAGATGTATTCTTTAAGCACCATCCCTCTTCTCTTGAGCAGGCAAAATATTTGATTTTTCCCTCAAGAAGATGACTGCCTTGCTTCGCCATCAAGCGGACCGTGAAATGTATTTCAACGGCTTCCCTCAAGTCCAGATAATCTTCTCCGTTTTCTTCTAAGATATCTATCTCCAAATCAGAATCGGCAGATAAACTTTTGGGAATAATTAGCTCCTCGCAAGGATTAAGTTCAATGATAAAAGAAGGTTCAGGGCTGATAAAGACACGTTCTTTCGTGGTAAGTTTCAGGACTATCGTCCCTTTCTGACCCCTGGAAAGCCTTTTTGGGCTCGAAGAAGCCTCAATCTTCAAAAGATCTTCTTCTTCAGAAAAAGCGAAAAGAGAAAAACTAGAAATTAGGATGCATATAAGAATATGCTTTCTCAATTGAGCTCCTCCGCCTTCTCCTGTAAATGGCATATTACTCTCTCCCCTTTTTTGAGTCAAGAAAATTATGCCTTTATTTTTCCTGGCTCTTCTATTATAATTTACCGAAATCATAATGAGTACAAAAGCATTTATAACAGGAACAGGCCACTTTGTCCCGTCCAAGGTTGTCACGAACTTCGACTTAGAGAAAAAAATGAACACCTCGGATGAGTGGATTCGCCAGAGGTCAGGAATTGTCGAAAGGCGTTATGTGGAACCTGGCGTAGGAAGTTCAGACTTAGCCTACGAAGCAGCCCTGCGAGCTATTGAGGACGCCAAAATCGACAAATCAGAAATAGACTTTATCATTGCCGCCACCCTTTCCCCAGACCATTATTTCCCTGGAATAGGTGTTATAGTCCAAGCTAAACTAGGGCTTTCTGGAATCGGTGCCCTCGATGTAAGGAATCAATGTACAGGATTCCTTTATGCACTTTCTGTAGCTGAACAGTACATCAAAACTCACACCTACAAGAAAATCCTACTTATTGCTTCTGAGGTTCAATCATCAAATTTGGATTATTCTGATGAAGGAAGAGATATAGCTGTCCTTTTCGGAGACGGAGGTGCCGCAGTTATCCTTGAACCCAACGAAAAAAATGACGGCCGAGGCATCCTTTCTACTCATCTTTTTTCAGACGGAAGGTATGTATCTGATTTATGGATGGAGAAACCAAGTCCCAAGGATAAACCCACTTTTGATGAAGAATTCTTTAAAAAGAGAAGATTCTTTCCTAAAATGGAAGGACGAAATGTCTTCAAAAACGCTTCAGAAAAAATGCCCGAGGCAGTAAGAATTGCTTTAAAACATAATGGCCTCTCCATTGAAGATGTCGACCATCTTATACCTCACCAAGCCAATGACAGGATCTCTCTAATGGTAGCAAGGGGTTTGAAAATTCCAGTCGAAAAAGTGATCAGAAACATAGACCGTTTCGGGAACACAACAGCTGCCTCAATCCCTATTGCACTGGATGAAGCTCTGAAGGGAAAAATAATAAAGGACGGCGATATTGCTGCTCTCACAGCCTTCGGCTCTGGATACACATGGGGATCGGCACTTATCAAGTTCTGAGGGGAAGATTAAAGAGAGGGAAGTGTTGCTTCCATCCATCATTTTATGGTAGGATTTCATATTCATAAAATGAAACTTATCCCTATAAGGCTTAGCTTGTATGAAATAAAGCTCTTATAGAGGAGGACTCAATGAATAGAAAAATCATTCCATTCGTCATCCTACTCTTTGTTTTTTTGATCGCTAGTCTACTTCTATCTAAGGAAGAAAATGAAGACGAAAAATTCAAAAAAACATTAGAAGCTTATCATGATGGACTTTGGAAGTTTTACCCGACCTCGGCTACCCTGGCGGGCTACCACAAGTACGACAATCAGCTAGAAAACCTCAGCAGCAAAAGCATCGAGAAGCGGCACGAAGCTTTAGATGAATTTAACCAGGAATTCGTGGCTAAAGTTGACAGGACCAAGCTAAGCCCTGAGGTTCAAATCGACCATGAGATGATACTCGATGCTTTAGACCTTGAGCTTTTCAAGCACGAAAACATTGTTCCCTGGGAATACAATCCTATTTTTTACAACGAAATCTTCGCAAACTGCGTTCGATCCCTCCTTACCAAGGAATTTGCTCCTATGGATACGAGAGCAAAGAACGCTGCAGACAGGTTAAAGGATTTACCAAAGCTCATCAAACAAGCTAAAGAGAACTTGAAAAATCCTCCTCAAATATTCACAGAGACAGCCATAAAGCAATTCCCGGGAATAATGAATTTTTATAAGAATGAACTCCCCCAATTGATCGAACAAGCTCCAGAAGCTCACAAATCTAAACTTAATGCAAATTTAGCCAAAGTTATTCCTGCCTTAGTAGATTATCAGAATTTTCTCCAGAATGAACTTCTTCCCAAGTCTACAGGAAATTTCCGCTTAGGAGAACAGGCTCACCTAAGGCTTACCAGGTTAACTTTGCAGAACGATATTCCTCTCCAGGAACTTAACGCCAGAGCAGATGCTGATTATAAAAATATCCGGCGTGAAATGTTCCTTGTCTGCATACCGCTCTATAAGATAATGGATCCGAAAATAGACCTGGATAATCCTCCTTCTAATCTTAATGAAGACCAGCTCATTAATACGACTGTAGCCCATGTGCTGGATAAAATAAAAGCAGAACATGATGCAAAAGAAAATTATATAAATAGGATCAAAACTTCAGCAGAGGAAATAAAGAATTTTATCATCGAGAACGAGCTTCTTGAGCTGCCTGAGAATAATCTCGACATAGTACCCATGCCGCTTGAATCTCAGGGAATTACCTGGACCCGCCTTTCATGCCCAGGAGCTTATGAAACTGCAGGTGCCTTCTCTTTGGAGGTCACACCCATTCCCGAAGATTGGGAAGAAGGCCAGACCCAATCTTTCTTTGAGGAATATAACAATTTCTTTCTCTATTTCTGGGTTGTCCGGAAAGCTTATCCGGGGCAGTTTGTTCCCTTGTTTTACACTCGCAAAAATCCTTCGCTTGTAAGAAATCTCTATCCCAATATGCCTTTAATCAAGGGATGGCCTGCCAACCTTGAAGAAGAACTGATGTTTAAAGGTTTTGGAAATTATGACCTAAGACTCCGTTTGAATCAGCTCAAGCTACGTCTTAAAGCGGTTATGGATTTCAAACTCGAACTCAATATCCATCAAGGCGGTATGACTAAAGAAATGGCCATAGCCTATATGACAAGAGGCGGGTTTCAAACTCAAGCTGAAGCCGAAAGAAAATGGAATCGCATTATTCTAATGCCGGTCGACAGCGCCACAACTTATGTTGGCTTCCAGGAAATCCTGGACATGGAAAAGGAATACAAAAATCTTAAAGGCGACAGTTTCAGCAAAAAAGAATTTCTCGCAAAACTGCTCAGCTACGGAGCCCTTCCTATTCGTCGTTTGAAGAAAAAGATTTTGGAATAAAAAAAAGGGCTTTCTTTATTCGATTTTTCGCTTGAACGTATACAATACCATATTTGACCGCGGAATAGGCGCTTTATGGATTCTTTAGTGTAACAGATTATACTTTTTCCTGTTTACCTTTTATACTATAAGGATAATTGCTTTTCTCGGTCTTTCTTTATAAGAGAAGGAAATGTCTCACACCCTCGTTGATTCGCATGCTCATTTGGATATGGAGGAATTTGATGAAGATCGTGATCAAGTTGTCAAGAGAGCTTTCCAGGAGGGAATCAAATCCATACTTTGCCTTGCAGACGTTACCAATCCTAAAAGCACTGAAAAGACTTTCGATTTAACCAAAAAATACGAGAGCCTCATTGCTGCCGCAGGAGTACATCCTCATCAAGCTAAGCACTTCAACGCGAGCCACACCCAAAGAATAGAGGAACTGGCCGGAGAGGAAAAATTAAAAGCTGTCGGAGAAATTGGGCTTGACTTTCACTACGATTTCTCCCCACGCCATGAGCAAGAAGAAGTCTTCCGCCACCAACTCAACCTTGCTCAGAAATTGGAGCTTCCTGTCATCGTCCACAGTCGAAGTGCAGGCAAGGAGGTAGCCAAGGCCGTAGAAGAGGAGTACTTCAGCAAGGGAGGCATCCTACACTGCTTCACCGAAGATTGGATACTGGCAAAACGAATGATGGATAAAAATTTCTATATATCCTTTTCCGGGATTCTTACATTTCCAAAAGCCCAGCCTCTAAGAGAGATTGCCAAAAAAATACCTCTGGAAAAACTTCTGGTTGAGACTGATTCTCCTTATCTCGTCCCTTTTTCCCTTAAAGGCAAAAAAAAGAGAAATGAACCAGCCTATGTGATAGAAACCGCCAAAGTTCTTGCAGGAATAAAGAAGATCTCTTTGGATGAACTGGCTTGCGCAACTTCTCAAAATTTCGAATCTCTTTTTATGTTTGAAATTAAAAATCCGAGATGCTAAGATAAGAGCGGTTTATTGCCTGTTTTAAATAAAGAATGTTCAGGATCAGGGTAAGGATCAGAGCAACAAAGCCTTAATATCCTCCACAAAAAAGAGGATATAAAAGGATCTTGAAAGATACATGCTATTTAGAAATTAACGATGAGTGAATTAGCCAGAAATTCTGTTAAATCTCGCGTGGAAAAAAGTCCAAGCCTGAGAAGACTGTACAACAACATCATGAAGGATCTGGAAAAAGTAGAGCAGGAGCTCAGACTTTTTTCCCGCTCTCCTAATAAGCTCATCTCCGATATCAGCACCTATCTTTTTCAAGCAGACGGCAAAAGGATAAGACCTGCTCTAGTATTACTTTGTTCCAAATTATTCGGCTACAAAGGAAAAGAGCATATCCTGATGTCGACCTTGGTTGAAGCTATCCATACTGCCAGCCTAATCCATGATGATATCATCGACAATTCAAAAATAAGGAGGGGAAGGGAGTCCATCCATGCCAGATGGGGTCCAAACATCACTGTTCTCTTGGGTGACTATCTGTATATAAAGGCGCTTGGCCTCTCTTTACAGAGCGAACACAGCCAGATCATCCAGATTCTTACCAGCATTTCCGCCAGGATGGTCGAAGGGGAACTAACAGAATACTATCTGAGCGGAAATCTGGATTTGGCTGAAAAAGATTACTTGGATATCATCAACAAAAAGACTGCGTCTCTCTTCTCCGCTTCCTGCCAAATAGGAGGTATTCTTGGAAAGGCCTCCAAGAAAGAAGAAAATTACCTATCAGAATACGGTGCGAACCTGGGAATGAGCTTTCAAATAATTGACGATCTTCTTGACTTTACAGGAGAGGAAAAAACCTTGGGCAAGCCAATTCTTTCCGATTTATGCGAAGGCCGTATCACTTTGCCCTTAATATACACTCTGCACAACGACGGTAGAGAAAACCGAAAACTTGTCGTTGAGTTAATGAAACAGAAGGATCAAGATAAGGAATCTCTTGAGGAGATTCTCAAAATCGTTAAATCCAACGGCGCGCTTGATTACACGTACAAAAAAGCAGAAGAATTCTCGCGGAAATCAAGAGAAATAATGTCTCAATTTCCTAAATCCACCCATCAGGAAGCCTTAAGTTTATTATCAGAGTTCATCATAAAAAGAAGGAAATAGGCCTGTAATAAAGGGTTAGGGTCAAAAAAACTATAAAGGAATTCAAGTTATCCTTACTGTTTACTCCTTACGCTTAACTAATTTGTACGCCTCAACTGCTTTTTTCCTATGCATATTGTGATTGACAAGAGGAAAAAGTCTTCAAAGCGGGAAATTAGAAAAAATGAAGGCTCTACGGAAAAGAACTGATGGTTGAAATAGAAGTAAAAATCAGGGTAAATAACCTAAAAAACCTCGGAGAAAAAATCTTGGAGCTCGGAGCCAAACTTGAAAAAGAACGTTTCCATGAAGAAAACACCCTTTATGATTTTCCTTCAAAGATGCTTTACAAAAAGCAACACGCATTAAGACTTAGAAGAATGAATAAGAAATTCTTCTTAACCTTCAAAGGCCCGCCTCAAAAATCAAGGAAATTTAAAATAAGAGAAGAATATGAAACAGAAGTGAAAAATGAAAAACAATTTAGAAAAATACTAAAATCCTTAGGGCTTATTCCTGTGTTCAATTATGAAAAACACAGAACAATATACAGAAAAAAAGGCTTAAAAATATCTCTGGATGAATTGTCTATCGGTAACTTTATCGAGTTGGAGGGCAAAAGAGAGGAAATCGTAAAATTTGCCAACGCCTTGGGCGTTTCAAAGAAGGAATTCATCAAGCTGGATTATATCCAGCTTATTAAAAAAGAGTCGGCGAAAACTTAGATAAACTCTAAAAAAACCTCTCCCTCTAAATCTTATCTCCCTATTTCTTCTTTTTGGGTTTTTCCTTGGTCTTTTTCTCTACGGGTTTCTCGCTAGGCTTCTCTTTGGGTTTTGTTTTGGGTTTCTCTTTTTTCTTTCTAGCCTTGACTTTATCTTCTTTACTTGGCACTTCTCCTTTTTCTCTTATCTCCTCCCCGATGAAGCCTTCTTCTTCCAGCTTGCGGACTTGTTCCTTTTTTGGCTCAACAATATCATAGTGCACCAATCCCTCCACAACTTCTAGCTGAGCAACACGGATTGGGTTCTTTGATTTAGATTTTAATCTTGGTTTACTCCCCCTTAATAACTGCTTTGCTCTCTTTGCTGCTAGAATGACAAATCTGAATTTACTGTCTATTTCAGTGGAAGTTTTCAAGTAATCCTATCTCCTGGCGTCCTGGTTCCTGTATTCATTTTAGCAAGTAAGATACCAGAAATCTCTGAGGAATTCAACGAAAAACACAAAATAAAAAAGGGGACAGGCTACTTTTTCTGTGCAAGTTGTCCATTTATGCTGAGGTTTGATTTATCAAATCCATCAAAAAGAGCCACCTTTCCTCTTTTTTAGGAAAAAGCAGCCTGTCTCCTTTTTATCCTATTTATGCTAATAATCCATTACAATATCATCAGATGTGTAAAAAATTTTATCCTTGCCAGCAGAAGTTAGGCGAAAATTACGGTCTGATAACCTCTTATATCTAATTGGAGTTCCCCAAGAATCTAGATTCGCGCCAGGCTGACGGCTAAACGCTTTTAGTTCCTTGAGATCCTTTGGGGTTCTTCCTTGCTCAGCGGTAAACATAAAAATCGCTTTCTTTAGAGTATGCATATTTGTTTTTGTCAATTCATGCCTCACCTCACCGTAGGCCTCTACTTCCCTGGGCAGTCGCTCCTTTTCTCCCTTCATCATCCAGAGCAAATATACTATTCCTGCTCCTAGCACAAGTACGACTAAGAAACCTCTTATTTTCATTTTTGTTGAGGATCCCAAAAATCTGAGGAATGAAAAACAACGAAGAGAATCATCTGATGTATTTTATAGCTTTTATTCCCTGTTTTCAACCAAAAGATATTTCCGCAGACAAAGCGGAAAGTTTCAAATGAATTTCACATTCAATACAGGGTTGGAATCTATAGGGGCTTAACTCATATTGCGCAGGTGTTTGATTTATCTTATGCAGGTATTGGGTTTCTCCTGTAGGGACTTGATTTATCAAGCCAAACTTTTTGAACTTATGAAAATATCACATAGATTCATCTCCATTGTTTAAGAATGATTCCTGAATCAGGGATAACTAACCTGGATAATTCACGAGTCGAGGTCGCTGTAGATGCGAGGCGTTGGCCCATGAAGCTGTGGTAATCCACCGCGAATGGGCCACAACGAAGCAGATGCAGTGAGATCGACTCGCCTGAAAGGTAAAAGATGCCGACATAAAGTGAATGAATGGACATAAAAGTAAGTTTGAATCTTGATTTTTAGAAAAGCCTACCTAAAGAGCTAATATCATTGAAAATAATATATAGCGTCGGCATATTTTATGAATAATCCAGGTTAATCAAAAAAGGGCTAAAATTGATTTAGCCAAAAGAATGGTGGTAAAAAGAGGGTAATGAGAATTTTTTCATTGTACCAAGATTTTTTCACATTCCTGGAGGAAATAAAACCTAACTCCAGTAAATGGAAAATTTATACCACGCACTATTTTAAGCCCAACCAAGAATTTTTAGAAAACTACTTTTCTCATTTCCCATTAATAGATGTTTCGAACCTGAAGGAAAGAGTCGAGAGGATAAAAGCTTCGGATTATTCTTTGCAGAAACATCTCACTTCTGCTTGTCCTCCTGAAAAAATAATTAATGAGTCATACGAGAAGAGCAGAAGTATTGTCTCATCAAAAGAGGAGCCTGAAGTTTATCTTTTCGTTGGTTTTTTCAGCCCGGATGCTTTTGTTATGAATTTCCGGGGAAAACCTGTTATCTGTTTTGGCCTTGAAAGATTCATGGATTTCAGATTGCTAAGGATTCTTTTTGCCCACGAGTATGCTCATTTTCTTCTAAACTTAAGCAGGGGGGAAATTCCAGAAGATAAAAAATTAAAATGGCTTTTAATTTCAGAAGGAATAGGGACTTATTTTTCATCCTTAGCCTTTCCAGAAAGCAATATATCTGACCACCTCCTCATGAGAAGGGATAGATTAAACTGGTGCCAGGAACACGAGGAATATTTAAGAGGCATCCATTGTTCAGGAAGATTTTCTTATGAAGAATTGATCGATTTTTACGGAAAGGGAAATCAAGAACTCGATATTCCACCCCGGGCAGGAAAATATCTTGGCTTTCAAGCAGTAAAAAAATATTTAGCTCAAAGCGAGGAAAAAAATATCAGATCACTTTTCTCTGGTAAAAAACTGGCATTATCCTTAGAACTGTAGGTAGTTGCAAATTTCTTTTTCCTGAAAAACACCAGTCTAAGCGAGTATGTTATTCTCGTGATTTAAATCCATGATCCATACATTGCTCTCATCCTGGCGGAGTGCTAAGTAAATGCGCTGGCCATCTGTGGGAATGAGCGGATGCCCATACTTTAGGTATGGATCATCGAGGATGATATGTTCTTTGAGTGAATTTCCTAATCCTAACTTCGACAATGAGGCAGTAGTTAAACTTTGATGGCTAAGAAGATATTGCTGTTACTCAAAATCCCGATAATCTCCTTACCATCGAAAACAGGCGCTCTCCTAATGCCAGCCTGATGGAACAGTCTGGCGCAGTACTTCAGCTCGAGATCCGGGGGGACCATGACGAGCGGCTTAGTCATGATCTCAAAGACAAAGGCTGCATGGGGGTCCCTCCCCGGACTGACGACCTTGCTAACCACATCCCTGCGGGTTATAATCCCCCACGTGTCCTCGGGGTCCCTTCGGTTCACTATTAAGCTGGAGATCCCTATCTCCTGCATCATCCCGATAGCAGTGGCTACTGTCTCGTTTCCGTCAATGTATGCCACATTCCTGGTCATTACATCAGCAGCTTTGGCAAGCCTGACTTCTTTCAGAGCTTTTTCCTCCATTTTGCTGCCTCCTTTTTATCAATTTTATATTGCTTTGTCGATGTAGCTTCAGTAATCCATTAGGTGGCCCGTGCCACGTTTACAACAATTTCATTTCGTCTAATGGCTTCGGTTTAAGCGAAGTGCCGATTGTAAGCTAAATTATCAGAAATATAAAGAGCAGAACAGAAAGCAGGCATAGCAGTTTAACTTAGACCTATCCACTTCTGCCCGCTCGATCGTCTCTATTATGAGGTGCTAATAACGCCCAGCTATCTTTTTCCAATCAAGGGAAGCCTGGGCTTTATGGTCTTTAGATTCCACCCGCCTCACATTTTTATTTTTCTTCTTCTCTTTTCGCTCATGGCTCACCTCTTTCTTTACTTTCCATGAGCTCTGTGCCAAGTGTCCACCCTTCTTCTGTTAATTTTAAACCAGATTCTGTAGGTTCAATCAATTTCTGCCCAATCGGATTTTTAACAATTTCAGTAAATCCTTCATGACTTAGCGAATATGTAATCGGATAATCTTTCTCCGCATCCGTCGAAACACTATCACCAAGCTGAGAAGACTTTATTCTTAGATACCAGATTAAATTTTTTAGCTTCTCTCCAGCAGTCTTGCTTTTATACTCTTCAATTATCTCTTCAAAATCCTTTGGATCTCCCAACCTAGGTGGTTCCTCTCCAAGCTCAAAACGCTCTCTCGAGTAGGCAGAGATCATCGCTTTCTTATCTCTCGGCATTTTATTGTATCTAACCTCGTTTTTCCCGTCTAAAAAAATATATTTGCCGCATATCTCGCAGTTCACTTCATACTTATCGCCTGCTATCAAAGATATCCCTGCGCTTTCTTCACAAAGATAACATTTCTCTTCTTGGCTCATTTTTACCTCCCAGCTGATGATTAACTGATATCACACAAAAAAGTTGATGTCAATAAGAGCCGTATATGCCATAAAACATGATCTGTATTTAAGAGTAGGTAATAATAGTTAAAAAAGGTGCTTGACGGGAAACGGGTAGAATTCTACGCTTAAATCCCCAGTTAGTTATTCGGTCAGTAAAATCATACTAAAATTAGCATAAAATGGTTAATTCTCGCTTAATCTGATTAAGCAGACCAAAACTACCTATAAACTGTAAGTTGTTTATTTGGATGCAAGAACAGGGGGTAATTAAGAATGACCCGTGAAGGACTCGAACCTTCAACCCGCGGATTAAGAGTCCGCTGCTCTACCAGTTGAGCTAACGGGCCATAAAAATCATTTTAAGTTTAGAGAAGTCCTCAAACCTTGTCAAATTATGAATTGCTTTTTTACCTACTACAAAATAGTCATTTTATAGTAGTGAATAAAAGGTGGGCTTGATGAATCAAGCCCCTACGAACAAATCAAGCCCCTACAATTAATCAAACCAGTACATAAGATTTGCACAGGGGAAAGGTTTTCTTTTATAATGGCAGCAAAGAAGAAGACCCTCAATGAGTTTAGACATCTTCTTGATCATATTCGCAACTGCGCTTATCCTTCTCTTTTTCTTCTTTGTTATCTTCCTTTTCCTGTCTTTGAAAAAGACCTCTTCCAAAATCGATGAGATTAAGCATTCTCAAACAGAAAATCAGGCTCTTTCTCTCATGCAGCAGCAGATCGGACAACTCACTCAGAACATAAACCAGCAACTGCAGAACATGAGCACTCAGTTCCAGAAAACAACAGGAAACATCGGCTCCACTTTAGGTGATGTTAAAAAAGACCTGGGAAAAATGGAAGAAGTAACCCGAGAAGTCCTGGAAAAGTCGAAAAACATCTCAAGCCTTGAAAATCTGCTCCGCGCCCCGAAATTCAGGGGTGGCTTTGGAGAACTCTTCCTCGGAGACTTGCTGGCTCAAATCCTGCCTCCCGCCCACTATAAGCTCCAGTATAAATTTAAAAGCGGAGAAAAAGTAGATGCCATCATAAGAATAGGAAACAATCTTATCCCCATAGACTCCAAATTTCCCCTTGAAAATTTTAAAAAGTATCTTGCCGAAGAAGATAGTAAAGAAAAAGAAGGCTTGAGAAAAAAGTTTATCATTGATGTTAAAAAACATATCGATGAGATATGCGGCAAATACATCCTCCCTGATGAAGGAACTTACGACTTTGCCTTGATGTACATCCCCGCCGAGAATATCTATTATGAGACCATCCTCAAGGATGAAAGCCTGGGCGAGGAGCGGAGTATTTTCTCCTATGCCCTTGAGAAAAGAGTAATCCCCACCTCTCCTAACTCCTTTTTTGCCTATTTGCAGGTTATAGTGCTCGGACTTAAGGGCCTCCAAATTGAAAAATCAGCCCAGTATATCTTTCAGTCTCTGGCTCGGCTTCAAGGGGATTTAGGCCGTTTCAAGAACGACTTTCAGATTCTAGGAACTCACCTGGTCAATGCTAAAAGCAAATTTGATGATGCAGAGAAGCGCCTGGACAAATTCTCGGGTAAGCTGGAACTCGCGAGTGAAGAAACCCCTGAAAAACTTCCGGAAAAGACTGCCAGCAAGAAAACTTCTTAATTTTCGCTGCTATTCTTTATGCTTTTCCTTATACACTTTCACTTTTTTCAAAGAAATAAGCACCTAACAAAATCATCACTGAAGAAAATATCACCATGAATATGAAATTTGAAAAAATTGAAAACGAGGACACCCCGATCAGTGCCGCTCTTAAACCGTCAACGCCGTAGGTGAGCGGGTCTAACTTGGAGATAAATCTCAACCAGGAAGGAAAGTTTTCCAGAGGATAAAGGGCTCCAGATAAAAAGAAAAGAGGGAATATCACAAAATTCATCACAATGCTAAATCCCTGCATGTCTCTCATCTTCGAAGCGAATATCAATCCCAGCCCCAGGAACGTAATCGCAATCAGGATCATGAAAAGAATCGCCAGGAAGATCGATGATAAGTTGATAATCTTAAATCCCATGATATGGGAGATGCCAAGAATAAGAACTGCTTGAATCAACGCCGTCGTTGCCCCTCCTGCAATTCTCCCAAGCACTATAGAAACTCGACTCACAGGAGCTACCATAATTTCTTTAAGAAATCCAAACTCTCTGTCCCATAAAACAGATAATCCCCCAAAGGTCGATGAGAAAAGAATGCTCATCCCGATTATCCCCGGGACTAAAAACCGGATATAACCTACTTCTCCGTCCACTCCTGGAATAGACATTCTTCTAAATCCCAAACCCAGAAACGCCAGAAAAAATAAGGGCATAGCTAAGGCTCCGACAATTCGAGACTTCGCTCTCCAAAACCGCTTCATTTCCCTCACCCACAACACATAAACAGCGGTTTTGTTTATCATATTTTCCTCTCCGCGAGCTGCATGGAATTCTTAATTATAAAGACTATAAATATAATCCAAGAAGTTATTGTTACTAATAGAGGCCAGTAGTCAATAACAATGATTCCCACATTTTCCTTTTCCATGACAAAAAAGGAAAATGCAAGTAATAAAAAAGCCACAACTTTTAATGCCCATTTTTTACTTTCTTTAATTATTTCATAAAGGGAATAATAAAAAATCGGCAATAAAAAGATAAAAGAATAATCCTTAAACCGGGGCATAATAATCGGAAAAACTAAGCACCAGAGGAAAAATAGATATTTTTCCTTTCTATCGGAAGAAAAATCCGTTTTTGATATATGTCTTGAGACAATAAAGGATACGAGAAAAACTGAAAAAATCCATAGAAAATAAAGTATCAACTCCAAGGCTCTTCCGCCATTTCCTATAATTTCCCTTATAAACGGTAATATCGCAGGATTGTTCTTCCCCACTTCTGGAGGCATAAAGGAAATTAATTTCAAAAAATTGGACCATTCTATAAATTCAGTGGGCATTATTAATATGCCTGCTCCCCACACAACCAAACTGATTAGGGCTATAATCCCCAATTTTTTTATCCTGTTTTTTATCTTTCCTGTCCCTGCCACAAGAACTAAACCAATTAAAAAAATGGGAAGCACTTTAAAAAATGATGCAATAAGCAAATACAAACCAAATATTAAATATCTCCCTCTAAGCAATAAAAACAGCATCCCACTCCATATTAAAAATTCCTCTATAATAGATATATTCCCGGCATAAAGGTCTGTATAAATAGTTCTGTTAAAAGCGCGTAATGACCAGACTAAGAACAAACAAAAGAAAACCCAACTATTCCCCTTGTCAAAATAATCATAAAAAATTCTTTTCCATATAAAAAACAAAACAATCAAAACTCCAACTTTTATGCCCAACCATAAAAATGCTATTTTCTGGAACGATCCCACACCTAAAAAAAGCAATAAATAGATTGCATAAGGAGAATACCCAAAAGGAAGTGGACTGCCTTTTTCTTTTAAGAGCTCGAAATCATAATAATTTCTTCCTTCAAAAAAAACTTTTACGGCACTTTGATACAGTTTAAGGTCCCACTGAATATCAGGAATCGTAGCTACTTTTGCAACATAATATGCTATCATGACTCCGCATACCAGAAGCAAGATTGCTGCCACCAACTTTTCATGTTTCCTAGCGTAGTCGCATATCGCTCTTAGCTTTTTTTTCATTCTCTTGCTTATAAGAATTTCCTTCTTGAGTGCAAAGCGATCTTTCTTCTTTTTATGTCACTCATCTCTCTTACTCTCTTCATGGCGAATATCAAATTTGAAGGCAAAGCAAAAATTTATGGCAAATTAAGAAAACATATTAAATCGCACGAAGGTCATGAGAAAATTTTAAAATTGATAAGGCCAGTTTTTTGAACTATGTACTTGGCCATAACCGATAGGGTTTGGAGCCCGTACTTTGTGCTTCTTATAAAATTAATCGATGATGCTTCTTCAAAATAGCGGCAAGGAATCGGAATATCGCCAATCTTAAATCCAAAGAAAACGGCCTGGGCAAGCAACTCTGTGTCAAACACATAATCATTTGAATTTTTTTTATAGGGAATAGTTTCTAAAACTTTCCTCGTATAGGCTCTAAATCCAGAATGAAAATCCCCGAGATTCTGGCCCAAAATGATATTTTCTATTATTGTTAGAAAGCGGTTGCTGATGTATTTATAAAACGGCATTCCGCTCTTGAGAGCTTCACGACGTGTTCTGATTCTTGAGCCCATAACAACATCACAGACTCCCATGGAAAGAAATCCTAAGGCGTAGGGAATCACCCTGCTGTCGTATTGGTAATCCGGGTGAATCATAACAACTGCGTCTGCTTTCTTGTCCAGTGCCGCATCATAGCAAGTCTTCTGGTTTGCGCCGTAGCCTTTATTTTCACTGTGACGTAAGACCGTAATCCCTAAGCTTTTAGCAATTTCAACAGTGCGGTCAGAGCTGCAATCATCTGTAACTATAACTTCATCTACACTTCCTTTAGGAATATCACGAAATGTCTTCTCAAGAGTAAGTTCGGCATTATAGGCGGGCATCACGGCAATCACTTTTTGGAATTTCCGTTCGTAGCTGTCTGTCATCAGAGATTGATTGATCATCTTCTCCTTCCAAATCTTCTTCTAAGTATCTCTCTGTTTCGCTCAGCCTGGCTGGCCTCTTCTTCTCTTATAGTCCTTCCAGTAAAGTGGAGAAAAACATCTTCGAGGCTTGGTTTGCGCAAATGGACGCAGGTGACGTTAACCCCGTTTTCTCTTGCGACATTAATCAATTCTGGAATTCTTCTCTCTCCCTTCTCCATCGTCAAGCTCAGATTTTCATCGTGCCTCGTTATATTCTTAATCCAATCCAGACTTTTAATTTGGTTAACAAGAGGAGCAGCATCTCCTTCAATTTCAAGGAAAACAACGTCTCCTCCGAGTATATCCTTTAATCGACCCGGGGAATCCATGGCAACAAACTCCCCTCTGTCCATGATGGCAATCCTATCACAAAGGAAGTCCGCTTCTTCCATGTAATGAGTAGTCAGAATAATCGTGACCCCACCCTCTTTATTCAACCTTTTTATATAATCCCATATGTGACGTCTCGTCTGTGCATCAAGGCCGAGGGTAGGCTCGTCAAGAAACAGAACATTAGGCTCGTGGATAAGTCCCCTGGCAATCTCTAATCTTCTTTTCATGCCCCCAGAATATTTTTCAACCAACACTTTCTCTTTCTCTGTCAGCTCAACGAGCTCGAGGACTTCCTTAATCCTTTCTTTTCTCTCTTCTTTCTCTATTCCGTACATCATCGCATGAAATTCCAGGTTTTCCTTTCCTGTGAGCTTTATATCAAGGGCAGGCTCCTGAAAAACAACACCTATGGACCGCCTAATATTGTCTTTATTCTTGGAGATATCATACCCAGATACATCACCGTATCCTGAAGTTGCCTTGAGCAGGGTGGAAAGCATGTTTATGGTCGTAGTCTTGCCAGCACCATTTGGTCCAAGAAGACCGAAAAGCTCTCCGGTTTTTACTGCGAATGATATTTGGTCAACAGCAGTAAAGCCGTTAAATATTTTGGTTAAATTCTTGACCTCAATTGCGTAATTACTCATTTCACTATGGAGAGATGATTGTTCTTAAGCAAAATATATTATATCAATTCTTCACGAAAATCTTCTTTTTTTTAAACCCCCATGAACCTAAGGAACGAAAGAGGAATCATACAAAAAACTATGGAATTATTTCCAGGATAATGGAATTTTTTCCAGGATATTAATTATGAATATTTGTCTTGTTCGTTTTATTTTATAAACGCCAGGAAAGGACTTAAGATTTTTATCAGTAAAAAACTGACAATCCCCACTGAAACGGCGGCACAGAGTCCAACCCAGAAAGGTTTGGCTCCAAGCTCCTTCAACTTCTTAATATCTGTTCCAAGCCCCACCCCGGCCATAGCAACGGCGAGAAGATATCCTGCCCATTGTTTGACTATTGAACAGAGGCTGCTCCAAGCCTCTGCATTCCATAAGAAGTTCTTGCTCACAACAAAATAGTCACCCATGGACCTGAGCACAGCCATGGCAATGAATCCAAGGATGAAAACCGGAAAGAGAGAAAGAATGTTCATTTTTTTTCGGGAGGTTGAAATATGCCTCCTGACATATGTATAGGCCATTAACGGAATGACCAGGGCCATAAACGCATTGCGCACAAGTTTGGTTACTATGGCCACATCTGCTCCTGTGGTAGTTATCGCCTGGGATTGACCAAGCCAAAGCTGGTCATAAATGATACCAGCTCCTGCCACCTGGGCGGTTTCATGGATGGAAGTTCCCATGAATATCCCTGCTTCCACATGAGAAAGGGATAGAACCAAATGACTCAGGTAGGGATAAAGAAACATGGCCACGACACCGAATATTGTTATGGTTCCAACAGCGTAGGCTACTTCATCCTCTCTGGCTTCGATAGCTGGACCTGTGGCCACAATGGCGCTCGCCCCACAGATTCCTGTGCCGACTCCAATCAATGTACCCAGTCTCTCCGGAAGACCTAGTTTTCTAGTGACAAAAAGAGTCAAAAAAATCCCTGCTGAAATGCAAGCAGCGACTATACCCACACTCAAGGCTCCTATCTTGAGCACATTAAAGATGCTGAGTCGTATTCCCATGAGTATAATGCCCAGCCTGAGGAGCTTCTTTAGACCGAAACCAACCCCAGGCTGGAAACTCTGGGGAACACCGATTGTGTTCTTGACTATTATGCCTAAAACAATAGCCATCATGATGGCGCTCACCGGACTTTGTTTTAAATTGAGAAGCACTTTTATCCATTTAGTAAGCTGGATGCCGACTACGGCAATTGCGACTGTAAGCGCAAACCCAGGGATAATTTTTACAGGATTCTGCAGGCCAAAAAGAAGGTTCAAAATTCTTGAATTTTTTCTCATACTCATCTTCTATTCTATATTTCTTCAGATGAACTCATATTTAGATGTCAATGTCCTGGCTCGGCCAAGACACCGCTAGACACGGATTATTTCACAGCCTCATCCATGGAGAGAGATGAACAGCGAATTATAGCCTTATTTATATAAAAAAGAAAGAAATTCTCAGCTCCGCTTACCTCTTCTTTCCTTCCTCAAAACTTTGGAACCATATTTATAATAAACTCCCCAAAAATCATCAAAGTGTTTGAAGTTCCGTTTAAAGAGGTGTTCTATCTCGATAAAGACAAGACCAAAGGTTAAAATTATAGAGTATTTAAATTGCTAATTGAGCTTTATTTAGGCTTTTCTTATTAAATTAAAGGAGCACGCGAGGAGATCGATATGAAAACTAAGATCCTTATTATTGCCTTAATTTGTATTTATCTATCAAGCTGTGCTTTAGTCTTCAAAGGAACCAAGGAAGAAGTAAGCTTTAGAAGTGATCCACAAAGGGCAGAGGTCTATGTTAACGGAATACGTATGGGAGAAACACCACTTACCTTGAAGCTTGTAACTAAACAAACATATGCAATCGAATTTAAAATAGAAGGCTATAAACCAAAATCGTTTCAAATCAATAATAAAGTCGGTGCTGGATGGGTAGTTTTAGATATCGTGTTGGGTTTAGTCCCTGTCGTCGTTGATGCTGCAACAGGCGCATGGTATTCACTAGACCAAAAAATATTGATGCGGTTCTTGAAAAACAACAAAAGAAACCAATTGATCCAAAAGACTTAGAAAAGCACTTATATTAAAAGAATATTTAAATAAGAATTGACATAACCTCACTTAGACGACACACGGAAATAAAGTCGATTATTGCCTCGTCAACCCTGCCAACCTCCTCTTCGCATCCCAAGCTTCAGGTATACCAGAGCTTCACTTTGTATCACTAACATATAGATTGAGAGGGATTGCCTGGCAAGTACGAGTGTGAGGTGAGCCTGCCCGGATTTACGACTCATGTATCAAAAATATAATCTTTCCATATAGCATTCCGTATATATGTGTATGAACTAATAAAAATAATTGGGAGCTTTCTAACATGCTATTTAACAACAAGTTGATTGACAATCCTTTTATCAGCTTTATGCAATGGATGGGATCAATTATTTGCTTTCGAAAGGAGGATTAAGATGATTAAATTGCATAACCTTAAGATGAAACACAAAATAATTGGGTTGCCTATTTTGGTCGGATTGATCGCGCTGGTCAATTTTTCTTCAGTCTGTTTCAGACAGGAAGAGCACACTCTGGCC
>Ga0209636_10002467_pt1 | contig 18846 bp, 16 predicted proteins | sample DeeMarSWOR152_54_FD_187464 | JGI IMG/M metagenome (GOLD analysis project Ga0209636, IMG submission 187464) | Marine sediment microbial communities from White Oak River estuary, North Carolina - WOR-1-52-54 (SPAdes) (version 2) | ecosystem: Environmental > Aquatic > Marine > Intertidal zone >... | reverse complement strand
TGCAGAAGAGAGTAGACGATGGATACAGCTACGTAGAAGAACGCAAATAAATTCACATCTTCTCTATCCGCGCGCGCAACTTAGGCAGTTGCAGAGTGTTACACAAAACGTTAGACAATATGTTACACAAAAGGTTACACGAAACGAAAACGCCAATTTAAGCTTCTTTTCTGAAGGGTTTGGTAGCCCGGGGGAGATTCGAACTCCCGTCGGCGGGTCCAAAGCCCAAATAAGACGAAATTACGCTTCTTTTGCCATAAAAGACATAGATTGGACCGTTTCAGACTTCTGGCAGTACTGCAAGATCGAAGAGAGATTATCTGACAAGGTTTCGAAAGACTACAAGAATGTGGCTAGGCGATTTCTATTGTCATACAATGGCGAAGTCTCTCGACAATCAATAAGAGAGTTTCTCAAACCATACTTACAGAAAGCTCCAAAAACCTACAACAACATCATCGATGGCTTGCGAGCTTTCATCAAGAGATACTTGCAGAAGCCAGAGTTGATGAAGGGTTTCAAGCATACTCATGTTCCAAGCAATTATGAAAATCATTTGCCAACAAAGGAGCAATTGAAGATAGGTTTTGAGGCACTAGAGACTGACAAGGAAAGAGCGATCTACTTATTCTTTGCGACGACTGGGCTTAGGCGATCTGAAGTCTGGAATTTAACGAAAGATGACATCAATTTCGAAACGAGATGTGTTAAAGCAAAACATGATACTAGAACCAAGAGAGCCGGAGTGACATTCTACAACGGTGAATGTGAAACCTATCTGAAGAGATATCTTGCGTCGAGAAGTGACGACGACAATAGGCTTTTCATAACGGGTTACCGAGAGTTTCTCCAGATATGGAAGAAAGCCAGCAAAACTGCAGGGTTCAGAATAAGACCTCAAGTGTTGAGAAAGTGGCATTCAACGGTGCTTGGCGAATTGATGGTTCCAGATAGGTTTGTTGATGTGTTTCAAGGAAGAGCACCGAGAAGTGTGTTAGCAAAGCACTATACAGGGAATGGTCTGAAGCGGCTCAAAAGGATCTATGACAAAGCGGGATTGAGAGTATTCAACTGGATTTCTTATTCTGTTGGCTGTCTCTAACCATCTTCTTAGTTATGATGCTCAGCATTCAGTCAAGGACTATTGGCTTCAATTCATTTGCCAAGAACCGATCAATCTTGCCTATTTCATCATCAATTAACTCGCGTTTAGTCATGATCGTGATTTTGCACTTGCATTTCTTTTTGATCTCGTTTTCGTCCATACTTTTCTGCTTCTTTGATACTATGTACCATGCTTCTATGATGTCACTGCCTATGGCGAACTGATCACCTAGATAGTCCACTATAGCATTGAGTTTGTCTTCTACCCAGTCTTCTATCTTCTTCTGCGGTACTTCCCGGTGCCAATTTTTGAGTTCGCAGACAATCACCTTCCGTTCAGTCTTGCTTTGGGTGATGATGTCAATGTCAGTGAATGTCTTTGATGTTCGCCTTTCAGTTAACCCATTCCTACCTTGGTATACCTTCAAACCCTTCTGGACATCTTCAAAACCGCTTCTTTGCAAGATATATCTGATTTGATTTTCGAGGAATTCCCCTCGTGAGTGTATAGAGATACCATCTATTTTCTTGGTGATTAATCGCCCTTTTTCCATTTCTACTCTAATGAGATTGATCTGTTTGAACCTGCCTGTCATGGCTCTTTGCTGGGCTGCTTTAGTGAACTTTCTAGAAATGCAATACGTGATGACTACTTGCTTGAACTTCTTTCTGTATACGGAGAAGACTCTGTCTAATAGTCCCTCAATGACGTAATCGTCTGTCGTTCTCAGCAGATTGAAGTCAAACACGACAACCATGTACCTTCTACTCACAGCCTCTCCTACAGCGTCAAAGATTCGACTAGCAATCTGTCTTCGAGTTCGTACATTCTTTACGACCCCCATTGACTTGACTCTCGACAAATAGGATTCGACAATTTGTCTCTGCGAAATTATCTCTTTGGCGTAAGCTCTCAGGCGTCTTCTTTTGATTGGCGGTTTGGTGTTCAATACCAGAAAGCCAATATTGTATCGTCCTATGAGGACTCTCCAACTGAAGGCCAGTTTGAGTTGGATTAGGTAATTAAACACATCTTTGTACGATTCTTTCTTGCCGATTTTTTTTGTACGTAGCCCAGTGATTTTGAGTCCGTCCCGATGTGGAAGTATTTTCTCTTTTTTGAGAGCTTTCCACAGCCTGAAAACTATTGGCCTCCTCTTCTCAATCGTCTTTAGAACCTTCTCAACCAAAACTTGATTCGTTGTCTTCGAGGAGTAATAGAGATGCTCCCTTCTCCCAAAAGTCATGAATTCAATTCTTTTGATCTTGCCTTTTTTGTAGGCCCGTTCAATTCCCTTTCTTGTGAGATCAACACCAACATCATGTTTCTCGCTCATGATCTGAGCTAGCTTTCTATTCAGAAGAGGTCCTTTTGAGTTGAGAATTTTCGCAGGATCGTATTTCATCCATCTCGCCATATTATTTATAGGTAGTTAACTACCTATAAATAATATAGTCAATAGGACATTATTAAGGCTCTTTGTGTAAGCACGCGCAGGTTTTCCTGCTTATAAGATTGTTCGAAACCTCGTTGCTTGTACACCAAGCATGCACTTGACAGCAACCCTTAAGATTGCTGAAAGATTCTGAATATGTAGGAGGCAGAAAAGTGAGCAAATATGATCCTCTTAGAGAATTTCTGAAGCACAACAGAGGCGAAAGTGTGGAACTGACTGTCAAGCAGATCAACATTATTCTACGTGACGAACTGCCTGACGCTGCATACATGCACTACGCGTTTTGGCGAAATATGGATTGGGGCACTGAGTGGAGAGTAAGTACACACGCCGAAAACGGAAAAATCGCGTGGGTGCAATTCATCAGAGAGTAATAACGCGTTCTTTCAGTTTAGAATTTGCTGTTTGCACATTTCGGATTTCATTAGTATATTCATCTCTCAATCATTAACGCTAGGTCTAAATACCAGTTTATGCATGCATGAAACTTTCTGTGTTTTTTGTGGAAGTATATACACACGCTGATCGATATAGAGGCTCTCAACGATCAACACTCTACATTATAGGCATTTCAACTCTGCAATCAATTCTCAACTCTCAAGTCTCAAGAAAAAGATTAGTAATCGTAACAAAAAACCATGGACTATGTTGAAAAGGAACCACTTCAGTGTTGAGAACAATCTTGCGAATGAACTGCTGCAGCGTCATGGGACATTTGTTGTTGCCAAGGCGACGCGCTCAGGTTGCACTTTGTCTCTGACAAAAGCATCTTGCGAGTCTGGAAAGAATGTCACTGTTTTCTCTCCAACAATTCGACTACTGAGACAGGTTCAAGAAGAAATTCCCAAGATTACAATTCCTGCGCCAAGAATTGCTCCAATCTTGTCAAATCCTGAATTATGCACGAAAGTACAATCAAACCCAAAGCTGAAATTCCAATTCAAACACAGTTGCAGGAACTGTGAGTACAGAGGCAAACCGCAACAGTGTGTTTTCCAGGATTTGATGATAAATGAATTTGACGTCTACTGCTTAACTTATAGCAAGTTGCAGGCACTACAAAAGAGCACATCTGAAGACGCAAAACAGCTATTGGAGAAGCTTCGGAAATGTGATGCTTTCGTTTTCGATGAGTTCACAACTGCAGTCATCAGAGATGTGCCAACAATCGAAATGGTTTCAATAGATGAAAAAAGTAACGTCAAACGCATGGGCAAAAATATCAGGTCTACTTTCAAAGAGGAGTTTGAGCGATCAGACAAGATAATATCGGAAGACCTCGCCGGTATAGGCAGTACCTTGTTCAAAGAATCAGATTTTTGGGGAATTCACCTCGGTCTTTTTCTTGACAAATTCGAAGACATCAAGCAAAGTGGGATCTATAGGAATTTCGTGGTTGAGTTTCTGCCGGAAGAAGAGATGAAATCCACCTTTCACTATGGTTGGTCAAAGATTACTAAGCTGACAAATGAAGGAAGGAACACTGCTGAACTGCAAGAAGTCTTTCTCATGGCGTTTGCGAGAGAAGTCATTGTCACTTGTGAGGATGGAGTTGTGAAGTTGACACCAAGACTCGAAGATGCTCTTGGCTACATAACCGAGTTCTGCAAGAAGCTGGGCGAAGAGAAGTTGATCCTTGTTGTGGACAGTTATCAACCATCAGTGAGCTTTGACAGCATATTCGTGAAACCTGTCAGGCATGAACTTCGGGGTGAGAATGGTGATCCACTAAGCACAAACGAGAAGCAATTGATTGTGTGCGATACAGCTCATTGGGGTGCATTGGATTTCCTGAAAGACAAGAAGCTGCAAAGGAAAGTGAGGTCGTTTGTCAATAAGATTCTCGCAGAGTTCTCGTCAGAGCAGGCTTTGATAGTCACGACTAATAAGAAGATGGCAGGCATCATCAGTCAATGGCATCTGCCGAAGGATGTTAGAGTGACGTGGTTCAGAAGTGACTGGATGCGTGGGGTCTCTGTTGAAGACAGAAGAATTATGATTTGCGTTGGAGGTCCTTACATACCGAAGAAGGCGTATGATGCTTCGGCAAGATCTTTCAGGATAGAGAGCTTTGCCAAAGACCTCGAGCTCCTTGATGATGATGCGAAGACAGTTGCGATTTCCAGGCTTTTGCGATTAGATGACACTAAGTCTGAGTTCATCAATGCTGTTGGAAGAGTCAAAGATCCGAGAGGCAAGGAAAGAAGCATTGTATTCACTCTCGGAATGCAAGGCCACGAAGTTGGACTATTGCTTAGGCAAGATGCACCAGTTTCAAAACCAAATCTGACTAGGCCATTTCGATATGGTGGAATGCATCGAGATGGTTCATGGATTGCCAAATTATGGCTTGATTATTCCATACATATTGACCTAAAAGATCTGCCACTAGTTGCTCGCATAATCAGCCGCACAAGAAACAAACTACGGATTCGCGCTAGTGAAATCGTTCCTGGCATGACAGCTGCTGTAGTTGAGACAGCCAAGAAGTACAGACATGAGCTGCAATGTTTCAAAGTTGAGACGGTTGAGAAGCGCGGAGGAGTTTCATTTTGTGTGGACTACGTGACTATGGATCATTTCTTGCGAGAAGTGAGTGATTGAAGATCTCACTATCCCGCTGTGAGAGATGATGGAACTCCGAGCTTTTCTTTAGATTTTTTCTTATATAGAATTTTCATATAAGAAAGAATCCGAAGAAAAGTCCTGCAATCCACTTCCCGACGGGTTTGTGATCGTTCAATAATTAATATAATAATAAGAATCGTTAGAGATTCTCAGATTCTAAATGGGAGTCCCTTTGGGCTTCGGACTAACAGTGCGCGTATATTCTCTTGATCGGCTCAAGTAGAGCTTTTGTGAGGAAAGATTGCTGATAGATGCATGTAGGCTATTATTCTTGGTCTGACTCATCAGCTCTCATCAGCATGTTGAGCAAGAAATCCGAAAGTAGTCGTAGGTCCTCTTTTTCTACTGTTCCAATTCTCCTTGGACCTACTCGTTTCCCCTTCAATTTGCTTAGGAGGAAATCCCATATGATAGTTAGCTCTTTGCTCTCGATTTCCTCCTTCTTTGTGTGATTGAGAACTTCGTCAAATATGCCGTAATCTAGACTGAGCACATAAAGGAATATTCCACAATAGAGGGTGTCATCATCCGAAATCAAGTCCCTGAGTTTGAACCCGCGCGAAAACGATGCAACAGCATAATCCAGCCTATGAGATCTCACCGAAAGCATACCAGCACGTTTATAATCTTTTAGTGCCTTGCCATACTCCTTCAGTTCTGAATGAGTCTCACCACGACCCCCATATGATTCGATATCAGTTGGATCCAACTCTATAGCTGTATTGAAATTCTCCAGCGCCTTTTCATATTGCGGCAATAATAGATAGGCAATTCCCCGGTTCCTATGATACAGGGCACAACCTGGCTCTAGTTCTATCGCTTTGGTGTAGTTTTCCAATGCTCTTTGATATTCCATTAGATAGTGATACGCAACTCCTCGACGGTTATAGGAAGCGGGGTAATCCGGATCCAATTCTATTGCTTTGTTGTAGTCAAATATCGCTTCCTCATACTGACCTAGAATTTGTGCAAGAACGTTGCCACGATTGAAGTAAGCGAGAGCACAATTCTCGTCGAGTTCCAAAGTCTTGTTATAATCACCCATCGCTCTTTCAAATTGGCCTAGATAGAAATAGGAATTCCCACGATTAAGATAAGCGTTGTCACAATCTGGGTCAATTCTGATTGCTTCATCAAAGTCTTCTATTGCCTTATCATAGAATTCTGAGTCCTCATGGATTACTGCTAGCTCATTAAAGAGGATGCCACGATTGCTATAGGCCTGAGCATTATCTGGATTCAGTTCTATTGCCTTGGCATAGTTTTGCGCAGCTTTGTCAGGTTCTCCTGATTTGAAGTGGCAATTTCCTTTATTGATGTAAAAATCCTCCAAATCTGGATTTATCCTTATTGCTCTGTTATAGTCATCTATTGCTTTTGCATATTGTTTTAGATGATAGTAGATAATTCCCCTATTGTTGTAAGCCCACACATTGCTAGGATCTATCTCGATTGCGCTATTGAACTCTCTTAGCGCATTGTCGAATTGTCGTAGGTCTCCGTATGCCATTCCACGAAGGAGATAGGCAGGGGCGAGATTTGGATTCAATTTGATAGCGACGTTGAGGTGTTTTATGGACTCAGAATACTTCTCTAGTATTAGGTAGGTCCTTCCAAGGTTGAAATGAGGTTCTTGAAGGTTTCGATTCAGCTCTTTTGCTTTGAGCCAATCTTTGATTGCCTTGCCAACTTCTTTTGTTTCGATATAAGAAACCCCACGATTGCTGTAGGCCTCGGCATATTCTGGATCTAGCTCTATGGCTTTTGTGAAATCCTTGATTGATCTTTCATATGATTTCAATTCGAGATTAACTAGGCCGAGACCATAATGAGCCATTGCATCTTTGTCCAATTCTATTGCTTTGCTGTAATCCTCCACTGCCTCAACGTAATCTCCCAAGTCGGCATAGGCGCCTCCACGATTGCTGTAGATGTATGCACTATCAGGTTCTAGTTCTATTGCTGCGTCGTAATCCGCTATTGCCCTCTTGTATTGCTTTTGAAAATAGTGACAGTTTCCTCGATTCGTGTAACTATTAGCATGTTTTGGATTAAGCTCTATTGCTTTGTTGAAAGCTTCTAATGCCTCTTGGTATTCTTTCAACTCGCAGTGTGCATTTCCGCACCAATAAAAGAAAGTGCTCACTGTGTTTTTTTTGAGCCCAACTCTTTCTCCGAGGAAAGTGGCGCTTCTGAAGGATTCAATTGCCTTTTCATAGTCCCTTAGACTACTCAGACATAGTCCAAAACCAAAGAAGCAATAAGACTCAATCACGTCTATTTCGTTTCTTATGATAAATCCAGGGTCATCCCTTGGATGCAGTTCTCTCGCTCTTTCTATATCCTGCAATATTTGTGAAAAGCCCTCTTTGCAGAGCTCCTTAGATCCTCCTTCCGCAAAGAGAGTGTATGCTCTAACCAGAGGCTCGCTGAACCGTTTGAGCCAAGATGTCCTGACTTTTTTCAGCAGTTCTATTGGAGCACCCAGATCCATGGGAGGTGAGAGATGAGTTATAGGTCGTTCACCAACCAGATTTTGCTCAATTACTGTGACTTTTTGTAGAATTTCCTTCACTTTTGTCGAAGTCTGTTGCGTAGTTCTGTCAATTCTATCTAGTTGTTTCTTAGCCTCAGAGATGAGCGACACAAGCGTTGGTATTTTCTCCTTTAGCGGTTGTAGGTCTTCCACGAGTTGGTCTGTCGAAAGACCGATCTCCTTGGTAATTCTTAATATCAAGGGTCTAAAGATCTCAGGATTCTTAGTGGCCTCCTTCTCAAGGAGCGTTTCAAAAGTCACGTGGAGATCATTGTAGATTCTTTTGGCTAGTTCTTTCGTGAATCCTTCTTTCTCTAAGGCTTTGAGGAATCGGATTTTGTCGATTTCTGGCGATTTCAGAGATGTCACCAATTTCTCGAATAGCTTCTCATCTCTAAGCAGTTCAGCAGCTGTTGGAAAATCGCGCTCCAGTTTTTCAGCTGAACGTTTCAAAGAATTCTTGAAGGCCTTGACAAAAGGATCTTTTCTCAATCTTGCCACAAAATACTTTATGCTTTCGAAAATCACACGAATAAGAAGACCCTGAGCCATTGTTGAAAGCACAGGTTCATGGGCCATCCCGCTTGTTCACCCAGAAAACACTACGTTCCGCATCGATTTAAGTCTAGTTAGTTACGTACAACGCTTTGTTGTGACGACATTTTGCGCGTTCCAGCGATGGTTTTAGGTTTAGCAAATCGATGCATGCATGCAAGTGAATGAGAAACCTCACTAACTCGCTATAAGAGATGATAGGACGCCGAACTTTTCTTTGGATTTTTTCTTATATAAAAATTCTAATAAGATTTTTTCAAAAGAAAAGACCACTGGATCTGTTAGAGTGTTAACTGTCCAATCTCTCTTGACCGTATCAGCTTAACTGAAGTGTATTTACCCTTCTAGCCCACGATTATTACGTATGCACAAATTCTAAACCTAGGCATCCTTATCTTCCAGCTTGTTCGGTGGTTGTTGGTTGATGGTGCTTAAGTTTTTCGTGTAATGGTATCTTGGTGTTTTGATTTCATTCGATAAAAGTTGGTGGTGATTTATGATGATGATTCAGATGTGACTATGAACGTGAATTGTTCCATAAACCTTCAGACAACATTTATATGTCACCAAGGTCCGAGCGGCTGCGCAGAGGTAGAAAATCATGATGGCTAAGATGAAAGGTGAAGAATTGGAGAGAAAGCTGAAGAGGGAACGAGTGGAAGCGTGTTTGAACTGTAAGAACTTCTTGAAGTGTGAGGACATTGGCAAGTTTGAAGAGTGTGCTGATTTTGCTGAAGTTGAAGATGAAGCTTGGGTGATTAGGAAAACCTAATCAAAAGGAAAGTTATTCAACGAACAGCAAACAAGTCGAGAATCAGGCTATTTAGGGTCATTCTTTGTCTGTATGCTTGCAGACTTTTTCTCTTATTTCGTCAATTTTCAGATCAATTAATCGTCTCTGCAACTTGATTATATATCGAAAATACTTGTCTCCTTTGCTCTGCTGGGTTTCGCAGGTGAATTCTGGGTGTAGAAAAAGCCAAAGGAGAAATAGTGAACAGCCTACGGCGAGTCCAAACACAGAATCAAGAGTCGGCAGGCTACCGATCCTGGCCCCACCGAGAGAGATGATGATTGTCAGTATACCAAAAATGAGTGAAAGCATTCGGATGTCTGCAAACAGATGATACACTGACCCGATGTAGAAGATTCTTTGTTGAGTGCTTGGCTCAAAGAGCTCTGTTAATAAGATTAAATAGGTGTCAATAGCTTCACCTTCATCTTCTATTTTGTTTTCACAAGGGGACTTGCATCTGTCACACAATCTTTTCTTCAGATATTGGCTGGGCATCTCCAGTCCTTTGTAGGCCTTAATCCTCTTCGGATGGTCATACGCATACATAATCAGTCCAAGAAAAATGCCTCCACTCAACGCTACAAAGATGAAAGCAGGGTGACGCGACAACTTCATGAAAACTGGTCTCGTGGGAATAAACAGGAACGCAGAAACACAGAGTAACCCCAAGCAAAAGAACCCGGGTAAGACAATTCGAAAAAGCTCATAGGTTCCAAATCTCGCAGGAAAGGACAAGTTGGTGCCCCATCAGTTTCTGTTCCAATGTCTATTTATCTTTTCGATATTTATCAGCTTGCGCTTGGCGCGCGTGCGTGGGTGATTAGAAAGACTGCTGCATGACTAGTCGATCAAAGAGTCCAACATTTCGTGCATGCATGCATCGAACCTGTGTTGAACTTGCCCAGGTGCACACTCATCTAATGTAGTCCCATGCCTACATTATCGCTTTTCAGCTGCTTCGTTCGTCGCTTGTCTGATTTCTGCATGGTTCCAACCCACTACTCTGAACCCATGTTCCTTGATTGCGTCTGGTATTTTTACTGAAGGGTCATCATTCAGTTTTACGCCAATTACGCCTTTGCCAAGTCGTACACTCTCTCGAATTTCCCAGTCTATCCATTTGCTCTTGTGTGTTGATTCCGTTATGAGAACTTGTGTTACGGAAGATTGCCTTATCCTTTCTCTAATTCCTCTTCTTATGTATTCAGCGTTTTCACTATTGAATGGAGCGCGGAGGGAAAAATCTATGAAGTCAAGATCAGTGTTTCTATTTTTCGCTTGTCCACGATACAAATCAACGAGAGTCTTGTCTTCTCCTCTAAAACTAAGAAAAACCCTCCTTCTGGGTTCTGGTGCAGGTTTTTCAAGCTCTCTTCGTGCGATATCCTCTAATCTGCCAATTTCGCTTACCTCACCACGACTTGGCGCCCATCCACCGCCTCCTCCGCCCACTTCAATCACCGTTTGTCATCAAATTGAGGTAGGTCTTTGCCAACAGAATTTATGATTTCCAAGCAAGAGACGCATCTTCCACAATATTTCTCTTCACCTGAATGACACGAATATGTCTCATTCAATGCAAGTCCATAGCGCTTGGCCAGACTAATCACATCACTTTTCGTGAAGTTAATGAGCGGGGTTACAATGGCAATGCTGTCATTTAGAGCCTCATTTATTGCAATGTTTGCATTGACTACAAATCGCCCAGTTTGATCGGGAAATAAGTGAAACTTCTCTGAAAGCAACCCAATTGCGACTTTTTCTACGCCTCTATAATGAGCGTATGCACCAGCGACAACAAGAAATAAGAGATTCCTTCCAGGGAGGAATGCATCATCATGAATATCCTTTGCTGAATCTGTAATTCCACTAGACATTAGTTGTCCATAGCCACTCAAATCGATTTTTACGGGCTTTGGCAGATTGGATTTCTCGAGAACTCTTCGACAAGCTAGCCACTCTCTTTCTCTTGCTAACTGTCCATAATCAATGAAGATAGGCATCTGTTCTTCTCCCTGTAGATCGATTATCTTTGACATTACTAAGGAGTCAATTCCGCCAGAAACTAGCGTTACAATTGTGATATTACGACCTCCTTTCTTACCAAGCGCATAACGGTCCATATTGCAATATCTAATGTTGCGAGAGTTCTCTTCTTGGAAATCGCATATAGCTTCAGTGTATTCTCATGTGCGAAATATGAATGCATTCCGTCTTGACTCATGGAATTGAGCTTTCCGTCCAACCCTAAAAGTGCTAGATAGCGGATAACATGGCAATCAAGAATTGCTAGGTCATCAGTAAACGAGATATTCCTCAAAAACAAGCTGGCCTGCTTAAGTCCAATTCCAGCACATTTTTCGACTAACACATCTCTTGCTTCTTGATCATCAAGACAACTTTTCAAAATATCCTTTATTGTTGCATTATCGTTTTCGTATATTTGAATCGCTGTTCTGATTATGTACCGAGACTTAGAGGGATAACGGTATTTTGAACCCACGCCATTTGAAAACGGAGGATATATCGACCTAGTCAACTCTTGTCTTATCTTGTTTTCCATACCTTCTGGTTCTAACAATACGTAATTGATCCCAAGCAAATGGGTATTCCACAAATGCATTGCGCAAGCTCTAGCAGTTTCATAGCGGACCCTACTACCCAAAATGCAGGAAACCAGCTCAAACCATAATCGATCCTCAGAGTAATCTTTCCAATTCTTGATATCTTGCCTTTGGGAATCGATGTAGTCACATACTTTCATAACTGCGTCTTCAATTCGATTGTGCATTAACGAATGACTACAGTTCATTCTAGTTCAACCATCTTCTTCATTTTGGAGACATTTCTCTCACCAAGATATTTCACCAAGATCTGGTCCAGCTTCTCATTTCTAACCGAATCTCTAATCCCATCGAAGAATTCAAGATAGAAAAGCAGATTGTGAGTCGCGGTTTGGTAATTGTAAGGGACTTTTTTCATTTTGCATGCCTTACAGTAACATTCAACCAAATCTCTGTGTGAAAAGTCAAAACGCTGAGCAGTCTCGGGGTCTATGAAAGAATTGGACCAATCAATAGCATCATACGTATCTGCCCCAGATAAGGTATAGATCAAGATCGAAATGGGGCTCCCAGCACCCAAGATATGCAGTAGTATTGACCTTTTGGTCTTTTCCAGTTCAACCCGGATCTTGCTAATTGTTTGAGCTTTTTCAAAGACGCTGAAGCCCAATTCCCTTTCTGGAATTGCGATAATTTCAGGGTTTAGGTAATCAACTATTCCACGTGTGACCTTAGGAAAGATTTCAGGGATTGCGTGAATTAACGCAATTGTTGATCCTGTCTTCTGCATGCCTGCTGTTTTTGCAATTGATGTTATCGTTTCCTCAACATGCTTCTCAAAGCCTTTCTCTTTGTCCCAAAAGACATCAAAGGAAAAGCAGAAATCTGGATTTACTATATCCAGTACCGCTTCTAGTTTGTCCAGAGTCCATGTTTTATCGTTGTACCAATAGCCTTCATAGTTTCCGTTGTCAAGAAAGACTGAAATCCTCTTTTCAGCGAAACTCGAGAGTCTTTTCGTCAAAGTCTCTTTTTCGCTCTCTTCAAGTTTGTAGATATCGTAGGCGGAGAGAAGAAATGCGGGGTAGCCTACCATTTCTATCAAATCAAGGTATTCGAGGAACTCCCAGTTGGCCTTGATGCTAGAGATAGCAGGTATAAAGAGCGGGGTCTCAAATGATTTTCCAGACGTTTCAATTAGAAATGATCTTGAAAACTGTTCGACTATATGCAACTGGAGGCCTCAGTTATTCATTTTCCTTCTTTTTTCCCTTCTCTATGATCAGCCATCCTGCGTGCTCCTTCGAAATAGTTGATTCAATTCTGCGAACGAAAAGCTGTTCAGGTTCATCTGTATCTCCGTACTCATCAATTTTTGATTTGTAGAAGTAGAACTCTTTTTTCAGGGTCTCGCAGGTTGTCCTATAGTTGTGCCATTTTTCCTCAAACTTGCCGAAGTTTAGAATTCCGATCAGGATAGCCAATATTGCTGACAATATGACAGTTGTCCATTTGTCTTCTAAAACCGCAAAAATCGGGATAATCGCTGCGATGGAAATTGTTGGAATCTGAAATATATAATTCAATCTCTTAAATAGGGCAGACCTACCGTCATACCAATTTACTTGACCACTATATCTCTCTTCGACGTACGTCTCGAATTCACCTTTCTTCATTATTAATCACATTTTGAGCTGTTTCTCAGCGGTCCTTGCATGGTTTGGTACTTTGAAACCTTTCTTCTTGTATTCAACGATTGGCGTAATTGAAATGCCTCCGCGAATATTGAACTCGCCGACCACTCGCATCCATCTTGGTTTGCAGGTTTCGACACAGTCATCTAGAATGCGATTCACACAATCTTCATGGAACTCTTGGAAATTTCGGTAGGAGAATATATAGAGCTTCAATGATTTGGACTCAATGCACTTCTCATCTGGTATGTATCTGATATAGATGGTTGCGAAGTCTGGTTGTCCAGTTATTGGGCACAAGCATGTGAACTCAGGGACTTCAATGTCGACTATGTAATCTTTATCTGAATGTCTGTTGTGAAATGTTTCCAGAATATTGGCGTTAGGTCTGTCAAACACAAACTCCCTGATTGTCTTTCCCAGAACAGCATCCTTCAGTTCTTTTGCTCGCCGCTGAGCCATAGCTACACCTCCGTTTTTTGGATTTAAATCTTTTAGGGGTATTATTCTTTTGCAGGCAGCTACTCATTGGCCGTTAGACTATTGGATCTGACAAGTTTCTTTCAACCATGATTTTGAGTCTGAAGTGCGCGGTAGTATGTTTTCCAATTTATAATTTCTAACCAGAGAGAAAAAATAGAATTTCTAAAACGAACTAGTTTAGAAATTATAAATCTAGAAGTCACATGGAAAAAGAGATTAGCTATACCACATCTTAGAGTATGAAAAGGTGAAGCTGCGGTTGTCATTCAATCCGAACCTTGAACAAGGTCAAGAATTGTCCAATCAAGAGATATGCCGGATTTTCAGATGTGGAAGCCGAGGTGGTATGAGACGAAGCAAGAGGACAAATTCACTTGTTCTAGTATCAGACAACACAACAACGTTTTATGAGGATAGATGGGAAGGTGACGTTTTGCACTATATGGGAATGGGACTAGTTGGTAATCAAGATCTGATGGCCCGCCAGAACAGAACCCTTCTAGAATCAGATACCAATGGCGTTGATGTGCATCTGTTTGAGGTTTTTGACAAAGGAAGATACGTCTATCAAGGTCGTGTGAAGCTGGCTGGCAAACCCTATCAAGAGAGTCAATACGATTTCAAAGGGAATAGTAGAATTGTGTGGATTTTTCCTTTGAAATTAGTCTCCACCAAGCACCCAGTCATACCCTCAGAAGCCATATTTCAGAAAAATCAAGACAAAAAGGAAAGAACTGCTCGAAAATTGACTGATGAAGAGCTAGCCAGAAAAGCGTCAACGTTCACCAAAAAGCTTAGCATTCGACGAGTTGCTTCACAGCGACATGTTAGAAATGAGTATGTGACCGAATTTGTCAAGAGAAGAGCAAATGGCAAATGTCAATTATGTGGACAAGATGCTCCGTTTCATGATAGAAGCGGACAGCCCTACTTAGAGGTTCATCACATTCAATGGCTCTCAAAAGGAGGAGAAGATAAGATAGACAACGCTGTTGCTTTGTGTCCGAATTGTCATAGGAAGATGCATGTATTAGATTTGAGGGTGGATAAAGAGCATTTGCATTCTCAAGCAGGCAGGAGCACAATAGCGTAGATGCGCATGCAGATTTTAACACAGGCAGAGATGGATTATTATTGTTTGTATGGTTGAGGAGACCAAATGTCAAATAAGCTTGCCTTTTGGAAATCGGGCAGATTCAAGATGAGCCCAAACGAGATTGGGAGACTTGGAGAACAAATTGTAGAAAGGCTGTTGAGAAAAGAAGGGTTCAGAGTGAGAACTTTCAACGAATTATTATATCGCAAGAGGGCATGCAGCAAGATAGAAGCTTTGGTTGAGGTTTGTAGAGAGAACTGCGGGTTTGAATCCAAGCCGTGTTTTAGAACAACATATGGGCAGATTATCTGGAAGAACTGTCATTATTACCTCTCGAAATATTGCCAAAGGGTTTGCAGGAGACTATGCAGAAACAGAAAAATCCTGAGAATCTTAGAAGAAGTTAAAACTCAGGAAGATGGAAGTAGGGCGGGACTCGATTTTGCCGCATACAAGGACAAGGAAATCTGGGTTGTCGAAGTAAAAACTGGCACTCACTCGGAGCTGAAAAAGAGCCAGAGGCAATTCGTGGAACGCCTTGAACGAGAAATGGGAATAAGACTGTTGCATTTTCATGTACGACTTAATGATGAAATTGACTATTTGATTCGGGCTAGAGGGAATATTAATCGTTAGAGCGTTTCATCGTTAATGCACCAAGCTTATTCAACTGATTGAAACAATTATACGAATATGCTGCAGATCAGTGAAAAGCATTTAGAGAAATTTCGTCAAATAGAACAACACTTCCGTTCTGGAACAAAAGTACCTGAAAAGAATAAATGGCAATCATTAAAAAACAATGATATTTGGTTGCATATTTTCGCTCAGGTAATGGTGGTGCAAGGGTCAAAACCCTATGAAAAGTTTGACAAAAGGGTTGATCTGAAACGTAAAGTTGCCTTCGACTCCTTGATGGAGGTTGAAGACTACCGAGAAGTGAAAAATAGAGTAAACGAAGTCTTACGGGCAGTTGGAACACGTTACGCAAGTTCTGACATTTCAAAATGCAGAAAAACGGAAGCTCTCGCACATAATCTTAAGGTGTTGAAAGGCTTCGAAGGAGGACCAAAAGGTCTTCTAAGAGAGCTTTCGAGATTCTCTAGTGACAAGCAGAAGATAGACTGCCTGATGCATTCTCTGAAGTACATCAAAAACAAAGGTGCAAGAGACCTTCTGATGGAATTGGGACTTGTCAGAAACGCAATAGCTTTTGACACTCGAATTAGAAATGTGCTACACAAGATAGGCATTGAAACACCAGAGCGCTTTGAGACAAGTTCTAAGCTGTACGATGAGGTGGAAAACGACATCATTTCAAAAATTTGTGTGCCTCTTGGAATCTCAGGTATAGAACTCGACAGAATGTTGTACCAGAACTATGAAGAAATCATGAAGATGAAGCTATGATGGCGGAGAGAACTCGCCAACAATTGTTAGGAGAATTATCTTTTGATTTTTTATTATATAAATTCTATATAAGAGATTTTCAAAAGAAATTTGCATTCAAACAATTATTGGAGATCTAGACTATGACCGATAGTGACGTGGACACTGTTGAAGTTGATTGGATTCTCACGAAGACTTCAATAGTGAAACGTATCAACAAGATATTTCAGAGAAATCCAAATCTCTTTTTCACTGAGCATGACATTCACTCGGTTCTCTACAACATTGCAGAAGAAGAACTGCAACGGCATGGTGTCTTGTCGGCGAAGACTAGCGACAGTCGTGAGGTTAGCCTTGTGCATCACGAGTACCCGACACCTTTTAGATGTTGCATGAAAGGATATGGCTTTCAGTTAAAATATGAGAAGCCTTACAGGAGAGGACACTACGATCTTGTCATTCTTAATCCAAGCTTTGTCAAGAACTATGAATTGCCTGTGGTCTATGGTAAGGACTATCAGAGATTCAGTTTAGCGATGCAAGAAGTGACAGTTGAGCCATTGATCTGGGTATGTGAAGTCGTCTTCTTCCCAAAAGTTAAAGGCATACCTAAGAATGCTCTCCGGATAATCAAGCAAGATGCACTCAAAGTCAAAGAGACCTTGAAACACAAAGTCGGCAGAGATGTGAATTTCTGCAAGATGGGTTCAGTTCTTGTATTCATAAACCATACTGCCAAAGGAATAGCCGACTTGAAGCGACAGATTGACAGACTCGCTGAACATCTCAATCTGGAAGTCATATTGGCAACTGCACAGTAACAAGTAGTAAGATTCATCAAATGTGCTGCGTAACAACACGACTCCCTATAAATCTCCTATTCTCCAAAGTATTTGGCGTAGATGTCTGGTTTGTTCCGCAGGAAATTTTCTATCTTTTTTCTATCCCAAAATCGAACCGTAAAAGGAAATGTACGGTCAGTCCTCCAACTCTCAAGTAGTCTATAGCACGTCGGGGACAAGAGACCAGAGGTCATCAAGCAGAAAACATCAAATCCGAGCTGAGAGTACGCATTTGGCAGGTTTGCAATATCACTCGGAAGAACTTTACGAGTTGTAAAATGCTTGCATTGAATGGTCCATTTCCTTTTGCTTCGGCCTAGAAGCGTGTCCCAAGTCTCAATCGCTGCAATGTCTTGGCCCAGGTCTGCAGTCCCAGCAGTTATTTGAACATCTTCAATCTCGTCCAGTGAATGAAATATGTCAGAACATAATTCTTCGAACTGTTTGTCAGTAAGCTTTTTCCAATCAAAGCTCATCCTCTCAAGATCTACGACTACAACACCATCTTCTTTGCTTAATCCAAAAAATTTGTGGCCTTCTAGGATCTTTTGAACAAATCTTTCTCTCTCTGTTGTATAGTATCTAAGCCCAGAGCTCTCAATGAATGGTGTCATGACTGCCCATAGGCCGATACCATTGACTCCTAGGATTCCCCTTTTCTTCAAGAAGAAATATCCGTTTCTGTCAGAACCAAGTTCTCTAAAAGTGGTGGCTATTTCATCGATAGTATCCTTGCCAAAGCTCAAAGTAACACTGTCAGTTCGAACAATAACTGCTTCATCACCTTCGAAAATGTGAATGCCTTCTTGGGAAACGAAGATTGCCTCGTCATCGGGTGTCGCTGGTGATGTTCCCCATGTGCCAACAGCAAAGGTTCCAAATCTATTAACATAAGCCTTTCTCAATTTCTTGAAGGGCTTATAACTATTGGCCTTAGCATATTCTTGAAGCTTTCTTTCCATGATCTTGGTTGCTCTGTCACAGTTGCCAACATCAGATTGGCAGCCCTCATCTTCAAACATCTCTTCACAACAGTCTGAACAAAACCAATTACTGCACAGTATCTGGTCTTTGACTTCTTCAAATGACGATGGGCAACTAACTATGTCATCAGCTGGTTCGTCGCACCTATCGCAGATGCCATATTTAGGCCCGAAGTCTCTTTCAGCATTGCGCGCGCGGATTTTTCTCTTTTGCACGCCTTCCACTCTTCCTGCAAGTTTCCTGTAAAATAACTTCGCTATAAATCATACTTACGTTGCTCAACCTAAAACATGCGAATCAGTGCATCTCGAGTTACACAAACCTTAAATGTTAAAAGGGTGCATGCGGCGGGCGGCTCGATAGGAGAATCTGATAATGGAAAATCATGGAATCCAGCTGGAGAGCTGTCCAAGATGTGGCAAGCAAGGTCTCCTCATTGAAAGAGACACTGTGACGAAAAGAGGAGGCAAGAAGTATACCTATCGAAAGTTGTATGTCGCTCACTACTCAGGAAACTACACTTCAGAGAATGGCAAATTAGTTGATCGCATTCGCTGGTGCTACATGAATTCTGGGCACATTCAGCGATTGCAGAATGTTACACAAAACGTTAGACAATATGTTACACAAAAGGTTACACGAAACGAAAACGCCAATTTAAGCTTCTTTTCTGAAAGGTTTGGTAGCCCGGGGGAGATTCGAACTCCCGTCGGCGGGT
>Ga0209636_10002466_pt1 | contig 18851 bp, 18 predicted proteins | sample DeeMarSWOR152_54_FD_187464 | JGI IMG/M metagenome (GOLD analysis project Ga0209636, IMG submission 187464) | Marine sediment microbial communities from White Oak River estuary, North Carolina - WOR-1-52-54 (SPAdes) (version 2) | ecosystem: Environmental > Aquatic > Marine > Intertidal zone >... | reverse complement strand
CTTCCGATCTACGCATCAGTAACTATTTACTTGTTCTCCTGGATGTTGTATATTATATCACATTGAATGCTAATTTGCACCCCCCTCAATTACCATCGTGATAGCAGAGGAGATGCCGGACCTTCACCATTAACTCCAAAGGTTGCCAGTTATCTGCATTCCATATAATTTGTGATGTGCACCTGGCTGCAGTCGTGTTCACAGAGAGGACGCAATGTTGACATTTAAGGTTGAATCAGTTATTGACGGAAACACGTTTGAGGTTTCTCCTCCCTGGGAATTTGACGGAGAAACTGGAAAGCTTGTTCAAGCGACAGGTTACGATGCTCCAAAGGGTGGGAAGGGAGCAATCTCTGTTGAGCAGAAGCTTTCCATTCTTATTCAGAACAAGAATGTTGAATTGGAATCACCGCAGGGCATAGAAAACGGCAGGTTACTCTGCGAAGTGTACTTTCAGGGCATTAATCTCGCAGATTACTTCCCCACGTATAAAGAGCACGACGACGAGTCAGTTGAAGAACTCGAGGAGTGAAGTAGGTATTCATTTCGGGATTACGGGGTTCCGCCAATCTCCCTCATATAGGTAGCGTGTACTGGAAAAGTCACAAAAACAAAGATGCCGTCAAAGCAAACTCATGCTTTGGCAAAAACTTGCACTGTCAATAAAATTACCAGTATAGTGATAGTGCGGTGATAATCGTAGGAGAGAAAATAAATACCAGCCGGAAAAACATCGAAGAGGCTGTCAACAATCGTGATGCCTCATTCATCATCAGAGTAGCTCGCGAGCAGGCTGAAGCTGGTGCTCATTACATTGACGTCAACGCCGGGACCTTTTTGGACAAAGAGGCAGATTGCCTAAGCTGGCTCGTTAAGACAGTGCAGAGTGAAATTGACATACCTCTGGCGCTGGATAGTCCCAACCCAAATGCCCTGGCCGAAGCGATAAAGCACCACAAAGGCGTGCCGATGATCAATTCCATTTCACTTGAGGAAGACCGGCTCCAATCCCTTCTTCCCGTAATCTCCGCTCAGCCCTGCCATGTGGTCGCACTCTGCATGTCTCAAACATCTATGCCTACCACCTTGGAAGAAAGGGTTACGGTGGGTTCGAAACTCATCAAAAAGCTTACCGATGCAGGCACTCCACTAGAGATGATTTATGTGGACCCTCTGATACAGCCTGTCTCCGTGGATGTTAACATGGGATCAGCTGCCCTCGGAGCGATTAAGAAAATCATGCAGAATTTCCCGGGCGTGAATACCATCTGTGGCCTTTCCAACGTCTCCTTCGGTCTACCAGAACGCCGCATAATAAATCGCAACTTTCTGGCGCTGTGCATTTCCTACGGCCTGTCCGCTGTAATTCTGGATCCAACTGACAAGGAACTGATGACAACCCTGATCACCGTGGAGATGCTTCTTGGCCGGGATGAATACTGTGGAAACTACCTTGAGGCCTATCAAAATGGCCGCCTTGCATGAGCACAATGGCTGATAGTTCGTCAGTCGATGGTTGATGATTATGATGTCATATGACCAACCGTATTAAACAAATAACCAACAACCCAAAACAAGCGAAAGGAGGTTGAAGATGAGCGACTTTAAGGCACTATCTGAAGCTGTGAATAAGGGGGATACCAAGACAGCTCTGGTAGAGGCTCAGAAAGCTCTGGATGCCGGTAGCAGCGCTGAGGAGATTCTCAATAAGGGACTAATTACTGCTATGAACGAGGTGGGCGATAAATTTTCCAAGGGGCTCCTGTTTGTTCCGCAGATGCTGCGCGCCGCCAAGACCATGCAAGAATGCACTAAATTACTCCAGCCGTTCTTCCAGGAAGGTGATGTCACCTCAAAGGGAAGGGTGCTGATTGGGACAGTCAAGGGAGACCTGCATGACATCGGCAAGAACCTGGTTTCAATGATGCTGGAGGGTGCAGGATTCACTATAACAGATATGGGAGTGGACGTATCCCCTGAGAAGTTTGTTGATAAGACAAGAGAGGTAAAACCAGATATAATCGCTTTGTCTGCGTTACTCTCCACCACTATGCCAGCCATGGCCCAGACCATCGAGGCCCTGCAGAAAGCCGGGCTAAGAGATAAAGCTAAAGTAATGATTGGTGGCGCTCCTGTTACCGAAAAATACGCACAGCAGATAAATGCGGACTCATATGCGCCCGATGCAGGCTCTGCCGTGAATAAAGCCAAGGCACTGCTTGGTATCTCCTGAGAATATAAGTAAAGAGGTGAGCTATGAAATCCCCGGAGGTCCCAACCTTTCGCCCCCGTCTGAAAGTGCTCAATCGTGAGCAGACACTGGCAATCCATAATGCCGCTTTAGAAATCCTGGAAAAGATAGGGCTCAAGATGGAGCACCCGGGTGCACTGGGTATACTGGTCGATGCTGGCTGCAATGTAAACGACCAAGATTGGGTTAGGATTCCTGCCAAGCTTGTTGAGGATTCCTTGAGTTCAGCTCCCAAGCAAATTGACCTCTATGACCAGCAGGGTAACAAAACCATGCCTCTGATCAACGGCAACTATTTCTATGGTACTGGCTCAGACGCTACTTTTACTGTTGATGTTGAAACAGGCGAGCGCCGCAGATCTACCCTAAAAGATGCCGCCAATTTTGCCAGGCTCGTCGATGGGCTGGAAAACATAGATTTTGCTATGTCCATGTCAAACCCAGTAGATGCTCCCATTGAGGATATCTACGTCCATGTTTTTGCTGAGATGGTAAAAAATACCAACAAACCGATTGTGTTTATCGCGGATAGTGGTAAAGACATCGCTAAAATATACCAGATTGCCTGCCAGGTGGTGGGGGGCGAAGAAGCGCTGCAGAAGAAACCATTTATCCTCAACTATTCAGAAGCCATCAGCCCACTGCGCTTTCCTGAAAACGTTATGGAGAGGCTCATTTTCTGTGCCGAAAAGAGGATGCCCATCTGCCTTCCCTCTGGATCCAATGCCGGAGGCGGAGCACCGGTCACAATTGCCGGGGCAATGGCTCTGGGAATAGCCGAGAATTTGGCAGGATTGGTAGTACACCAACTTGTTGGCAAAGGTTCTCCCTTCCTGTTTGGCCCCAATGTCAGCACTCTGGACATGAAATCAACCATAGTGTCGTACGGCTGCCCCGAATGGAGCCTGACGCAGGCGGCTCTTGCCGACATGCGCGATGAGCTCTACGGCCTGCCCATCTGGGCTTATGCTGGAGCCTCCGATGCAAAAGTAATGGATGCTCAAGCAGGAGCTGAGGCCATGTTCTCCATCATCACCGCCATGCTTTCCCGGGCTAATTTAATCCACGATGTGGGCTTCCTTGAATATGGGAGCACCTCCTCCCTTGAGATGGTGACTATGGCCAATGAATTGATTGCCATGAGCCGTTTCTTTACCGATGGCATTACAGTCAATGAGAAAACCTTAGCCCTGGAAGCCATAGAGAGGGTAGCAACTGGTGCTCCCGGTTCCATTTTCTTAATGGACGATCATACCTTTGAACACTTCATGGAAGCTCAGTTTTTGCCTAAGTTTCTGGATCGTTCCCGCTATGACTCTTGGGAGGAATCAGGGTCTTTCGACCTCTATAAGCGCTGCAATAGCGAAGCCAAGAGAATCCTGTCGGAACATCAAGTGGAACCCAAGCCCACTGAAGTGCTCAAAGGAATCGAGCAAATCCTCCACCCGCACTGATGTGAAGTTCAAATATGGGAATGAGTTTACCAGTCTTCAAACCGCTTACACCCGCAGATGTAAGAAGAATTGACCAGACAAGCCGTCAGATACTGGAGCACATCGGTATAAGAATCAAAGATGACGCTATACTCGACAAGTTGAAGAAGGCGGGAGCACAGGTAGATCACCATAATCAGAGAATGCGTTTTAAAGAGAAATTGCTTGATGAGCTTCTCAGTCGTGCCCCGTCTCAGTTTACCCTGTATTCCAGAGACGAAAAGAATAATCTGCCCCTGGGAGAAGGTGAAGTCTACTTCGCTAACGGGGGGCGGGTATTTCGCATTCTCGATATAGCGAATGGCGGCTACCGTCTCACCTTGCTAAAAGACATAGCTCGCACTGCCACGCTGGTGAACCACCTGGAAAACATTCGCTTCTACGTTATTGCGTGCCAGGCACATGACGTGGAACCTCAACATTATCATTTGAACGACTTCTGTAATGCTTTCAACAATACTACCAAGCACGTGATGGGAGGCTGCGATAATCTGGAAGGAGTAAGGCAAGTCTGGAAACTAGCCAGTCTAATCGCTGGGGGGGAAGAAAGGCTAAGAGAAAAGCCCTTCTTTTCCGTGATAACCAACCCGGTAAGCCCGCTTACCATTGGGTCGAACGCCGCCAACATTCTCAGTTTCTGTGCTACACATGGTATCCCCGTAACATGCGCGTCGGCACCTATAGCTGGAGCCACTTCACCAGTTACCTTAGCAGGTACCCTCGCCCAGATGCATGCTGAAGCGCTGGCAGGAGTAGCTATGACACAGGTGTTCTCCCCTGGAGCCAAGGTGCTTTACGGCGCAGCGCCCGCAACTATGGATTTACGAAACATCGAGTTTGCCATGGGCTCAACAGAAATGGGCATGATGGGCGCCTCTGCAGTCCAGTTGGCAAAGCTCTACCACTTGCCTATTCGCGCCTCTGCAGGAGTCACCGAGGCTAAAAGACCTGACATTCAATCAGGCGTTGAGAAAAGTTTTTCCAACCTGATGGTTGCCATGGCCGGAGCAGACTGCATTCTCCTAGCAGCTGGAATGCTGGATTCAGGCAATTCCATCTCTTATGAACAATATGCTATAGACAATGAAATCATTGGGATGGTATATAGAGTGCTTTCCGGTATTAGAGTGAATAAAGACACTCTCAGCTTGGATGTAATAGAGCAAGCAGGTCCCGGCGGAAATTATGTTATGGAAGAACATACTGTTGACCATATGATGGAGGAATTTTTCTACCCTGGCTTAAGTGTGCGCTGTAATTTTGATATCTGGGAGGAACGAGGACATCCTGACATGTTGAGCCGTGCCAACGACATGGTTCATAATATTCTGGCAAAGCGCGAGGAGGGCAAGGAGGGTTTCTTAGGCCCGGATTTACTCCCAGAGATAAGAGGGGCTTTTCCTGAAATACAGGATATCTAAAATGGCAACATCGGGAAAAAAAGAAGGAATCACCCACATCATTGCTTGCGCCGTGTTTATGGCAGCAATTGAGCATCTTCAACTGAAGAAAAAGTTTCCCAATATGCGTTTGACCTATTTGCCAGCCAGATTGCATCTTAAACCCGCGGAGTTAAAGAAACGCCTGCAACGGGAGGTAAGCAGAGCCCAAGCAAAAGGTGAACGGATAATATGCATCTACGGGGACTGTTTCCCAGACATAGACGGCTTCTGTAAACGGCACAGTATTATCAAGGTGCCCGGTTCTTACTGCTACGAGATGCTCCTCGGCAGCGAGCGGTTCAAGCAGCTCATTGATGAAACAACAGGAACCTACTTTTTGGAGGAGGGGCTGATTATCAACTTCGAAGATTTCTGCATGGGACCCCTGGAGCTCAAAGATGAGGAAATGCGACGACAATGTTTTGAACACTACAAGAAGCTGCTCTATATACGTCAGCCTTCAGACAAGGACCTTGTAACTAGAGCCAGCGAACTGGCCCAATTACTAGGGCTATCCCTGGAAATTCAAGATGCGGATTATTCTCATATTGAAAAGACACTTACTGAATCGCTCACAGGTGACACATGGTAAATACTGCTAAAAATATCCAACCCAATACACGTAAGGGAAACAGGCAAACTAGAAAACTGCGTCCACAAAAAGAACGCAGGCAGATGAAAATCTGGCTCCATGTCTTTCCCAATGATATCTGGGTGCCAGCTAAGTATGGGGAGACTATGTTAATGGCGCTCCACAGGGCAAACGTGGAGCTGGACAGCGATTGTGGCGGAATGGGTAACTGCGGAAAATGTAGAATCAAGGTTCTTTCAGTAGTCGATCCCCCAAGCAGAGCAGGCCAGAAACTGCTTGATAAAGACGCACTGCAGCAGGGTTTCCGTCTTGCCTGCCGTACTAAAGTAAAGCGAGATCTGGCTATCTCAACAGAAAAAACAGCCACAGAGCTGGACTATCTCAAGATTCTAACCACCAGCCATGTTCTCCGCAATAGATATATTCCAGTTTCGCAGCTTGAGCCACTTATTGAGAGAATACCTGTAACATTGCCTCCTGAATCACAAAACGGCAAGATATCAGATTTGAACTGGGTGAGGTTGGGGCTGGGCGCCAAATACAGTGACCTACAAGCCTCGATTCACTGTCTTCGCAAACTGCCCCACATGTTGAAGAAGGCTAATTTTAGTGGGGTGGCTGTACTCCATAATAACTCTTTGATTGCGTGGCAAGACCCAGAGAAAGCGGAACATGGATATGGGTTGGTTTTTGACCTCGGTACCAGCACCATTGTGGGTAAGCTACTCAACCTGTCTAATGGCAATGAGGCTGCCGTCGACTCCTGCCTCAATAGGCAGAGATGGCACGGCTCAGACGTAATCAGTCGCCTCAACTACGTTAAACAGAATCACAGGGGCCTGGACTTTTTACACAATCTCCTTATCAACGATCTTACCAATATAACCAGGCATCTTCTTAAAACCGCTGGACTCAAGAAAGAGGATATCCTAATTGCTGTTGCTGCAGGAAACACCACCATGCAGCACTTTCTATTGAACTTACCCCCAGATGGAATAGCCGAAGCACCATTTATACCTGCGGTAACCGATGGATTGATTGTGAATGCTGCAGACGTTGGACTCGAATTGAATCCGTCAGCCTTGCTTTATACCATGCCCACGAAATCTGGCTACATCGGTGGGGACATGATTAGCTTCGTGCTCAACTCTGGCGTTGCTGAACAGGAGGATGAAATCATACTTGGACTGGACCTCGGTACCAATGGGGAGATATTTCTGGGCAATGGCAAAAGGCTATTAACATGCTCAGCGGCTGCAGGTCCTGCCCTGGAAGGAGCAAGAATATCCTCCGGTATGATAGCCAAGGCGGGAGCATTGGAAGGCGTCAGAATCGAACATGGACAATTGCAATACCGCGTAATAGGGAATATCAAGCCTAAAGGTCTCTGCGGTAGTGGACTGGTCGACCTGGTGGCAGTTTTATTGCATTGCGGCATAATTGACCACGAAGGCCTGATTCGCCCAACCCAAAAGGCAGAATATCAGGATTTAAATTCAAGAGTGATTAAGCGGTCATATTCCTATGATTTTCTCGTTGCCTCTGAAGAAGAAGGCTTCTATGGCCGACCGATATACCTTACTCAAAAAGATGTTCGCGAGCTTCAGCTTGCCAAGGGGGCTGTAGCTGCCGGTGTGCACACACTGATAGATGAACTAGGCATTGGGATCAAGGATATCAGCCATGTGTATCTAGCTGGGGCACTGGGGAACTACATTGATCCCGTCAGCACCTTGCGCATCGGCCTTCTCCCCGGGATTAACGTGAATCTCATCAAGTCATTAGGAAACGCTGCCAGCCTGGGAGCCTCTATGGTCCTTTTATCCAAGAAGCACTGGCAAATGGCAAAAGACGTTGTCAACTTCATGGAGCATATCGAGCTTTCCTATCGCCACGACTTCAATCAATACTTCGTTCACCACATGGATTTTCCTAAAAAGAACATATGGTAAGATACCCTCGTCCTTAAGTAAGGTGTCTGGAACCATTCCGCTATTGTTGCAACCTGTGAAGATCTTGCTACGACCTCTACTCAATTTGCTTTGCGTGAATTAAGATCGGTATCCCACATCCCAAAACTACAGCCCCCAATACGATGTTTGAATACGGTGATGGGCACATAAAGGAAGCAATGACTAGCACCCCCCATGACTATCTCAACGATGGCTAAGATCTTAATGTGCTTAACGGTCATTTCTACCTCCTATGTTCATGGAGCAACTTAACTTCCCGAAGAAAATATTTGGTAAGAAGTTTTAACAGGATAGCCAGACCATAAAATTGCTGCTATTATAGAATAAGAGCCTTATAAAGCTGATCGGTTAAGCACTTCGGAAATGGCTTAATGGTGTCGAAAACTAAGGACTATGAATACAGACAACTATAATACGGAATCGCATTACGATGAATTATTCCAGCCTGACAGCCAACCTCGGAAGAGGGCAATAACCCTTATCAATCGAATCAGCTCTCTTCCTGATGGGGAACTGATACGGCGACAACAGGCAGCGGAAGCTGCTCTTTTGCAGATGGGTATTACTTTTACTGTCTACGGAAGTGAGTCTGGCACGGACCAGATTTTCCCTTTCGATATAATCCCCAGGATTGTTAACCCGGCGGACTGGGAGTATATTGAGCGTGGGCTAAAACAACGCATTACTGCTCTCAATTCGTTCCTTGAGGATATCTACAATAAGCAAAAGATACTCAAGGAAAAGATAATACCGAAAGAGCTGATAACTTCCGCAAAGTCATTTCGGCCACAGTGCATGGGGCTGCATCCCCCAAAGGGTATATGGTGTCATGTTACGGGAACCGACATTGTTCGCCACAGCGACGGTCAGCTATATGTATTGGAAGATAACTTGCGTTGCCCTTCTGGAGTTTCTTACGTTTTAGAAAATCGGCAAGTACTGAAGCACACGTTTCCTTGGCTCTTTGAGGTCTTGCATGTCCACCCGGTAGAAGACTATCCAAATAAATTGTTAGAAACGCTGGAACACTTGGCACCCGAAACCACTGAATCTCCATCTGTGGCTGTCCTTACTCCGGGCATCTATAATTCGGCATACTTTGAACATTCCTTTCTTGCCCAGCAGATGGGAATGCCGCTGGTAGAAGGCAGGGACTTAGTTGTATCTGATGGACTTGTTTATATGCGTACAACACGCGGCTTTGAACGTGTGGATGTCATCTACCGTCGAATCGATGATGACTTCCTTGATCCCCATGTATTTAGCCCAGACTCTCTACTGGGCATTCCTGGGATTATGGAAGTTTACCGGTCAGGCAGAGTTGCGCTGGCAAACGCACCTGGGACTGGAATTGCAGATGACAAAGCCATTTATTCGTACGTTCCACAGATGATTAAGTTTTATCTTGATGAAGAGATCATTTTGCCCAATGTCCCCACATATGTATGCTGGGAAAATAAGCAATGCCAGCATGTACTAGATAATCTAGATAAGCTTGTCGTGAAGGCGGTAAACGAATCGGGTGGATATGGGATGTTGGTTGGTCCACATGCATCATTGGAGGAATGCAATACTTTTCGAGAAAGAATTATGCATGATCCCCGCAACTACATCGCCCAGCCAACGCTTGACCTTTCAACAGTGCCCATAATAGTGAAAGACCATCTAGAGGGGAGACATATTGATTTTCGCCCATATATACTCTATGGAGAGAATATTTACGTGCTTCCAGGAGGACTTACACGCGTTGCTCTGCGCAAGGGTTCTCTGGTAGTTAACTCCTCGCAGGGAGGAGGCAGCAAGGATACTTGGGTTCTTCAAGATTTTGAAGTTGAGAATAAGGATGAATAGAATTGCCCCTTATTTACAGATGAGGGAAAACCTATAAAGTTTTATTTTAATTGTAGTTCACTTTAAAACAATGTTGAGCAGGGTTGCAGACTCCATATACTGGATGTCCCGTTATATTGAGCGTGCTGAAAACGTGGCACGTTTCATTGACGTTAATCTGCACCTTATGCTGGATCTTCCAGTGGAGGCAAAGCACCAATGGGAGCCGCTTGTAAACGTAACCGGAGACCGCGAGTTGTTCACACAGAGATATGACAGCGCAACTAGGGATACCGTGATTCAATTCCTGGCGTTTGATCCCGATTATCCCAACTCCATCTTGGCATGTCTGGGGTTGGCACGTGAGAACGCCCGATCTGTACGCGAAATTATCTCCTCCGAGATGTGGGAAAGCATTAACGAGTTTTATCTTTTAGTAACTTCGCAGACTGCAAAGGATGAAGCATCTACGGACCCGCACGCTTTTTTTACAAAGGTTAAGCTGTGTAACCAACGCTTCATTGGTATCAGGGAAGGAACCATGTCCCACGGTGAGGCGTGGCATTTCTCCCAGTTGGGGGGGCTCCTTGAGCGGGCTGAGAAGACATCCAGAATTTTAGATGTCAAATACTTTATTTTGCTGCCGAAAGTTGAATATGTTGGCACTCAATATGATAATATCCAGTGGGCTGCCTTGTTAAAATCAGCAAGTTCTCTTGAGATGTACCGTAAGCGATTTCACCGGATTACACCAGGCCAGGTTATAGATTTTCTTATATTTGACCGTGAGTTTCCCCGGGCGATTCGTTACTGCCTAATAAATGCCGAAGAATCGCTACATCAGATTACCGGATCGCCTTTAGGAACTTTCGCAAATGAGGCAGAACGTAGGCTGGGACGCCTTCGTGCTGAGATTGACTATGCAGACATTAACGAAGTGGTTGATGTTGGTCTTCACAACTATCTTGACTCTTTCCAGATGAAATTAAATACCGTAGACGATGCCATATTCGACACCTTTTTCACTCTTAGGCCACCCACTTCAGGTGTCAGAGTTTAGGGAGGTCTTAATGACATTTTGTATTGGAATGAAAGTAAGAGATGGGCTGATTGGTATAGCGGATACGCTTGTTACCAGTGGTGTGGAATGGATAACTGCGGGCAAGGTCTCCGTTATTGAACGCGAACACCACTCAATGTTCATTATGACCTCTGGTCTGAGATCGGTCCGTGACAAGGCAATTACATACTTCAATGAGGTGCTTGAAGAAAGAGACGAATCATTTGATAAGCTTTATAAAGCCGTAAACGCCTTTGCTGAACAGGTCCGCCGTGTCAGTGTCGAGGATCAGGCGGCACTTGCCGAAGCTGGCTACAACTTCAATCTGAACTGTATAATCGGGGGACAACTTGAAAACGACAGAGAACATAGGCTGTACTTACTGTACCCCCAGGGGAACTGGGTAGAGGTTGCTCCCGGTACACCTTATTATGTTATCGGTGAGTCGAGCTACGGCAAGTCATTACTTGACCGTGCTCTGACCTATGACACAAGTATGGAAATTGCACTAAAGATAGGGTTTCTTGCATTTGATGCGACCCGGATTGCTGCAACAGACGTAAACTTTCCCGTAGATGCTGTTCTGTACCGGCGGGATAGCTATCAAATCATACAACATCGTTATAAAGCTGACGAATTACTTCCTGTGAGCCGCTGGTGGCAGAAGAGATTGATTAAGTCCATTGAAAATATTCCATCTCAATGGACTCAGGTAGTGATTGATAAAATACAAAGCTGAGGGTGTATTATTTAAGTGCGTTACAATATCTCACACAGCTTAACCTACTCCTACGGTAAGCCCGTCTTCCTTGAACCGCACACAGTCAGACTTCGTCCACGTTGCGATTCATTACAGCAAGTCATACGGTTTGAATTAGACGTGGTACCCACACCCCAAGGAGTTTCCGAGCACATTGACCAAGAATGCAATAACGCAGCCACCTTGTGGTTCAACGGACAGCATAGAACCCTGTCAATTTCTGCAAAGTCTGAGGTCGAGATATTACCGGCAAAGCCTTTCAATTACATTGTAACCGAGAATGACTTTTTAAACTTGCCAGTCACTTATTCACAGTCTTGCCAGTACCAGTTACAGCCTTACCTGAGTCGTCGATATGAGAGTTCGCAAATAGACGACTTCGTCCAGCCAATTACGAAGGAAGCTAAGGGAGAGACCATTTCGTTTCTGGTGAGACTGGCCTCCTGCATTCATGAACAGTGTGATATAGTAATGCGTGAGACAGGCGCTCCGATGGCGCCTGAAAAGACCATTGCTAAACGCAAGGGCACCTGTCGTGACCTGGCTGTCCTGTTCATGGAATGCTGTCGAGCCGTAGGTCTAGCAGCACGATTCGTCAGCGGTTACAGATGGGACGAAGACTTAGCCGAGAAACATACTCTGCATGCCTGGTCTGAGGTATATATACCAGGTGGTGGGTGGCAGGGCTTCGACCCCATTATTGGTCTAGCTGCCACTGACCGGCACATTGCTATTGCTTCTGCAGCAAACCCCATTGACGCAGCACCTGTCAGTGGTACTTTCAGGGGAACTGGAATTCACTCCAAGCTTGAATATGATGTTTCCGTTTGCCTCTCTAAGAAGAGAGGCAAGGCAAATGGTTAACAGCAATCCTGTAATAATTTTTCCGGGTTCTTGCCCATAGACACTAAGAGTGTCTTTTTAAAATCTGTGGAGCCAGCGGTCAGAGTCAAACCGGCAAGTTATGGCAAGGCAGGTGATTAGCGTTTGCGCTCAGACATGTTCACACAATGTCTTTACACCAGCATATAACCAAATGCTTTTCTGCTAACAATCCGAGAGGGTTGGGCAGGTTCTGGTTCCACTCTTAAACGCAGCCTGTGAATTAGCTGGTCAATTGTGGCATCAGATATAGCCGAATGGTCCTTACTTTCAGGCCACACTGCTTCTATTATCTCGTCTCGCGAGCATACATCTCCAGCATTTTTATAAAGGAATAGTAGCAGTTCATACTCTTTTTTAGACAGCTTCCTCTCTTCTCCGTCTATAACCACTTCCTTTTTCCGCTCGTCGATTTTTAGCCATGCTACTGTGAGCGCTTTGCCATGTTTACCAGCCGATGATTGTTTCTTGTGGATTATATTGGTGCCTTCTGATTCTTTAAACACTAGTAAGGTATGTGCCGACGTACCATCCACCCCAAGTCCGATCTTGCTGTTATGCTTGAGTTCATACAAATTACCGGCAATTATCCTGTCATCGTTCAGCATCGTGCCGTTGGTGCTTCCAAGGTCCTTCACCCAGTACCTGTCATCCTTCAGCAGGATTTCTATGTGTCGCCTGGAAATAACATCGCTGTTCAATTCGATATCGGGCTTGTGTTGCGAAGTGCTGCGACCTACTACGGCGACCGGTTCATTCAAAGCAAATGTTTTGCCAATATCCTCGGCATCACCACTTTTCACAATTATGAAAGCCAAGTGAAATCTCCAACCATACAGGTTCTATGTGGCGCATTGCAGTATAATATACCTGTCACAATTACCATAGAAATGTGAGTTTGTAAGATTCATATTAGGTATTTGTCAGATAGTTGTCAAGCAATGTACTTCTCGATTGGCTAGACTTCTATAAGAACCATGGATAAGCGAACACAATGGTGAAAAGACCGAAAGTAGTATGTCGAGCATGCCAGACAGAGAATGGCCCCAATGACAGCGTATGCAAGAGATGCGGGCTGTCTCTTGCCGCGCTGGAGCAGTATGGAGAAGGCAAAATCATCTGCCCGAGGTGCCAGAGTATAAACAATGCCGGCAGTTTCTTCTGCTATACCTGCGGCAAGTATTTCGCTGATGTGGAAGAAACCAAAAAAGGGCAGGGCAAGACAGCGGCGCGTACCGCACCAAAAGCTAAGGTGATGATGCCGGGCGGCTCTGAAATATTCCTCACCGGTGCTCCTGTTTTCATAGAGCGGAGCGATTTTGACAAAACTATGCCAAATGACATATTGATGAGAATTTCACGGCAGCATATTTTGATTACCTGCAGTATAGGCAAATACTACCTGAAGGACTACGGGCGCGACGGCAAGGGCAGCACCAATCATACAAAGCTTAATGGCATTGATATATACGGTAAAAGAAAGAAGGCTCTCAAGGACGGCGATAAGATTGAGCTGGCTGGTCAGCCGGAAACTACCATGACGTTCAGGTTGCTGAAGGAGCCGAAACACAGGAAATGAGAGAGGGTCCATTAGAAACAGGTTATAGCTGGGACACAGGGCTACTGAGAGAGATCAACGAGGACAGCGTGCTGTGCACTACCTTTGATCTCAGGACTCACCTGGGACTGGTCTCAGCCGGGCTGTTCGCAGTTGCCGACGGCATGGGAGGGCACAGTGCCGGTGAAGTAGCCAGCGACATTGCTACCAGGGCACTTCATACAAAGTGCATTTCAGGTCTCCTGGCACAATCTCCTCCTCCGCCGCTTGATGTTTTAGCTTCTGCCTTCGATGAGGCTAACAGCCAGGTACTTGCCGCCGCAAGCGCCAGTGATTTGCAGGGTATGGGTACCACGCTGACCGCTGCGCTTGTTATCGGTGGAGACCTGTACGTTGCCCATGTGGGCGATTCCAGGTGCTATATAATTAACAGCAGGGAGACCATACAGGTCACCAAAGACCATTCAGTGGTCCAGCAGCTCGTGGACGCAGGAGCTATAACCTCGGAACAGGCAAGGAAACACCCGCGAAGGAACGAGATAACGCGCGTCCTCGGCTATTCCCGGGATATTACCCCGGACCTGCACCATATTAAGCTATACGCGGGTGACAACATTCTTTTATGCTCCGACGGTCTCCACGGCGTGCTGCCTTCGGACAGTATATCCGAAACCGTCACAGGTTCTCACGATTTGAACCAGGCCTGTATTGACCTGACCACTCAGGCTAACCTGGCAGGAGGACCAGATAACATATCTGTAATAATAGCCAAGCCCAGCAGTCTTCCATCCTGGCAGGCCGTGGTCACAGCCCAGACTAGCATCAGGAAGGTATGATGTGGGTATAAATGAAGCTATTATAGTAATGGTCCTTATCTATACAGCTTTGGCGGTAAACGTCGTTATACTCATTAGTACGCGTAATCGTAAACGCAGCCGCTCACGCTCAGACCAGGGTAAGACACAGATCCGCGTCCCTGCCGGTGATAGCACATACATCGTTAACGGGCGCTATGAGCTCAGGACACCGCCTTACAAGCAGGGAGGCATGGCAACTATATGGCTCGCCGTGGAACGTAAAACAGGCAGACAGTGCATCATCAAGACACCACGCAGGGGTACTATGATGGATAACGTGTACCTGGACAAGCTGATGCTGGAAGCTAGCTATCTGAAGAAGCTGAAACATGATGGCATCGTAAAATACCTGAACGATTTCTATGATAAAGGAGAATTTCACCTTGTCATTGAGTACCTGCACGGGGAAACTCTAATGGCAGCGTCGCCGAGGGCTACCTTCACAGAGCAGCAGGTCATCGCCTTGGGTTGTCAGCTGCTGGATGCACTTTCCTACATACACAACGCCGGCATAGTCCACAGGGACGTTAACCCCAAGAACACAATGCTGTGCAGCGACGGTACAGTGAAGCTGATCGATTTCGGCACGGCGAAGAACTTGAATGATGCTGACAAAGATAAGGCAAGCCGTGACCCGTTCACGCAGATCACCAACAAGGGTTTCGATATCCCGGAGCTGTTCATAGGCGGCGACATTGACCATCGGTGCGACCTCTGCGGCCTGGCGCAGACATGCATATATCTACTCACTCTCAAGCAGCCGAATGAGATTTGCCTGGACTTGTTTAAATCCAACTGGCCACGCTCGTACAGCGAAGCCGCTGCTGTTGCTGATTACCTGATTTCAAGTGGCATATCAAAACGCCTGGCAAAATGCCTGGCACAGGGCATCATGTTCTCGCCGGACAACAGGTTCGTCGATGCACGCGCCTTCAAAGCAGCACTGTCATCAGCAGACGGTTACCCAATGAAGCCGGTGGAGGTCCTGTCAAAGAAATGAGGGGCACCTTACTACTTGTTAATTTTGCGCTGATTTTTAGCGCTGCTGCGATGATGCTGGCTCAGACAATAGACGTCGAGGCCATAGGCGCGCCAACCGACAATATCACAATGCCTGAAACGCCTACGGCTGACGATACCAGAAATGAACTTGAGCCGCCGGTGAACCACGTCCTGCTGGGACCGTCTTCACAGCCGGAAGATACGCCACCCAGCTTTATCCCTGATTTCATCGGGCCATCGGGAAGTGATAAATTCAAGGTCACCGCAGACGAAAACTGGTACCTGGACGTGGACATCAATACGCCCGGGTGGCTCTATATCCACGAATATTTTTTGGTTGGCGAGGATTTACGGGGAAAATGGATAGCCTATAAATGGCAATTGCTGGAAAGCGGTGTCTGGAGGCTGGGGCCGTTCACTGCCGGGAATAACGAACCGGAGGGACAGCATGTATACCGGATCTGGTTCTATGGAGATGGTCAATGGGCTGCGGAGGACCCGGATGATCCACAGAATAGTCTTGTTTACTGGACATATTCCAAAGGCAAGCCAGCGGAGCAACCTGCTGAGCAAATACCGCCACAACCGCTACCTGCCCCATCAGAAGAAGCCGCGTCCAGCCACAAAGTATATGAATTTATAACCCAGCCATTGGTGCTGGTGCTTGGTTCTCTGGTATTTGTCGTCATAGTTGCACTTGGTATTTATATGTATTGGAGGTATTCTAGGCTGGAGAGCAAGCAAGATACAGCGTCACCACCTGCTGAGGCAGAGACTGAAGCCCCATTCGCCGAATTACAATCAGTCACCGCCAGCGCAAAGATAGCGCTTCCCAACGGCATGAAGATTCAGCTTGACGGCAACGGCAGAGTTATAGGCAGGGGTGACCTCGCCAGAGCTCTAAGCTTGGATGAGCTGGGGCTCATATCCAGGCGACACTTCGAGGTTAAAGCGGAGGATGAGCAGTTCTACATTGAGGACCTGGGCAGCGCCAACGGCACCAGGCTCAATGGCGAGGATATCAGCGGCAAAGGTCAGGTCGGTCTCAATGACGATGACGTCATAGAACCGGCTGGCGCCATACTACTAAAGTTTCTCCTTCTTTAACCCTGCAAAGGTCTATCTGAAATTAACTCCATCAGGTTATTTCGTCCACCATATTCTATTTTGTCAGGAAACTGTCAGTTGCCTGTCAGCCTACAGTCAAGCAGCCCGCCCCCGGTAAAGCTATAGTTAACTATAGCAAGAAATATTATATTCGGGAGCTTGACTCACCATGAAGAGAATCTTAATAGCGCTGCTGGTCCTGGCAATGGGGCTATTAACTGATATCAGTGCTATCTCACCCGCCCAAGCCGAGGACTACCCATTTCCTCCTTTAAGCCCTGAGGAATCATGGCAACCACCATATGAAGGAGGGGAGCTTATAGAGCCCCCGGTGCAGGTAGAAACATACAACCAGACCTGGTCTAACCTGCAAATTCAACCGCCTTTAGCTGTTTCACCACTCATGCCCGGCTCGATAGCAAATGCTTACCTTGTCAACAGCTACGGGCAGACACTGACCAACCTGTACCATAACCAGATGTGCTACCTGATAATATCCGTCAACGGACCGGGCTATTTCTATCTGTGGGAATATTACCCTTCTGGAACCACTCCCTACGGACACTGGCTGTGCCACAGGTGGTACCGCCCGCATGCCGGCGTGTGGAGAATCGGACCATTTGCTGCCCAGTCATTTGACCCTGCCGGACAGTATACCTGGAAGATGTGGTTTCTCTCTGGATATTCCTGGTCAACCCGAACACTGAGCTTTTACTACACCAAAGGCTATTATCCTCCAGACATACCATTACTGGCACCGGGTCCGGTTTATCCCGCGGAGATTAACTCATTCAGTGCCAACAAATCATCTATCGAGGAAGGGGAGACAGCAATACTGACATGGAATACCACTAACGCCAGCAGCGTGACCATATCGCCGGGGATTGGTTCGGTTGCCGCCTCCGGCTCCACAACAGTGACTCCGGCGGCTACAACCACCTACACGTTGACGGCTAATGGCAAATCGGGAAACCCTGCCTCATCGACTACAACCATAACGGTTATGCCCAGAATACCGCCCACCATCAGCATGGGCGAAGCCACAATAAAGAGAGGGCAGTCAACGTCGCTTTCCTGGAACGCCCCCGGGGCGATCCGTGTGACAATCAGCAATGTTGGTAATGTAGCCACAAGCGGGACAATGCAGGTATCGCCCAATGAAACGGCTACTTACACGCTTACCGCTACCTATATTGACGGTGCCGCGCAGTCTACATCCGCAACAGTTAATGTGGAGCAGCCACCCTACTTGCTCTGGGGTCTTATATTCCTACTAGTAGTAGCAGCCATAGTGATAGCTGTTTTACTTATCAGGAGACGTGCCAAAGTCCACCCTGTACGGGGGTCGGACACACAAGCGGGCCAACCGATACGATCCGAAGAGACAACTCCCACGGACACCTTGCCTGTTACAACTCCTGGAGTAGAGCCACCCCCAGCTAAACTTGCCATGCCGGATGGAAACGAGATATTGCTGGCAGGCAATGCCAGGTCTCTGGGCAGGCATGACTTTGAAAAATTTATGCCTACGGAGCATGTCCCTTATATATCCAGGCAACACATAAATCTCTGGTACGAAGACGGGCGGTACTACGTCGAGGACCGTAGCAGCACCAACGGCACTAAAATCAACGGCACGGATATCAAGGGTACCGGCCGACACCAACTTTCTGACGGCGATGCAATTGAGCTCGCAGATAAACTGAGCCTTACTTTCAATGAAAAAATAAAGGAGGTGCAATGAATTTCAGAAAGACGATTTTCATCCTGACAGCAGCATTGTTAGTATGCTCTGCACTGTTATTAAAGGTTAAAAAATAAAAATCAATAAGGAGGTAAAATGAATTTCAAAAAGACAATTTTCATCCTGACAGCAGCATTATTACTGTGCTCTGTGCCACTACTACAGGTCACGCCTGTATACGCATCTGACAATGTTACAGTCAACGTGACCGTGGAGCAGACCGTGGTAGTGGAGCAGACCGTGGTAGTGGAGCAGATGGTAGACCTCATTGTAGCGCCGCCACCACCGGCACCACCCGCA
>Ga0209636_10002465_pt1 | contig 18853 bp, 18 predicted proteins | sample DeeMarSWOR152_54_FD_187464 | JGI IMG/M metagenome (GOLD analysis project Ga0209636, IMG submission 187464) | Marine sediment microbial communities from White Oak River estuary, North Carolina - WOR-1-52-54 (SPAdes) (version 2) | ecosystem: Environmental > Aquatic > Marine > Intertidal zone >... | reverse complement strand
ACCAGTTGAAGCAAGTGGAACCATTTATATTAGGGCTGATGGAAGTGTTGACCCTGACACAGCACCTATTTCGACTGTTGACAATATTACCTACACCTTTACTGACAACATTTATGATGAGATTGTGGTGGAGAGGGATAACATTGTGGTTGATGGGGTAGGCTACACTCTTCAAGGAACAGGAAGCGGAATAGGAATAAACCTGACTGCAAGAAGCAATGTAACAATCGAAAACATGGAAATCACAGCATTCACATATGGCATCTTCCTCCTTTTCTCTTCTAACAACACTGTTTCTGGAAACAACATAACCAAAAACGACGAGTATGGTATTGGGCTCTTTGATTATTCAAGATATAACATCATTTCTGAAAATAACATAACGGACAATTGGTGTGGCATCTGGCTCTGTTCAAACTATAACGTTATTTCCGGAAATAACATAACAGGGAACAACGACCATGGCGTCCATCTCTGGTGTGTTTCTAACAACACTGTTTCTGGAAACAACATAACAGCAAACAAAAAGAGTGGCATCTACCTCTATCGGTCTTCAGACAACATCATTTCTGAAAACAACATAACAAACAACATTCTTGGCATCTGGCTCTTTGATGCTTCAAATAACAGTATTTCTGGAAACAACATAACAAACAACATTCTTGGCATCTTTTTCATGAGGTCTTCAGACAACACGATTTCTGGAAACAACATAACCGAAAACAACGCCGATGGCATCGTGCTTGATTATTCAAAATTCAACATTATTTCTGGAAACAGCATAACCGAAAACAACGAGTACGGCATCTGGCTCTTTTCGTCTTCAGACAACATCATCCAACGAAACAACGTAACAGCGAACAATGAGTGGGGCATCTGCCTCCAGCAGTACTCAAACTTTAACAGTATTTCTGGAAACAAAATAACAAACAACGAGTATGGCATCATACTCATTGATTCTTCAAATAACATTATTTCTGGAAACAAAATAACAAACAACGAGTACGGCATCTGGCTCGTTGGGTCTTCAGGCAACATTATTTCTGGAAACAACGTAACAAACAACATTCTTGGCATCTGGCTCGATTGGTCTTCAAACAACATTATTTCTGGAAACAAAATAACAAACAACGAGTACGGCATCTATCTCTATCATTCTTCAAACAGCACGCTTAGAAATAATGATGCTAGTAATAACAAATACAACTTTGACGTCTATGGGTACTACTACGTTCAGGACATAGATGATTCAAATACTGTGGATGGAAAGCCAGTCTATTACTGGATTAATAGACGAGACATGGCTGTTCCGCTTGACGCCGGATATGTGGCCCTCATAAACTGCACAAGCATAACGGTCAAAAACTTGAACCTCACCAACAACGGGCAAGGCGTGCTAATGGTTTCCACGACAAACTCGACAATAACCAAAAACAACATAACAAACAACTGGTATGGCATCCGGCTCGTTGGGTCTTCAAACAACATTATTTCTGGAAACAGCATAACAGAAAACAACGAGTACGGCATCTGGCTCTATGAATCTTCAAACAACGCTTTGTTTGGAAACAACATAACCGAAAACAACGACGAAGGCATCTCGCTTCTTTTTCATTCAAACTTTAACAGTATTTCTGGAAACAAAATAACAAACAACGGGTATGGCATCTGGCTCTTTGATTCTTCAAATAACAGTATTTCTGGAAACAAAATAACAAACAACGGGTATGGCATCATACTCATTGATTCTTCAAATAACAGTATTTCTGGAAACAACATAACAAACAACTGGTATGGCATCGGGCTCTATGAATCTTCAAACAACGCTTTGTTTGGAAACAACATAACCGAAAACAACGACGAAGGCATCGTGCTTCTTGATTATTCAAAATTCAACATTATTTCTGGAAACAAAATAACAAACAACGAGTATGGCATCGGCCTCTATGATTCTTTTAACAACGTTCTATTTGGAAACAACATAGCAAACAACTATTATGGCATCCGGCTCGTCAGGTCTTCAAACAACATTATTTACCATAATAACTTCGTGGATAACACTGAACAAGTGCGTAGTTACGAGCTAACGAATGTTTGGGATGATGGTTATCCTTCTGGTGGAAACTACTGGAGTGACCATGTTTGCACTGGTAATCCAAGTGATGGAACACAGCCATACATTGTGGATGAGAATAATATAGACTATTATCCCTTCCAAGACCCTAATGGTTGGTTACTTCCACCTCCACCTCCAGGATATACTCTCACAATTTACAGTGCACCTACTGAAGTAACATTTACGGCTGATGGTATATCTCATACGACTCCTTGGTCACGAACTTACGGTGAAGATGCTTCAGTTAGTTTGATAATGCCCGAAATCTATACTGTTGGAGATGCGAGGTACTATTGGAACCAATGGAGCGATGGAAATACCAGTCGGTCAAGAACAGTCACAATGAACACAAACATCACACTAACCGCCCATTACGCTGGACCATACTACCAACTAACCGTTACATCCTCACCCATAACCGGAATAACATTCACCATAAATGGAGAGCCAGAAACAACACCATACACTGCGTGGTTACTTTTAGGTTCTCATACACTTATAATGCCAGAAACCCACGATGGATACGTTTGGTCTCACTGGCTTGAAGACGGAGACCCGAAGAGAACAAAAACGATCACTCTACAGGGTACTACATGGACTGGTGTATTTGCATTTGCTGTGGAGCCATATGGTCCAGAAGCAGAATTTGAAGCAATCCCCGATACAGCCTTAACAGGTGAGTCTATAAAGTTTGATGCTTCAGCCTCATTGGCAGGATGGAACGGCACGCATGAAATGCTTATCACGGAATATCGTTGGGACTTTGGTGATGGTAACCAGACAACAACATTCACTCCAACCGTATATCATAGCTTCAGCAGTTCAGGAATATACTACGTAACTTTAGCTGTTTACGCCCCCGGAGCCACACCAGAAACAGATTCAACAACTAAGAAAGTAACCATAACAGCAATACCAGTTGGAGGCTACTCGTTTCCAATCAAAGGATACACCGCAGAAAAACCACTAACACTTTACCTTGTCCTAATAGCGATCTTAGCAGCTAGTTTCACAACGATTAGACGCAAAATACACAAATGAATAAAATGATCCTAAGAAAAGTCGCGCACTATCTGTAGCTAAGAGAGTTGCTCTATTTTTATCAGAAAAAAGGGGATTAAGCGGGATATATCTCCACGTCAACAACATATGTTTAGAAGTTGTTAAATGCAAGAAATGCGGAAAAGTTATAGCAGAACCAAAAGAACCAATCAGAGTTAGCGCGCGGTCTTTGTTAATGATGAGCCAATCTTTATATATTAATAACCTAAAACCTTGTTAATCATGACGAAATCTAAGAATCTCGTAGCAGTTCAGCAATTTATGACCAGAGAACTCCTCTCCTACGAGGATGAGTTATTTGGCTTGTTATACTGTGACATCGGAAATTTTGCTTCACAGCGAGCGCTCAAAATAGCTACCCAGAACCGCAGAATTTCCATCTATGGTGTTCGAGGCGTAGGCAAGACAACTGCGATGCAAGGAGTACTATGGCATGCACTATCAACCTCAAAAGATGCAAAAATCATGCCAATAACTGTTACTGTAAAGGGGGCTAGAGCTGCTTCAAGCCTCAGAGAACTAGAAGATGCCTTCTACAGGTCAGTTATCTCAGGAATTTGGGAAGTTGCGGAATTCAAGAAAAGAGAGAATAAACTGAAGAAGGGCGCGCAAAAATACGCACCGTGGATTGGCCGTAAAATCACCGAGGCGTTTGGCATAGTTTTTCCACCTTTGGCCTTAGCTTCAGATCTCGCTGAAAACGGGATAAAATGGCTCGTAGGCAAGTTGAAGCAAACCGATATTGAAAGCATCCTCACCTCAACCACAATCGATAGTACACACGTTGCAGACATCCTTATCAATCGCTTAGAAGAAACTGGAGCACTTCCGATATTTGTCATCGACGAGTTAGACAAGGTGGCTTCAGACACCTTGCTTTCAGATTTCTTCGACGGAAATCAATCATGGTTCCAAGGCAAACGAGGAATCTTAGCCTTAACATATACCTTCGGCGAATCAATCAAAAAAACCGTAACTTCATCAGTTCGCCGACTATCCACTGTAGAAATGTATCAGGGGGTAACAACACAAGAAGAGGTAGAAAAAATCATTCGCTCTAGAGCTTTTCTAGGAATTTCCCAAATTCAAAAAGAAGAAAACGCTGCAATTCAGGCAATCCAAGAGATATTTCCTACAGATACCATTAAAACCATCCTCAACGTGTCAGCTCCGAACACGTATCTTATGTTGGAAAGAACATATGAAGCCATCCAAAAAGCAATAGAATCAAAATCTAAAATAGTGATGCCCGAACACGTTTTCAGAGAAGAAACCGAAATTAAAATTCCAACCGAACTAGAATATCAGATACTGAAGGAGTTAAGCAAAGGACGACTTTCTCCTACAAAAATTGCAGGTCGATTAGACAAAGCTTCTTCTTCCATAGTTCGGGCTCTTAAAGGGATGATGAACAAGAACTGGATCACAAGAGTAGGAGTGGGCAAGCGAGCTTATTACTCGCTCACAGCCCGTGGAGACGCTGCAACAAAAAGATTGGAAAGGTCTCGCTAATTCATTATTAACATTAATTCACGTTAATAATATATAAACAGCAAATGATTGTTAACATTGGAATTAACGCGCATGCTCTGCTCACTTTTGTTCATCTCTCTCCACTATGCGAGTGTCGTTTCACCAGTTCTCTTTTATAACGCCAAAGACAAAAACATAATTTTTGCATGGAGCTAAACGTAATGGTTAGAATCCAATGTAGAGTTTCTAGGAAACGTTATCTCGGCAGCAAACAAACATACGAGTATGAACGTATGTCCTTGCATATTCCCCGCAAATTCCACAGCAAAGTTAAGCCCTTCCTTAAACATGACTTGGACATGGATGTAAGCATAAAAGGTAGCTCTCTCGTCATCACTTTGACCTCGTAAAAACGTTTCGGCACGCCGAAAACACCCCCTAAAAATAGGCTCTGAAAACCTTCATACAGTTGAATTTTGACACGGAAACATAGAAGTTACTTAAATATTGGCTAGCCGAAAAACTTCTCGCTAGGGGCGTTTCTGCCCGCCGAAACGTTTTCCCGAGGGTTTTAGACTACAAAAACCTGTCTATTAATGTAAATAGCTTCTTCTACACATTTTTCTTTTAGCGGGCCGTGCCAGTGAAACTACGTGTGGCGAGGGGCAAGAGGAAGAGTGGAAGGCTCCAGGTTTTCAAAGGCAGAGAAGCCAAGCTTAATCATGCAATCTTCCAAATCCTCGCCCTCAAAGGCCCGCAGACAATCTACGACATACACAAAGAAGTAAAAACCAGAAGAAGGTTGAGACACGTCCGCTACGCAACCGTGAACAAACGAGTAAGAGCCCTAACAGAATCAGGCTACATCAAGAAAACAGGCGTCAAGAAAACCAAGGCAGGCTTCAAAGCCTCCGTATACGAGTTAACTGCCAGAGCCTATCTAGCCATACTTCTTAATTCAATTAACCTAGACGAGCTAGTCTTCGTAGTGGATGAGGCCACCGCATCATCGATTTTAGCTGATATCATGTGTGCTTCCAGATAAGCTTACGCGTGCATGAGAGGAACCAAACCCAATATCTGAAAAGTCCAACAAATCGGAAGTGAAGATGATAAACTTGCCGCTTGTGGAGACACCCGTGAAGAAAGGGGCTTTCACTGCCGAGTAGGTGGAGAAGTTCCATAACGTTCTTCCTACCTGAACACCTTGATAGTTAAGATGGGCAACTGTGCGCGCGCATGAAGTTATTGGGTTATCGGTTATGCCCAGTTCTTCGTTGTTTCTTCCATGCCCGCGTATTGGGCAATCTTTTCAGATTCTTAAGATCTTGTCTGCTGCCAGAATGATATCGTTCACGAGTTTGTCAGGCTCCACCAGTTGGATCTCAGGGAGAAAATCCTCCTCCTTAAGGTTACACATAATAGCCGCACAGGGTGTACACGCATATATCTTCACCCCTCCTTCCTTTGCAAACTTAATAGTTTCTGCTACTGTAATAGGAAAACCAGCCTGTTTCACTCGATCCATCATGTTTTCCGCATCCTCTTGAAACGCGGGGGAAAATATGCGGAGGGGATTCTCCTTCTTACAGGCCGATAGTGCCTGTGGTTCTAGAGCCACCGAGACCTCGTTGCCTTCCCTATCTGCTGCAACCGTTGCATAGTTCAAAGCATGTAATACTCTATCTAATTCCCCCGAACCTGCGATTATCACAACCTTCAAACGTCCACTCATTTTCTTTTCTCACCTCCCTTTTCCTTGCCTTGCACGAAATTCTCTTTGGATCACTCAAAAAAAGTGGGGTATGTTACAGCTTATTGAGCTGTTTCTTGCGACTATTTCTGAGATGCTTTTTTGATCGCTTCTATGCATTGGTCCACGGTGAGAACCGGCTTAACTTCCATGTTGACACCGGGCATCCATTTCAGCAGATGCGTAAATAGTTCTGCCTCGCTTGCCACTTCCCAAACACCATATCCACTCATCCCACCAGCAAACATTCCAAAATCCTTCACTAGACCAGCCCGCATATCTGCTTTAACCGCTTCAAGCCCTGATAGCCAACCCTTCAGTTCTTCTTCTCGATCAGGGAGTACCAACGTAGGTTCCATTTCCCAATATACCAAAAACTTGGACATTTCCCAACCTCAGATCATACGTATCAAAGATCATTATTTAAAATTAACGCGTGCAAACCAAGAGCATAAACACAGTTCTAAGACTTTGGTGCGGTGGTTAAGTTCACATACACGTTTATATCACACGCATATGTCCGTTTTCTGATACTGTTCCTTGCTGACCCCGCCCGCGCGCGCTAATTGGATCATCTACCTGACGAATTACACCTAATCTTATTTTGCCTACGTTATGTTCAACTCTGAAAAGGTTGCCATATATTTTTAGATGCCCTAAAACACTGAGTCTCAGCTTGGAACTTACCTCTAACATCCATATTTCATGACCAACATAGGAAACTACATCTATTCTTTTTGAAATCTTTGGTACAAGTTGAAACAATGTATTAGATAAAAAGAAAAGAACTGATAGTATTTCTATAAGTTTCCTACTAGAAGAAAGTTTCACAAATTATATATATTACATATATTCGTATATAACACCTTTTTATAAAAAGCGTGTACAGCCGAGGTGGGGCTGTATAAATATACCAATAATTAAAGGAGAGTGATGGAATGAGAAAGATGTTATCGGCAGCGCTCATAGTGTGCATGGTTGTGTTTCTGTCCACGCTATTGACACCAACAGTGCTTGCTACAACGCCTACACACGTGTCTGGATCTCTGGCATACGACCCTACACCAGTAGGTTCCAAGTTGGCCGACGGTAACTTGCATTTAAAAACAACAGAGGAAGGGTTGTGGTCTGGTGACTTGGTCGGAGAATCGTGGGACGAACCGTGTCGCGTAGTGATACATAAGGTAGTATTCGACGCCGAAGGAAATATTGTAAACTTTGACTTTAGGTGGTATACGGCTATAGCTACGTTTGAAACGGCGACGGTTGGCATCAAATCGGGTGGCCTGGTGATGCGTTTGGTTGGCAAGGATAGTGGGCCGGGAACGGAGTGGGTCGGTAAGTGGGTGATCCTAAGCGGCACAGGCGATCTGGCGAACCTTCAGGGGCAAGGAACCTGGTGGGGACCAGGATATCCCCCTGGTATCCCGACCCCGACTATATTCTATGAGGGATGGATACACTTCGAGGCTGGTTAAGAGACAATCTTAAGCTGGTCACGCAAGAGCATAGGTCTGGCCTTACTTGACAACCAGCCCAAACCCCTCTTTTTTCTCCATTTTTGTAAATCTGTTACATTAGATTATAAAGAGTGAAGCAAATAAGAAAGAATTAACTCTTAAACAAATAATCAAAGAACCAGCTAAATGCATGTAGAGTTAGTTACGGCCCTTATTGCGCAGCGACGATGTGCTCTATGTTTTGCATGTTGCGCGTTGAAGAGGCGATAATAAGTCTTGCCTTTGACATGTCCGTTTTCTGATACTGTTCCTTGCTGACCCCCGCAAAGAACAGTATTCTTTGTGAACGCCTGTAAAGAATAGTGTTCTTTGATGACGCCAGAAATCACTTAAACTTTTGAAGCAACATAATGTAAGGTGAGAATTGTTTGGTCAATTTGGTTGAAGATTGGGAAGTTCTAGAGGATTATGCCGGGGACAAGCGGGGTTTCTATCAAATTTTAGGCGATGCTGAAGCTGTGGAGATCCGTGTAGCCATAGGCAGACTTGGGTTCAAGAAGGAATTCGACAACAAAGCGGTACCGTTGCTTAACCGCATCCTGTCTTTCTGTAAATCCCGAAAATTCATCAAAATAAGCGAAAACATCAGAGACGAGTTCTTCTTCAAATAACTCGGCGTATAGTAAAAAAGAGGAGCTTTGAGTAATGGCTGCTTCCACAGTGCTGTCTGGAACTGGCGGCATACTTGACAAAAAAGCGGGTTCAAAAAACAGGAAGTCCGCTAGAAAGCGGCCTGCACAGCCACCCATAAAATGTCCTGAATGTGACAGCTTAAAAACCTGGAAGGACGGCTTCCGCTACACAAGCCCAGGTCCTGTGCAACGTTATATCTGCCGCAACTGCGGATACCGTTTTTCTGACCCAGACTTTCAACGTGCTTTCAACGGTTCAGATATGTTTCAACATGTTCAGAATGTTCTGACGAAGAAATTAAAAAGGCATGCTGCCTTACCTAACCTTCGTCAAGTATGCGCAGCCTTGACAAGAGGCACGAAAAACTTGACCGAAGTGGAAACCCGAAAAGAAAATGCCCAGCGGGAGGGTACAAAGCAGACAGCAGAAGTCAAAGGAAAAATCTTGGAGTACGCTTGGAAACTTAAGAAACGTGGATTATCTGAAAGCACTATTAAAACTAGAATCTATCAGTTAAGCCAATTGGTAAAGAAAGGAGCAGACCTTAACAATCCTGACAGTGTAGAAACAGTCTTAGCAACTGAAAAGCTAACAGCTTGCCAGAAAAAAGGGAGAGTTGCAGCTTACTCTTCATATGCTAAAACTATGGGATTTCAATGGACACCCATCAAAACTAAATATCAACCTAAACAGCCTTTCATTCCACTTGAATCAGAGCTTAACCAACTCATCGCTGCAAGTGGAAAAATAACAGCTTGTTTCCTTCAAACCTTAAAGGACACTGGAGCAAGATCTGGAGAAGCTGTCAAACTAAAATGGATAGACGTAAACTTTGAAAATAGCACTATCAGCATTAACGATCCAGAGAAGGGTTCAAACACACGCACAATAAAGGTTTCACCCAAAACAATAGCCATGATAAACGCTTTGCCAAAGAAATATGGAGAATACCTGTTCAATACTAGACCGCCACCAGCAGCGTCAATAAAAGAGTCTTTCCAGCTTGTTAGAAAACGTTTAGCAAGAAACCTTCAGAACCCAAGATTTCTACAGATTCACTTTCACACTTTCAGACATTGGAAAGCCACTATGGAATACGCAAAAACCAAAGACATCTTACACGTTAGGCAACTGTTGGGGCACAAACAGATTCAAAGCACACTTATTTACACGACATTAGTGAATTTTGAGGCTAACGAATACATAGTTAAAAGACCAAGCACAGCAAAAGAAGAGGACGAGCTTATCAAAACCTGTTTCGAATACGTTAGATTTGACCATAAAGAACAAGTGCCAATCTACCGAAAGAGGAAGTAAACACCATGAAATATTTCGGAATCAATGAAAAACTACCGTTATACGTAAATTCTAAAAAGGGTTAGTGCTTCTTATATTTCGGGATAGGGTTGGTGAATAGGGTGGTTAAGGGTGTGTTGAAGGGAGTTTTCGCTTTTCGTGTAAAAATGGGTGACTATGAAGTGGAGATTAATGGGGATCGTGAGGAGGTTTTGAAGACGATCAAGGAGTTGCCAGGTTTGATGGTTGATGTTTATAAGGCTTTTGAGGTTTCTAAGCCTAAGACGACGGCGACACTTACCGTTAAGACGTCAGCTGGGAAAGAAGAAGAGGCTCCTGTTCAGAAGTTTCCTAAGATTTTGCGTGTTAAAAGCTGCAGTGAGGCTATATTGAAGGTTCTTGAGACTGATTGGGGAAAGTGGCGCCCGCGTACTGTTGCTGAATTGAAAGAGGCTTTGAAGGCTAATGGGTTGCGTTATCCAGGTCGGGCTCTAGCAGGGGTCTTGTTGGGGCTTGTGAGGAAGGGGAAGATTAGACGTTGGAAGACTGATGCTGGTTGCGTTTATATTCTTGCTGAAGAAGAAGTTTTGACTTTAAAGGGAGAAGGGTGAAATGGGAAAGGTTAAGGCTAGAATTAAGACGTCTTTCGGTGAAATTGTTGTTGAAGCAGAAAACCCAGAGGAGATTGTCAAAATGCTTGAAAGTTTTCCGGAGGATTTCATGGAAAAAACTTCAGATCTTGTTTCAACAAAGTTGATGCCGACCGCTGCGATTCAGTTGAAGGGTGTGATTGAATTTACGACTGAGGGTCCTGTTCTAGTGACTGGTGAGAGGCTTACGCATTATGAGGCTGTGGGCCTGGTTTTGTATGCTTCTGAGCGTAAGAAGAATACGTCGGCGCATGTGAAGAGGCTTTTGGAGTCAAGTGGGATTAGAAGTATGGTTCCGGCTAGGTTGAATGAGATGACTAAGAGAGGGCAGGTTTTTAAGCCTGATCCGAGCAGGCCTGAGTTTAAGTTGACTGTGCAGGGTGAGAGGTGGATTGAGGACGGGGTTTTGGCTAGGCTTAGGGGTAAGATGAGTTGATTGGTGGAGAGGACAGGATCACAGTTCATGTTAAGTATGGAGATGTTGAAGAGACTTTTTCTGGTCGCGTTGATGATGTTTGGGTCAGTGTAAACAGGTTTTTCAGCGAGTTCATTCCAACGTTTGAGGTTTCAAAGAAGTTGGTCTTAACAGTGGATTTGCAGGACCTTGTCAAAGCTTGTGAGCGTATAGTTGCTTTTGCTGAGGAGGGTCCGCACTTGCTGGTTTCTAGGAGTAAGCTGACGGATAATGAGACGTTGGTGTTGCTGCTTCTAGCTGGTTACATAGGTTGTAAGTTGGGGTTGGTGGAGAGTGATGTTATTTCGAAGGAGGAGTTGCAGGCTAGGTTGGGGAAGAGTTCGAAAATTGTGAGTACGCGGTTGGGTGAGCTTGTTAAGAGAGAGATTGCGGTGAAGACTAAGGATGGGAAGTATAGGATTTCAACTTTTGGGGTTGTTCAGATGCAGAAGGATTTTCTTCCGAGGATCAAGGCAAAGATTGGCGGTTGAGCTGTCTTGCTCTGCGGAGACTAAAACCCCTTTCTATTAATAGGTTGATTTGATGCGGTTTTTGGATGTTTTCGGTTGCAATAGTGACCGGTCCCCCTATCTTTTTTCAGACTCCTACGCTCTAGATTTTTGCTTATAGCTGTAGATTTGTCGCGTGTGAAAAAATTTTGTTTGTCCGACAAAAAGAGTAGTTCAGTGCTTGTTTATCGAAGAGGTTCAACGGTAAGCTTTTTCTTTGTGCTCTGCGGTGACTAGACCCCCCCTTATATATAGGTCACATCGAATCACAACGTACTCAATTTTTGAAGGTTTACAGTTGCTAAATTGATAGTCTCCTGTAGCTTTCATCTATCGCCATTATTTCGGCTTAAATACGTCTAGAATTGTCTGCGATTTTTCCATGCGAACCGTCTTCGATATACCCCCAACAGCTTTCAACAAGGAAATCTGTGTTTAGATCCAAATAGGCTGAAGAAATGGGAATTTGAGGGAGATGTCTCCACTGGGCTTTTATTCAAATAAACCTTACTTTTCATATGTTTGGGCGTAGAAACGTATTTAGGTTGAGAGCATCTATCCACTAATTGATTGAGATGCGTTGGTTTTTCTTCTCAATCTTCGGGTTGACTTTTCTGTTGTTAGGTGTGGTCTTGCTTGTTCTTGGACCGAGAACACCTGTCTATTGGGCCGGCGGCGGTACCAGCCTCTTTTTTGGATCATAGAAAATCGATTCATATGTCCTTATTCGATTATTTGACTATGAAAGAACTAGCGTTCTATGTTACAAACGCAGAAGAAATTAACAGAAAATACAGAGGAAAACACACAGCCATAGTGGGCAACAAAGTCGTAGCAAGCGGAACGACCCTAAAAAAGTCTGGGAAGAAGCAAAAAAGAAACATCCAGACAAAAAACCAGTTCTAGCCTTCGTGCCCAAAGAAGAAACACTGTTAACTAGGTCAACCAGCGCGTGGGTTACTTAACTTTTCTTCTTACAAACTAAATGTGCAAGATTTCCCTAACCTTATTTAGGAACTTTTCAGCGCCATTCACTACACTTGCGGCTCCCTCTTCCGAAAATACAAGACCATAATCCGCCTCCTATCTCAAACTCATGGCATCCTCAAAACTTTGAATCAATTCCAACTCGAGCTCGTCTTTAAAAAGCTCCCTCAACGCCACAAGCAACGCGTAATGGCTTTTCTCTCTGAACCCTTTGCTGTACACGAGCGCCCTCGCGGCATGAAACATCGAGTAATACCCCTGTATGGTAGCCCACTTGAGCCTCTCCCTAGACAAAGAATCTTTCGCCTCTTCCAGATCAGAAACAGCTGCTTCAACTTCCTTGATGACTAAATTTCTGTCAACACCTATCTTGATTAATTTCCTTTGTCCAACAAAACGCTTGAACCTACTCATTCAGACTCCCACAGAAGTATCCCCTTCAAGATTCTTTCGTACAACGGCTTATCCCCCCTTCGCAACTTCACAAACTCGTTAGAGTTAACCACAATCGGCGCTATTCTCCTCCCCATCTTTCGATAAGCACCAATCTTCGATTTTACCTTATCCTTTTCATTCGCTAGAACAAACAAATCCACATCGCTCTCTTTCACGTCTGTCCCCTCCGAGCAACTTCCAAACAACATAATTCTTTCACAATCCTGTTTTATTTCTTCAACCAACTCGTTAAGAGAATAAACATTGAAAAGAACCTTAAACTGCCTTGCCAAAGCATTCTTCATATCAAGCCTATAAAAAACCATCCGCCCCCTTTTCTCCCTCTCAAGCACTTCAATCTCAGAAAGCCTTCTAAGAATCTTGTTAGCGGACCCCTTGCTAACCCTCGTCCTTCTCACAACTTCTCTTTCATGCAACTCCTCCATCGGGCTTTCATGGAACAAATAGAGAACCCTCAGCAGAGTCGGTGTGATGAAGTCCAATTTATCGGGCATATGCTCATTATTTTGAACTCAAAGATAAATAGCTTTCCATTCCCCGCTGACGTTACAGAAACAACTCCAGAACCTACGACTCCATGTTCGAACCAGTCCCTGCTATGGCGGTCTCTTCTGTGCGTATTCGTATCTTCTTGGTTTTCCCTATCTTGTCAGTATTCCGTCTTTAACAAGATCAAATAGTGCATGAGCCACAGCCTTGCGATCATAATGAAATCCCCGCCCTGTCATTTCAAAGTGCACCTCACCTAAGCCTCTAGAAGTTCCAAACCATCCTTCTCACCAAAGTTTTTGGGATTAAGCCCTTACACTAGAGTTCGTGTCGTGAATAGTGGCGTAGGCTCTGATCTTCACTTTCGATGCTGTCTCTCTCGTCAAAGAACTTTCGAATTCGCCAGCTCTTAGCAAGTAATAGTGAATCTTAGCGCGCGCGTAGGTTATTTAGGAGCAATCGAATATTTTCCCCAGGTCATAAAAACTGAAGCAAATGATATACTTGACGATGTGGGAAGAATACTATTCCGCCTTGCGTCAACTACCTGATTGGCTCAGGAAACCCGTTCCTTTTATCGTTGAAGCTCTATCTCTTTTCAGAAAATGTGGAGCTCATCAACTTCTTGACCTAGGATGTGGAATGGGTAGGAATACCATTTACTTGGCTAAGCAAGGGTTTGATGTTGTTGGAATTGATATTTCGAAGAGTGCCTTAAGGAAAGCCAAAAGCTGGTCCAAGATCGAGGGAATTACAAATGTAACAGTACTATGTGCATCTATGACTCATCTTCCATTTGTCAGTCGAGCCTTTAACGCCATAATAAGTGTAAGCGTTATCCATCATGCTGTAAAAAAAGACATTGAAAAAACAATAGAAGAGATTCACGAAGTTCTAAAGGATAATGGTCGATTTTTGGCTAATCTTTTATCTATAGAAGATTATCGGTATGGCTCAGGCGTGAAAATCGAAGAGGGGACATTCCAAATTCTGGAAGACTTTGAGGTGAAACAATTCGAAGAAATACATCATTTCTTCTCGCAAAAAGAAATTCAGATCCTTCTGGCAGATTTCAGCAGGATCAGCATAGTACGAGTTCAAAGCGGAAAAGAAGAATGTCCACATAAGTATTGGAAGGTCATTGCAGAGAAATGAGAAAGGCTTACCTCATGGCAACACTACTAGCAGTCAATAGTTTACAGAGCAGAAAGTGAATATCAGTGATTCACACAAGAACACGCCTCTCAGATTCGTCTGGAACTTTCTGTCAGAAGATCTTACAAATTACGAAGTACATAGTATAGAATGGAAGAAAACAGACCTTAGATGTCACACACCGGGAGATATCTCCCCTAACACTTGCAATATACGTTTGGGGGTAGTTTTCTACATTATGGGTTGGCAGTACAATTCCGATCGGTTCTCTTGGTTGTTGGAATCATGAGGATCTTAAAAAAAGGAAATGTCAACGCGGACACAGCAACCTGTTTGAATAGAACCCTAATGGCTGTCATGGTATAAAACCAACTACAAACAAATCGTCACTGTCAATAACGGTGACTCAGATCCTTTCAAGCGATTTAAGCCTTTCAGAAAAGCCAAAGACAAGTTGCACAAGTATCCAGGTTTCTTAATTTCTGAATAACTTCTAGAGAGAGAAAAATCACTCTTTCTCTTTTTTTTCTTTCAGCGCACGTTTTATCATGTAGGCTATCCAAGCATCTGGATTCTTGTATCTTACTTCAGGTCCAGCTTCCCATATTCCCTCTAACAGTTTGTGGAAATCTTCATGGGATAATCTCTTTCTCAACGTAAAGCCCACATAATTATGTTAGAGCTTGAATAGTCATAAATCAAATTGCCAACGCAAGAACATGTCAAAGATTGGAATATGTAAGATTTAGTAAGAGGATCTCGCGTGCTCGATGACGACTCGTAAGTATCATTAATCTTCTTCGATAATAGAGATTCTGACTTCACAATCGTTAAAAATGTACAAGACAATTTCTATTCCTGGTTTTCATATTGAGTTCGAAATCTAAATCCGAGAACGGAAGTAGCGCTATTTGGGTATTTACAGTTTTTGTGTTTTTGCTGTCCCTTGTGGCTGTCCACGCTCTCATGGAATTAGTTATCAATGGTCCTTCAGTCAACATTAACATTCTCTCTGTCATTGGTGGAACACTTTACGTCTCTGTTCTTGCCTATCTCTTACTATCCGTTTTGGCAGCGTCTCTATCTATTGGTTGCTTTTGCTCACACATCATTCGTAAGTTAAAAAAAACTGGCGCCAATGCGGCGTTTGATGCTCTTGAAACAAAGCTTGAAAAAAACGAAAAGAAAATAGAACGGGCCTTAGACAAGGATATTGCAAAACTATCATTAGACCAATTCATGGTTAGTCAAGACTTGAAAAGCATCAACACACAAATAAAAGAAAGTCAAACAATAATGAAAAAGGTAGGTAAAGCTTGGGAAGCACATGAAAAAGCACTTAATAGACAAGTTATCGCTTTTAGTATTTTGGAGAAGAGACTTGAGAAGATGGAATCACGAATTGTACCCATACCTTGCTTAGCCGTTACGTCAGATGTAAAAGAAATCACAGGCGTCGGTGAAAAAACGGCTGAATCCCTCAAGGCTGCTGGGATAGGTAGCGTTGAAGATCTCATTATTGAAGACCCAGCAATTATAGCTCAAAAGACTAACATTTCGGAGAGCAACATCGCAAAGATACAGGCTATGAGCGAATTGCTAATGATCCCTGGAATTAACTCAAAAACCGTCAAATTTCTCCAAAAGGCCGGAGTTTCTTCTGTAGAAGAGTTGGCAAGGCAAAATCCAATGTATCTATTTAAGAAGATTACGATTATTTCTGGGAAAAAAGAGGACAAGCCCACCTTGGAGGAATTGGCGTTACACATAAGGCTTGCACAATACTATGCTGTACACGCTTGGGAGACAATTCCTGTGGTCTCTTTTCCCAAAGAAATTGCGATGCGGTCAGTTAGACACTGAAACTTAGGAAAAATGGGGGTTCGGGAGATATCTCCAGTTCGATTTATTAGAAGCAATAAAAGAGCGACTGGTGCACTAAAAGACTACTTTTGCTTTCACTTATGCTTTTTGAAGATTTTGGCTCCATCCATGTCACAGTGTGCGCGAAATTGATTATTTAGGCATTAAGTCTTTTTGGAAATCAATGAATTCATCAACATCTTCCTCAGTGTTGTAAAAATGTGTGCAAACCCTTATTCCTCCAACTCCACCCTGATACCTTATCGTAGGACCTGTTATCGGCTTAGGGACCCTAGTCTCCATTGCTTCGTAGCACTTCAAATCTTTACCATAGGAACCCGTGGTATAGTTAATTAACCCGTGTCTCTGCTTCGGATCTACAGGTGTGTTGACCTTGCACCCTATATTGAGAAGGCCGTCGATAAGATATCCTCCAAGCCTAACAACTCTTTTCTGGATGCCCTCTTTTCCTAACTTGTTAAGCCATCTCAAAGTTGCAAGCCAGCCCCACAACGTGTCTGTGGTACCTATCCCTTGATTGAATTTGTCTGCAGTCCTAGGGAATGGCATATCATAGCTCTTGACATTATCATGATCCTGCTTTCCGAATGGAAAACCGAAGATAAAAGGATGTTTTTTCTGTTCCAAAGTCCACGGTCCCTTATCAACGTTTAAATAACTCCAATACGATGGCTCAAGTTTCTCACAGAGGTCTCTTCTAACATAAAATACTCCAGCCAGATGCGGGCCACACTGCCATTTATGGCTTCCCGAAACCATAAAATCTACTTTGTCTCTGCGAACATCTATCACGCGCGCTCCAAGTGCCTGATAAGCATCATCCACCACAAGCGCACCCTTCTCATGAGCAAGTTTGCACACGGCCTCAACATCATACGTGAAACCGCAATGCCAAGTCGTACGGTTAATGCACACGAGCTTGGTTTTCTCGTCTATCGCTTGATCCATGTCTCCGTATTCCCAACAACTTGGAGCCACCTCCTTCTTAACAGAGGAACCCCCATATAGGAGGATCTTCCCCTCAACGTTCTTCACCCGGTGAATTTCCACACCTTTCTTCCTAAGCTGCAGCCACGTATGTCCCGATGACGGATACCCTTGATCCGTAAAAACTACGTTATCACCCTTCTTCCATGGATAATTATAATCTATCACATCTCTAACCATGTTAAGTCCCTGCAAAACACGGTTAATCCAGCATATCTCCGTCGGTTCTGCGTTAATCAGTTTCGCAGCTTCCCTTTTTGCTTCAATCGATTGAGACGTAAGGGATGCAGGAACTTTTGCGCTTAGTTGACTATGGGCATACTCAAACTGCCAATATTTCTGCATAGCATTGTACCATTTAAGACACAGCGGCGCAGCCCCACAAGCCCCCAAGTGTATTAGAAATTCCAAGTGTGGAAAGTTACCTCGAATTCTCTCGATATTCTTTTCTAAATTCATAATCTACCCTGCAAGATGGATTGAACTGAATTGAATTTAAACGTTTCCGAGTCAGAAGAGTCTTTAACTGGTAAACTGAAGGAGGATAGACTTTCTACTATGTTTGTACAAATAGTAGGTTCAATAAGGAAACTTCTCTTTCTCACCATGCCGCAAAGCAAGAGGATTACTGAAATCATATTTCCCAAATGAAAGAAACACTGGACACTTCATCTGTGACAGAAAAGCATCCGTGTAACGAAAATGATTTATGGGAAAAGTCTGACATTTATACTGTGCTTTACTAAAAATATAACAAGCGTAGATAAACTTTGATTTCATGTTAGCGCGCCCGCTGACATGTCGAAATCTGTAACTATCCCAAGAAGTTTGTTTTCTGAGTCTACAACAGGGATCCTCCTGAGGTGTCTATTGTTCATAAGTTTTGTTACCTCTAGAATAGTTGAATTAGGACTACATGTTACAAGTCTTGTAGACATAATGTTTTGCACTCTAGACCTCTTCTTCCTCGTTCCATCAATATGCGCGCGCGCACCAATAACACTTAAAACAACATCTCTAAAAGTAACCAATCCAAGTAAGATTCCATTACCATTAACTATTGGCAGACATTCAATGTTATGTTTGACCATCTTCCTTACAGCCTCCACTATTATATCATTTTCGCTTGCTGTAATCACATTCTTTGTCATGATTTTTTTAACTTTCACGTCAGATATTGCAATTTGGTTTTCTTCTTTCAATCGTTTCATCTCTTAATACGTTCATTCAATTTGTAGTAATCTCGCGCGCGCTCTTTTAGCTAGTTAGTCGTTAAGGCTGTCATCTTTCATGTTATGTAGGGCGATCTTTTCGTGGTGGCTATCTTGCAGATTCTCTCGATCATCCGCACCATCTTTACGGAGTAGCCCCACTCGTTGTCGTACCAAGCAAGCACCTTAACCAGGTTTCCGATGACCATGGTGGAGAG
>Ga0209636_10002463_pt1 | contig 18860 bp, 20 predicted proteins | sample DeeMarSWOR152_54_FD_187464 | JGI IMG/M metagenome (GOLD analysis project Ga0209636, IMG submission 187464) | Marine sediment microbial communities from White Oak River estuary, North Carolina - WOR-1-52-54 (SPAdes) (version 2) | ecosystem: Environmental > Aquatic > Marine > Intertidal zone >... | reverse complement strand
GAAGGTTTTCTCGGGTCAATCTGCGATTAATCATTGTTGTTATTTCTTCATCAGAAAAACCGCGGCTTGTCACTTTGAACCGCTCTGTGAGCAAATCTCGTAAAATTGCACTTTTCGTTCGAAACATGAAACAATCATAGTATTCGAACCTGACTTTAATACCACGCTTGGATGCAGCTTTTTCTAGCCCCCGCCCAAAATATCGAATTGAAACGGTTTTTCCCGTTCCAGGTTTTCCGACGACTGCGACGTTTACGGCATAGGCTCCGTCCTTATTGAGTAATGGTTTGAAATCGTGGCTCAAGCGAACAAGCTGATCTTCACGATTGGGTAGTTCAGGCGGGATGAACGCCGGATGTAGGGTTTCCTCATTCTTGAAGACAGATGCACCTAATAATGCCTTTTCGATGATGTTCTCGCCCACATGTGCACCCTCGAATTAGTCTATTTGAGAAGGCTAGCCGCTTCATTGCACGAACAGAAGTTGCTGCCCATAAAAGGATTTTCCACACTGACGTAAAAGTAACTAGGATTATCCTATTTTGAGGATTGGTTACTTCTTGCGTTTGTCCTTCTCTTTCTTTCCTAACCACCAGTCAAGGTAGTCACGACGATGTTGGGATTTTACTCGTTCTTCGTCCTCGCGGCGATAGGATGATCTTTGCTCATCCCATAGGCGATCTAACTCGGCGCGAGAGACGGCGAGGCCACACCGTTGACAAACTTGACGGCTTGTGCGGGAATCAAATTTCATTGTTCCAGCACACTCTGGGCATCGTGCCATGAATAATTTACACCTGATTTTTTGGGTCCTTGGCGGGAACTACCCAACGAACTGCTATAACTCTTTTTATTAAAGGACAGTAACGGCTTTTGCTAGGTTTCGAGGTTGATCAGGGTTATGACCCCGGAGTATGGCTGCATAATATGCTAAGAGTTGTAAGGGTACAACATAACAAATTGGTGAAAAAGAAAGAGACGGGAGTTGGGGGAGGGGTATGACTTGATCACTTAAGTTGATTAACGCTTTATCTTGTGCTGAACATATAGCAACGATTCGGGCACCTCGAGCCTTCATCTCCATCACGTTTCCTTCAAGATGTCTACGTGTGGAGTCATTAGGCGCAACGAAAATCACGGGGAAGCCTGGTTCTACTAGAGCGATTGCACCATGTTTTGATTCGCCGGCGGGATATCCTTCAGCATGGACATAGGCAATTTCTTTGATTTTCAATGCACCTTCCATTGCTGTAGCTGTACTTATTCCTCTCCCGAGGAAGAAAAAGTCTGATTTGGTCACATATTCTTGGGCTGCTACTTTGATCATGCTTTCTTGATTTCGAATGACTGATTGTATGATATTGGGAAATTGATTCAATGCTTCAAGTAGTTCTTTTTGCTCTTTTTTCTTCAGTGCTCCTGTCATTGTTCCTAAATATACTGAAAGCGATGCTAGGGTTGCGAGTTGTGTTGCGAAGGTTTTCGTTGCTGCCACGCCGATTTCAGGGCCAGCCTGTGTATAGAGAACCTGATCTGCTAGTCGCGTAATTGAACTCCCTACGGTGTTGGTGATCGCAACGACCGTACAACCCTGCTTTTTCAGATGTTTAACTGCGTGTATGGTATCAATGGTTTCTCCGGATTGGGAGACCGCTAAGACAACTGAATCTTCTCCTGGGCTGGCTGCAACGGTATCAGGACCTTCTGAAGCAATGATATTGTGTATGAGCCGATTAGCGTTATGTGAAAACATGTACTTTGCTGCCAGTGTAGCATGAAAAGCAGTGCCAGCAGCAAAAGTGATGATGTGTCTATGGTTGTGTAGGATTTCTGTGAAACCCATCAAATCTGGTTTTCGTATTCGTAATGTATCCTGAAGGGCTTTAGGTTGTTCATGAATTTCTTTTAACATGAAGTGTGGATATCCACCTTTTTGAGCCATATCAATAGTCCACTGAACAACTGTTGGTAATCGTAGAGAGAGGTGGGACAAATCGCCTGATTGATTAAAGCGGCTTAGAAGAGCTCCTTGGGCTGTCAGAAGAACGAGTTCATCATCTTCTAACACGATTGTCTTTCGTGTCATGGGCAAAAAGGCAGGAACATCTGAGGCGCAGTAGACTCCTTGGTTACCGAGTCCAATGATTAAGGGACTTTCTTGTCGTGCGGCTACCAGTTCGTTGCGATGAGCTTCTATCACAACAATTGCATAGCTTCCCTCTAATTGAGGGAGTATTTGTGCAACGGCTTGATCAAGACGTGAAGTTTGATGAAGTGCATCCTCAATGAGGTGGGGAATTACTTCGGTGTCTGTTTCTGACCGAAGTTGGTGTCCATTTTCCATTAGGTTTTTACGGAGTTCTTGGTAGTTTTCGATGATTCCATTATGGACAACTGCAAGACGGTTTAAGCAGTCGGTGTGAGGATGGGCATTTGCTTTAGATGGGGAGCCATGGGTTGCCCACCTTGTATGGCCGATTCCGATATTTCCGGGTAGCGTATCAAAATTTAGACGTTGGTGGATGTCATCGATTTTGCCTTTATCCTTTTTTATGTGAAGTATTCCATTGGCGGCTGTGGCAATACCACTGGAATCATATCCGCGGTATTCCAACCTCTTTAGTGATTGGCGCAATAGGGAGGCGACATTCCCCTTCGTATGAATAGCACCAATAATTCCGCACAACCTAGTTCGCCCTTATGGAACATTTCGAATGGTCAGCTAAAAGTTTCCTGTTAGAGGCTATCAAAGGTGTTTTGTCATGTAGGGTCCATCATGGTGATACCCATATCGTTGATAATACAGACGTGCACCGATGCCACTTGTACAGACAATTTGTTTTCGTCCATTTTCTTTAGCAATTTCTTCCGCAACTTCGAGAAGGCGCGTTCCTATCCCGCGATGCTGCCAGGCATCTTCTCCAGTTTTTCCAATATCTAATGATCGACCATACACGTGAAGTTCACGGAGAAGTGCTGCGTCATGGAATCTGATCTCAGGACGATGGGCATTGTCATTAGGTATTCGGAGTCGAAGATAACCCACAAGCGAATCAAATTCAGGATTTTGATAAGCGATGAAAAGTTCAGTACCTCCAGAGGCGGGATACTTATCAACCTGAAGTTTTAACTGCGCAATGTCAGGCGGGTCAAAATCAAGAAGCGCCATAGATCTTTGTTGATATCCGACTTCTCGATATCGAATTGTCTGTATCTTGTAACCTTTTGTCTCAGCCCGTTGAAAGACCAACTGAGTCAGATTTCCCGCATTAGGACCCGCTACTATAAGCCGTTTAGGAATATCCCGTTGCATCCTTTGTATCCGGACCCACCGAGGTAAAGATGGCATAATCTCCACAAGAAGATCAATGACTTCCTCAGTGGTATAGGGCACATATTTGCCCTTTCGCCACATATCAAATAACTCACTGCCACGAAGCACCAGACAAGGGTAAATTTTCAACATATCTGGTTTGAACTCTTCGCGTGAAAACAAATCTCGAAACACTTGCTGATCGCGTTCTGGTGTAGAACCAGGTAATCCCGGCATTATATGATAGCACACTTTCAGTCCGGCATCTTTAACGATTTGAGTTGCAGAGATTACATCAGATACTTTGTGACCACGACATACTTGATCGTAAATGTCATCGTACACCGTTTGGACCCCTAGCTCGACCCGTGTTGCTCCCAAGCCCAGCATAGTATCAACATGCTTTGGTTTACAATAATCAGGTCGTGTTTCTATCGTTATCCCAACAGGTCTTATATCGCTGGTCTCTGCAAGACGAATTACTTCAGGTAAGTCACCCGCAGTATTCCCAGTCATGGCATCAAGGCATCGTTTAATGAAGTTCTGTTGATACTCATCTGATGCAGAAAGAAACGTACCACCCATCACAATGAGTTCAACTTTATCCGTACTATGTCCCATTGCTTGAAGCTGTTCTAACCTGCTTGAAACTTGTAGAAACGGATCATATTGGTTTTGTCGAGCACGCAGTGTAGCAGGTTCATCCCCAACGTATGCTTTCGGTGCAGTAGGAATATTGGTAGGACAGTAAATACATTGGCCTGGACATTCCATTGGTTCTGCCATCACAGCCACAATTACGACACCCGATAGTGTGCGAGTTGGCTTTTTTTGAAGTAGTATGCCAACCTTTTGCTTCTCTTCGTCAGTAGCATAGGCAAGTATCTCAACATCAGAAGGGAACCGGGAAAGCTTGTATTGTCTACACAGTTTTCGTTTTAGTCGTTGAAGATCTTGTTTATTCTGAATTTTTCCTTCTAATGCAGCCTGAAGAATTGCTTCTGCTACACGCTGCAACCCAATATCCACCTGAACGAACTATTTGCATCGTACATGAAAAATGTTGGCAGATGAAGCTAAACAAGAAACCCTACCGTCGAACAGCTTTGGGCTGTCCAGCAGGAGTTCCCTTTAGGATACGCTTAGCATAATTACGACGATTGCGGAGCCGAGGAATCGGAGTAACTCGAACTTTACCCTCAACCTTGGGTGTTTGGCTTCGCACTTTACCCGCTTTTGTTAGACTGCCGTGTGAACCTGGCATTTTTCTTTCACTGCTTCGGTGTTTACATTGGAGGCTTTAAGGATTTCCGTTTGCCCGAAGAGGAGAAATTCGTGTTGAGGGGATTTGGTATTAGGAATCTTTTTACACCGTTGTCCGAAACTTACCCATCCAGATCCCTGAAATGGTGTTCGGTTCCTGCTTCATCGACGTGCACTGACCCGCCGGAGGGTCTGTAACCTCTCGTCTCTAAACAGGCGTTTTCAGTCTCCGCCCAACTAGCGGCAACATCAGTAGCTATTATCTAGTTGAAAGCTTTAATAGTTGACATCCGCCTTGGGAAAAGTAAAATATGTCAATTCATGAGAGAAGAAAATATTTTGTAAAGCAATAGATGTTAGAATACCCTATCTGTCCATTTATGGGTAGAAACATCTATACAGCACCCAAACTTCTGGGTCTGGTAGGCAATACTCGTGTAGGTGTGATTCGATGGATGGCTTTCTCATCTTTGGTGTCTCAAGTTTGTATTGTATTGACGAACATTTCTCTGTGATATTGGAGTACATTTTGGGTGAGACAGCTGGGCAGATTGCTGAAAGTGTGAACCGTATTCGCCAAGGAGGCAAGGATTCTGCTATTTCGGATTTCTTCGCCAATTTAGGGAAGAAAGGTGTGGATCGCTTCTTTGTTGAATCCCAGGTGTTTGCTGATGAGTTGTCAAGTCTTTATGAAGTTAAAGTACTTCCGTATGAAGATGTAAGGCAATGGCGAAAAATACGTCAAGAAGTTCTTTCTCCAAATCTATCTTCGGATAATAGGGGATTAATGCACGATGTGGCAATGGGACTCTCCCGTGAGGCAATTCGGGAGGCCTCGGAACAGAGTGATCAGCTAGTAATCCAGGCAATGAGTTCACTGGATGACGTTGAAAAGGTTCAAAATCTGATGGGCTCACGACTAAGGGAATGGTATGGATTGCATTTTCCTGAAGTAGCGCATGCAATTGAAGATGTACAAACTCTGGCAAAGATAATTGTTGAGGGGGGCCATAGGGAAACGATTGTTGATAATTCTGAGCTTGTACAGCTCCTCTATGGAACATCCGTAGAATTGGAAGCCTTAAACCAGTCAATGGGTGCAGACATTTCTAAACCGGATTTGGAGATGATACAAGCGCTAGCTCATCAATTACTTGATCTTCAAGGATTTCGAGAAAAACTCGAGCAATATTTGGACGAGTCAATGCGTGAAATCGCACCAAACCTCCGTGGATTAATTGGCCCAGTGATAGGTGCTAGGCTAATTGGACTGGCTGGAGGTTTGGAAAAACTTGCACGGTTTCCAGCCAGCACTATTCAGGTGCTGGGTGCAGAGCAGGCTTTATTTCGAGCTTTGAAAACTGGAGCACGACCACCTAAGCATGGAGTCATTTTTCAACACACATCAGTGCATTCAGCACCTTGGTGGCAGAGAGGAAAAATCGCGAGAATATTATCAGGTAAAATCGCCATTGCCGCTCGGATCGATTTGTTTTCAGGAGAGTATGTCGCGGATGACCTCAAACAAAGCGTGCAAACACGGATTGCTGAGGTGAAACGCAAATACCCGATAGCCCCAAAGACGCCTCCTTCAACAAAACCACCCAAACGACCACCACGGCGAAGAAAGAAGTTTGCGAAGCGACCGAAAAAACATTCTTCCAAAAAATCGCGAGGAAAAGGGAGGGACTCAAAGTGATGACAACAATTAGGAAGGATGAAAGAAAAGCCGGACTTTTCTGGGCACAAATCGAAGAAGGCAAAAAGCGACCAGCGACTAAGAATCAAGCTAAAGGGAAAACAGTCTATGGTGAACGCGTTATAACAGAAAAAAAACAAGAGTTCAGAATTTGGGACCCCTATAGAAGTAAGCTTTCTGCTGCACTTATTCGGGGGTTAGAAGCCTATGGCTTTGAGCCAGATAGCACCGTACTGTATTTAGGAGCCTCCTCAGGAACAACAGCTAGCCATGTTTCTGACCTACTTGATTTAGAGGGTATGATCTATTGCATTGAATTTGCCCCCCGTGTGATGCGCGATTTAGTACAAGTCTGTGCAACGCGTCAGAATATGATTCCACTCCTGGCAGATGCCAGATATCCTGAAACATACAATTTTGTCCCTGAGTTAGTGGATGTTCTCTACCAAGATGTCGCTCAGCCAAACCAGGCTAAAATTCTAATTCAAAACGCTAAACGGTTCCTTCGTCCGGGCGGAACTGCTTATGTCGCCATCAAAGCCAGAAGCATTGACGTTGCTGCAAAACCAAAACGAATATTTCAACGAGAAGAGAAAACCCTCACACAGTCAGGATTCACAATTGTAGATCGAATTACATTGGAGCCCTTCACAGCAGATCATGTATTCATCAGCGCTATTTATGGTGAAAATCTCTAATGAAGAAATATTCAGGATTTCTCTCAGGCATCGAAAAAGAAATCACACAATTAAATGACCACATGCCACGAACGAAGAAATCCCTATTTCAACTTCTCAAAGAGACCTCACCAGCATTTACGACTCGAGATGGTCAAAGAAGCGCTGTTAAACACGAAGAATTGAAAACATTATCGGAACTAATACCACCGAAATACCACGACCAAATAATGCTTCCATTCACAATTTTGCGTAGAACGTCCTTGGGACCTGGAGCACACACCATTGGTGGTTCTAAACTTGAGCAATTCATAATACTACTTATTCTGGGAAAAATTGATAGTTCCTTTGAAACGTGGCGTGAATTGTCTCTTCCGCGAATTATTTATTCACCCGAGGTAGCTCTCTTAAGACAGAAACTTCCTACAACAATGACAATAGGATTTGGCACGTAATATGCCGACAAAGCAGCAATATTTGGATGAAGTTAGGGATGTCTTACACTCATCGGCTCGAGAGCACACAACATCCATTGAGCAGGATTACTGCTTTGATGGCATTGTTCATGAAGGGGCAACACGAATTGCCATTAAAATAAGCTTGACTATAGATAATGTTGAACCAAACTCCCTTGAAGAACTAAGTCGAATTTGCCCGATTCTGAAATGTACTCCACTAATTATCGGAGAAAAAACACGAAAGCGTGACCTTCAAGATGGAGTGGTGCATACACGTGGATCAATTCCAGCTATAACCTTAGAAACTCTACGACGGTTGTTAGAAGAGGGAATACTCCCTCTGATTGTAGCGAAAAAGGGGGGCATATACGCAAAAGTCAATGGGCAGAAGCTAAAGGAAGCTCGAGAAGCGCTTCATTTTTCTCGTGGAGATGTTGCAGACGAATTGGGTCTTTCTCGTAGAGCAGTCTATGAATACGAACGCGGTACAATTAACCCCACCATCGATGTAGCATTGCGACTTGAAAAATTACTCAAAGCACATTTGATTCAACCTATAAACCTGTTAAGACGTGATTCAGTTTTGGAACCTTCAAGTCCGCCAAATGAAATCCTTGGAAAACATACGCACCTTGCGAAGAAGGCCTTAGAAATATTGTCGCGCCTTGGCTTCCATTCCACCCTTACTAATGACACTCCCTTCGATATTTTGACCCCTCTTCGAAGACAGGTTTTACTAAGCTACCTCAAACACCCCCTTGAACGGTTTGATGAGGAACGACTTACTTTTCTCGCAAATTTAGCTGATGTTTTAGATGAAGAACCTGCAATAATTACATCTGATCGCTCCCGTTTGGAATCCATCAAAGGAATTCCTGTTGTTTATCTCAAAGAATTGTTAGAAATTGAAGATCCTAAGGAATTTATCGCGTTAATCCGCAACCGTCGAGGAGCTTGATGTGTTCGAGGAACATCGAGAAGGCGAAGTTACGTTTCTTCGTCCACCATTACCAAAAGTTCCAACAGCAAGCATGCCAGTTTTTTATAACCCCAAATCTGAGCTAAACCGTGACACTACCATAATTGCTCTCGAAGCGTTTCTTCTGCGCTCTGGTAAAAGTGATGTTCGAGTATGCACGCCCCTCGCTGGGACTGGTGTCCGTGCAATCCGTATAGCAAAAGAAGTAAGTGGAATTAAGAAAGTCGTCGCAGGAGATGCCAATCCTACTGCGATTGAACTCATTGAAAAAAATCGGAAACTGAATGACCTAACAGAAAAGATAGAAATTCATCATAGTGGGGCCAACCGATTACTAACACAATACTCGTCATTTCACCAAAGATTTGACGTGATTGATATTGATCCTTTTGGATCTCCTCGTGAATTTGTAACTTCAGCGATAAGTGCACTAAAACCGCACGGACTGTTATGCCTTACCGCTACTGACATGCCGGTATTAGTGGGAATCCGTCATGAGACCTGTATTAAACGATATGCAGCGGTACCACAAAAAACTGAATATGCTCATGAGCTGGCTTTGCGGATATTACTTGGTTGGGTTGTGCGAGAAGCAGCGGCACAGGATATGGGCTTAAAACCATTACTTTCGTTTTCAATCGACCACTATGTGCGGCTGTACTGTGAGGCTTTAGAAGGAGATGACAACACCTGGACCGCTGTGTCCCAGCTAGGATACATTGGTCATTGCAAGATTTGTGGCTTCCGTTCCGTTTTGCATGGTTTAACTCCTTCGTATTCACCTTGCCCGCATTGTCAAACAGACACCATGCAACAGGCTGGACCCCTCTGGGTAGGCAGATTTGCTGAAAAAGGATTTATTGAGGAAGTAATCCATCAGGCGGATAATCACACAATTGGCACTCAAAAACGAACAATATCTCTTTTAGAAAAACTCCGGGATGAAGTTGAGGGCCCACCCACGTATTATAATCTCCATAATTTGGCTGATAGATTAAACGTACCTGTTCCACCCTTTCGTATTATCATAGATGAACTTCGAGAGACCAACGAATTTTGTTCACGCACACATTTCTCTCCACACGCAATTCGAACTTCCGCAACCGAAGAACGCCTAACCAAATTGCTCTTGAAGCTCACTAAGGAGGTCTAATTCAATGAGCACTTGGAAGAAGAATGAAACCTTTCGCAAGCAGGCCAGAAAAGCTGGATACCGATCCCGTGCGGCATTCAAACTATTAGAAATTGAACAAAAATTTGGTATACTCAGAAAGGCAAATCGAATTGTTGATCTTTGTAGCGCTCCAGGTTCATGGCTTCAAGTTGCTCAAGAGAAATGTAACCAGAGTGATTACAAGATTGTCGGAGTTGATCTCAACTACATACGACCTATTGAGGGAGTTAGCGTTATTCAAGCTTCCATTGAGGAATCAGACCTAGTTTCACAAATATTGGAACAGTTAACGCTGCCTGCACATGTTGTCCTGAGTGATTGTTCACCCAAATTATCGGGAAAGAAGGTTTTAGATAGAGAGCGCCAGCTATGGCAAGCCAAACTAAGCCTTCAAATTGCAGTACAACTCTTGGAAAAAAGAGGGCATTTCGTAACGAAGGTGTTCCAAACAAGTGAATTTCAAGAATTCATTACTCAAGTTAAAGACTATTTCAAATCTGTGAAAAGTTTCAAACCAAAATCTTCGTTGAAGCGAAGTCCAGAGATGTATCTAATAGCAAAGGAATTCAAAGGATTATCTCACCAGTTTAATCCAGACGTTCTTTAATCCACGTGTTTAATTTTCCACACAACCAAGGAGTAGTGGGTTGACCTGCTCCACATTGATTTATGTCAGGACAAATAAAGCAGGGACAGCCTTGGAGCGTATCCCATTCTGCATCGTCTTTAACCTGCCAAATTACACGAATCACGGATTCTCCGTCATGTTTCTCCTCAACTTTTTTAATTTGACCATTTTTGCTTAATGAATCAATAACTTCGAGCACCTTGGTCTCTGTTTCTTTCATTTGCTGAGCTAGCTCAGCAAGAAGTATGCCTTGTTTCCCTGCTCCTTTAACGAGATCGATAGCATGAGATTCCATGACAGCTTCTAGGAAGCGGTTCCGCTGGATAAAAAGCCTTTCAAAACGCAATGAAAAAGAGAGGAGGAAGGGCGATAAATCGCCCTATGATACCTGTTAGAGTGGAACTTCGAGATCAAGTTTTTCTACTAGTTCCTTGTAGCGATTGCGAACTGTAACTTCAGTGACCCGTGCAACTGCAGCGACCTCTCGTTGAGTTCTTCGAGAATTCGCCAATACACTTGCTACATAGATTGCAGCAGCAGCAACACCAGTGGGTCCACGGCCACTTGTTAGTCCCTTGTTAGCAGCTTGTTTCAAAATTTGAATGGCTTCCGCTTGAACTTCACCCAGTAATTTCAGTTCACTAATGAAACGTGGAACATAGTCAATGGGAGATGTTGGTGGAATTGAGAGACGAAGCTCTCGGGCAATGAATCGATAGCTTCGACCGATTTCTTTCTTACCAACTCTTGAAACTTCAGCAACTTCATCGAGAGTTCGAGGTATACGTGATTGGCGGCAAGCTGCATAGAGGGCTGCAGCAGCAACACCCTCAATTGAACGACCTCTAATTAACCGTTGTTCAACAGCTCTGCGATAAAGCATCGCTGCAATTTCTCGAACATTTCGTGGAAGCCCTAGGCTCGAAGCCATTCGATCCAGTTCTGAGAGTGCGTAAGCAAGGTTGCGTTCCGTAGCATCAGATACTCGGATTCGTCGTTGCCATTTTCGCAGTCGATAGATTTGTGCTCGTCGCTTTGGAGCTAAATCCTTTCCATAGCTATCACGATTACGCCAGTCAATCATTGTTGAAAGGCCTTTATCATGAATTGTAAAGGTAAGAGGAGCTCCAACCCGAGCACGTTTATCACGTTGTTCTTGATCAAAGGCCCGCCACTCAGGGCCTTCATCAATAATTCGATCGGTTAGAACGAGTCCACAGTTCATGCAGATGATTTCTGCTCTCGAATAATCCTTCACTAGACGGGTAGTACCACAGTCCGGACAATGAGCGAGTGTAGAAGCACTTACTTCTTTCGTCGTTTCCCTACGCCTCCTTTGGTAGCCTTTTTCACGAAGAGAGTTGTCCCAGGAGGCACTAAAGTGTCTGTGATTTTTGAATCGGGTTTCAAAGCAGCAAACGGTTGAATAGTTGGACCAAAGATATCGATGACTCGACCAATCGGTTTCGAGTGAGATGAAAATAAGCGTGTCCCTAGTCGTGTAGCCTCGTTTAGGCGCGCAATAATATGTCCTTGCGCAGAGAAATGTAGGACGTGACCAATTCCTTGCAGCAAATCGACTCCTGGGAAGGCCAGAATGGGTCGTGGGGGGATTAGAAGGTGAGAAATGGACCGTCACTTAAAAACGTTTGCCTGCTTTTCTGCGCTAATATGTTGTCCTATGTAACCTCTCTAGAGAAAACCACAATAACCCCACATTACTTAGAAAGTTGACGAACTTTCATATCAAACCCAAGGTTTTGAACTCATCTTGCACCAGCAGCCTTCAAGGTTTTCATGATTTTCGCTAATTCTTTTAACAACTGAGTTTTTGACTGATCGGGCTGCTTTTTGATAAGAACCACTCCAGGTGTACTCCACCAGCTACAAGGATATCTTGCTTCTTTTTCGACTGTATGCTCTAGATTCAAGCGTTGAGCTGCGCTGGCAATCATTTTCGTGTCAACACTGGGTAAGGCTAACTTCTTTGGAACTCGTCGTCCTGACTGTCGGCTTCGACTCGCCTCAAAGTATGCTGGATATATGTAATAGTTACCTGATTTTCTCATTCTAAACCGCATCATTAACCCTAATTCCTGGCAAAAAAGGTTTTCATCTTGGTGAGTGGACAAGTTTGAAAAGTTGCCAGGAAATGAATTGGTCTGTAATGCATGAATTTTCGACGGCAGTCAACATCATTGAAGCCGTAAAACGGGCAGCCAAAAGTTACGGAGCAACCCGAGTTGTTGGAATCACTCTTCAAATCGGGAAATTATCAATGCTAAACCACGATCAACTACTTTTTGGTCTTGAAATCGCATCTAAGGGGACCATTGCAGAAAATGCGAAAATAAACATTGAGCCATTGCCCACAAAAATTCGTTGTAGACAATGTAGTACTGAATCGAATGTCACCCAGAAAGGATCGCTCTATGATATTCTGTCTTCCTTAAACTGCCCAAAATGTGAATCAAATGATGTTGATGTCAGTCAAGGACGAGAATGTGTTGTGAAGGACATTCAAGCAGAAATTGAAGAAAAAGAGAAGTAACTCCTAATCAGTTTTCATCGCATCGACTACGCCACTTTGCCCTGGACGACTAGTAACTATTCCTTTTCCTTTTTCAGTCTCGATTACGGCGCCTTTGGTAATAATTCCTCGACGATCGAGATCAACATCCGCAGGGTTCTCCAAGACTTGAATAATCTTGACTTTCTCTGATTGCCCCGTGGTTTTGTCAGTAAGATTAGCATAGGATGCTGCTAGTAGACGAAATTTGTAATTTCCTCCCAGTGCACGTTTTTTTCGTAATTTCTTGTCGCCCATGACCGTTTCGGTAGCCTGACTACCTCTTTCATATTTGCGGTGTTTCCGTGAAGATCGGCGCCGTGCACTGCTGGGATATCGTTTAGACTTGCCTTGCCATAATGGCATTTTCGTTACCTCAGTTTGACACGAGACACAGATAATGAGCTATAAACATTTCGCCATACCCGATAATCACAAAGAACTAAAGGCAAATGTAATTTGAAACTTCATACAAGTCAACTTGGTTGTGATGGAAATGCCCACAAAAGAAGCGCTTGTAGAGCTTGCTCATGGTGCTGGCGGTCGTGCTATGGCCCAGTTTCTCAAAGATGTGATTTTCCCTCATTTCGAGCTTAACCGATTTGAAAATGGTGTTGGGTTACCCGAATCAGATGATGGAGCAACGATTCCACTAGAAAAATCCGAGATGGTAATTTCTACAGATAGTCATACTGTGTTTCCATTATTCTTCCCCGGAGGGGATATTGGGTCGCTAGCAGCGGCGGGCACCATTAATGATGTCGCTATGATGGGAGCCCGTCCATTGGTGATTACTAGTGCTTTAGTTATTGAAGAAGGATTTCCCATTAGCAAGCTCGAAAAGATCTTAGAATCGATGGCAGTGACTACAAAAGAGGATCAAGTTGCGGTTATTGCAGGGGATACAAAGGTTATGCCAAAGGGCGGAGTGGATCAACTAATTATCTGTACAACTGGAGTGGGTTTAGTAGAACGTGGAAAAGTGATTACCGATAGTCAGGTGCAAATCGGTGACAAGCTGATAATGACAGGGACTATTGGCGACCATGGTATTGCGCTCTTAGCGAATCGTGAGGGGTTATCGTTTGAGACCGACTTAGTGTCAGATGTTGCACCCCTATGGTCTTTAGTCCAGCCGGCATTACAAGTTGGAGGGATTCACGCGATGAAGGATCCCACACGAGGAGGTCTTGCTGCGGCTTTAAACGAATTTGCGGAAAAATCGGGAATTGGTGTATGGATAGAAGAGGACCAACTGCCCTACCGAAGAGAAGTGCAAGCAGCAAGTCAAATGCTCGGAATTGATCCACTACAGGTAACCTGCGAAGGAAAAGCACTCATCGCCGTTGATTCAGATAATGCTGATGCAATGTTGAAAACCATTCAACAGACTAAATATGGAAAAGAGGCGCGGATTATTGGAGAAGCGAGAGAAGATCGCCCGGGTCTTGTAGTCATGAAAACTGAAGTGGGAGGGACACGTATTATTCAACATCCGTGGGCTGAAGCAATCCCACGCGTCTGCTAGCTTATTATCTCACCATTTGGTTTAGAGATAGGGGTAATTATTTCTCCAAAAATCTTGTCTATATGTTTACTAAGGTTTGGCGCAACTATTGCTGCAGATTGTGAGTGTAACAGTCGGTCACGATATTTTGTTACAAATAGTTGTGAGATTCGTTTAGCAATTTTTTCTATTGTGATTGGATTGAAATTTTTTGCACTGCATATGACAAGTAATCCTCGGTTTAATTGGTGGAAGGTATAACGACATGGTTCCGTTGTAACCGTTTCAATGTACCCGTCCGTTACTTCTTTGGCAAAGAGGGAGAGAGCAATGAAAAAACCACCTAGAATGGCTGGATCTGGGTGATTGGCAGCTTCATTGTATATGCGATAAAAGAAGGGACATCCAGATTCCCGTAAAATAAAAAGTGAGTAAAGACCTTCATGGATACCGTTCTTTGACACTTCATTTTCAGTGTTTGATTGAATTTGAGGTGAAGAAGTGATACGTGCCACACTTGGAGCCTCGAGTGTTTCTCGTTTCTCTTTGATTTGTAGAAGGAGATATAAACTCGTTAAGTTCGACGCAATTTACTACTCATACAACCAAGGACTTTGAGAATAAAGTTTGTAACTTGAAATTTTGAGAGTAATAACTAGTTGCTCAGAGAACTAGTACTTAACAAAACAGAGTGGTAACACTAATTTTGAACATCCCGATGCCCCACAACCCCACTTATCGCCGACTCTCCTTCGCCCTTAAATCTCATTGTCCCCTAATTCGAAACGACCCACGGGTTCTCTGACAGTGAGTTTCCCTTCGGTCAATCGACCGAAAGTTGGTCGAAAAGCAGTCCCGAAAGCCCTTCGGGGTAGATGGGATAGAGGGTGTAGGGTTACACATAGATTCAGTGGCTATTTGATTCAAATAGGTCACAGAATTAAATGAAAATAGTTGAAAAATACTATTCTCGATAACCTAGGTCCTTGGAAGCCTCAGCCAGTTCCGATTGTTCGATGCGAATTTTTCGTATCATTTGTCGGAGCTGGCCTTTGAGTTTCTCGACTTCATTGTCGAAGCCAAAATAGTCGGCGAACATCTCAGTTGTAGTGAGTTCTTTTGTCCGTCCAACTGGTGTGGTCTCGATGAAGCCATGGGCTTCGAGGGTTTTGATATGTTTGTAACTGTGCGAGCCACGATAAATGACAACGTTTGATTGAAGAATGGGTTGTGATAGGGCAATGTAGATGAGCGTTTTGAGTTCTCCCAATGAGAGTAGGCCTTGGGGAGCCAGTTTGCCTACTTCTTCGCTTAATTGGGGATCTAATTGTAGAACATAGCGCTGACGTGGAAGGCGAACGATTTCGAGTGCACCTTTTCTTGACATGTAATCATCTGCTAGCTGCTGAATGATTTCACGCACTCGTTTTAATGTAGGAATCTGGGTGACTTGTTGGATTTCATGAATTGAGAGCGGACGTCCAGAGATGTAGAGAGCAGCTTCTACTAAGCGCGTTTCCTCGTCCACTCACTATAACCTCCTAACTGTGAGGCTCCTGTACCCAGATTTGTATATCTCCAAATTCTTGTTCCTGGATAATGCGAATTTTTCCATCACTCAATAGATATAGAAGGCTCAAAAAAAATCGAACAACATCAACATGAGACATGCCTTTTGCGAATTCAAAAAAGGATATCGTGATTTGGTCACGACTAGCTTCACATAATTGTGAATAGATTTGTTTCATTGACTTTGTGAGTTCTACATGAGATATATCGAGTTGTGGAATAAGGATTGGTGTAATTTCCGATTTTGCTCTTCGTCGAGAATACTTTTTCGGAGGGAACACGAGTTCCCGGAGAGCCTCCAAGAATTCAGCTGACGAAGTCGGGCGAATATTCCGTCGAAAGGGCGGGCGAATAGGAGGAAGGAAGATGTCTTCTTCGATCACCCGAATAATTTCTTCTTCCTCTCGCCCAAATTCAAGCAAATATTCTGTCTTGAGACGGAGGAGTATGGCTGCTGAGAGGAGAGCACGACCACAGATACGAAAGTCAATGTATTCAGCTGTGAGTAGACGCCCAATGAACCCGTTTACAAGCTCCGCTAGATCTAGTTCCCATGGACTGATTTTCTGTAGCTCAAGAATGTCTGTCAGAACCCGCCATGGTTGATGAAACCAAAAGGGTTCAGGGCTAGTTTCTGTCAATGGTGTGCTGTTCTCCATCGTTTAGATTTGTGTTTTGTAGTATCTGATTAATGCATCCTAAATAAAGTGATGTATTATAATGATTTCACTAGGTTTGGGTTGCGCCCTCTATGAGTAAAAGGCCTTCCTCAAATTTGACTGAGAAGACCTTTGATACTCCATCAACCATTGCAACGCCCATTAGCGTCTGAGCTAGACGGATAGTAATTTCGTTGTGAGAGATTATTATGAATTGTGAATTCTGTGAGAGGTTTTCAATGAGTTTCGCGACTCGGTCAGCATTATTTGGATCGAGTGCTTCGTCAATTTCATCAAGGAAATAAAATGGTGCAGGTTGATGGAGTTGTAAGGCAAACATGAAGGTTAAAGCAGTAAGAGCTTTTTCACCACCTGATAATGCGTCGAGATATTGGATACGTTTTCCTGCAGGACGAACCTTCATTCTAATCCCGCCGAGAAATGGGTTTTCAGGATTCTCTAATTCAAGGTATCCCTCACCCTGAGTGAGTTTCTGATATACATCAGTGAAATTATGTGAGATGCTACTAAATGCCGCCATGAATACGCGGAACTTCTCTTCTTCCGCCTTTCGCATTGCATCCAGTATGGCTTCGCGTTCTTCTCGAACCCGACGTTCTTTTTCTAATATTTCGTCGAAGGCATGACGAATTTCCTCGAAGCGTTCAACTGCCTTTTGGTTTATAAGCCCCAGTTGTTCACGTTCCTGTTGTAAGGTTGTAATCTCTCTTCGTAATGTGTGAACCAAAGAAGGTTCAATTGGTAGATCAGGTGGTTCCAACCCCGCTACATTTTTCTTTTGGGCAGCGTAGCGTTCTTCCCAGTTTTCAATACGCCCTTCAACTCTTGATCGATTCATTTTTTCTTCGTTTATTTTCTCGAAGAGCTCATCAATAGTTGTATTCAATTGGCGCCCTTCGTTTTCATTGGCAACAATTTGATTTTCGAGCTCACGCACCTGATCCTTTAGGTTCGAAATGATGGTTTCTAAAGACGCCAGTTCCAGTTGATTCTGTTGGATTTGCTTTTGATTCAGTTCAAGGTCAGTGTTGGTTTGTTTTAGTTCGCCTTTGGCATTATCTAGGTCTTCGGACACCCGTTTGAATTCGATTTTCGCGAGTCTTTCTTCTCCCGTTTTTTCACTTATTTCAAGTTGTGTATCGCGAAGTTGAGTTTCCAGTTCTTCGAGTTGAGACCTGATACCTGATAAATTGGGATCTAAAGTGCTTCGTTCTAATTCTGATAGGGTTTTTTGAATGTCTTCACGTTTTTGAGTGAGGTCAGTGATTTCTGTTTGTTCTGTCTGGAGTTTTTCTTCAAGCGCTTTTTTCGCTAACTCGTCACCTTTCAGAGATTCATGTAATTTGGTGATACTAGTTTTGAATATGTTCAATGACTCTTCTTGCTCTGTGACTACATCGACTGCTTGAGAATTCTTGATTCGTAATTTCTCGGTCACTTTTTGTTTTTCACGGATTTGATTTTCAAGTCCACCCAGTTCCTGTTTCCATTGATGGTGGTCCTTTTCTGTGCTTGTTTGTAATGCTCTTAGATCTTTGAGCTTCTTTTGTAATTCAGGAATTCGAGCTTCTTCTTCAAGGGTCAGAGAAGAAATGCCCTTGTAATGCCCTCCAGTTAATGTTCTATTTGATTCGACAACATCCCCATCAGTCGTAATTTTTCGAACACCTGGTGCTTTGATATTTCGTGCAATTTTCAAATCCTTAACAATGAGAGTCCGTCCAAACACGTATTCGAATGCTGGTCGGAATTTTTCATTAAACGTCAGTAAGTCAATAGCATTGCCTACTACGCCCTTTTGACGTTCTTTGAAGGTAAAGGTGTCTGTTTTGATTGAGCTGAGCGGAATGAAGGTTGCACGGCCCACTCGACTCTTCTTCAGGTGATCAATACATTTCGTTGCAATTTCTTCATCATCCACAACGATATAATCGAGCCGCCCTCCACCTGCAACTTCCAATGCAGTTGCATATTCTGTGGATGTTTGGCCTAAACTCCCAAGAGTTCCATATACGCCTTTGATTTTATTTTCTTTCACATATTTGAGAACTGCGTCAGTTCCTGCTTTGCGTGTTAGTCCATATTTCTTGAACTCACGGATTGTCTTAAGCCGAGTTTGTGCTTCTAATAGTTCTTCCTTCGAAGCTTGAATTAATTGACCTAGTTCTTCTTGCTTACTCTGCTTTTCTACAACTTTCTTTTCCAGTTCTCGCTGTTTGTTAATAAGATCTGTAACTTCTGATTCGATAATTTGAAGTTCCTTTTCGAGACTTTTTTGTTCAGTTTGAGCCTCGAGGAGTGTCCGTTCTTGTTCTGGTAAAATCAGATAACTTTCATCAATTTG
>Ga0209636_10002462_pt1 | contig 18862 bp, 22 predicted proteins | sample DeeMarSWOR152_54_FD_187464 | JGI IMG/M metagenome (GOLD analysis project Ga0209636, IMG submission 187464) | Marine sediment microbial communities from White Oak River estuary, North Carolina - WOR-1-52-54 (SPAdes) (version 2) | ecosystem: Environmental > Aquatic > Marine > Intertidal zone >... | reverse complement strand
TTCACCTGCTATTACTACAGCAGTAGTTGTTCCGTCACCCACTTCTTCGTTTTGTGTCTTAGCAACCTCAACCATCATTTTAGCGGCAGGATGCTCAATCTCCATCTCGTCCAGGATGGTTACACCATCGTTGGTTATAACTATATCTCCAATACTATCTACAAGCATCTTGTCCATTCCCTTTGGACCGAGAGTTGTCCTTACAGCATCTGCGACTGCTTTAGCAGCAGCGATGTTGTTTTCTTGCGCACCTTTCCCTTTTTGTCTCAATGTACCTTCTGGTAATATCAAGACGGGTTGACCACCTATCTGACCAATTGCAGCCATTATCACACCTCCTATAAATCAGAATTATAATGTGTATGTGGGTATACATTTAAAAATGTTTCTATTAACGGGGTTCTGTTGCACTTATTGATGTTAGAAATGATTTCCTTTTTTTAACATTTGAAGAACAACCAGTTTTTTTCTTGGCCTTTAAATTTTATTAGGCAGTAACGACCTTTCAACATTCTTCCGTTGATTTGAATTATGATTTTGTTTTCATCTTTTTCTTCTAATTCGTATGTTCCCTTGTCCCATATTTCTACTTTACCTGCACCGTATTCTCCCTCTGGAATTTTTCCTTCAAACTCGGCATAATCAACAGGATGATCTTCTGTTGCGACTGCTAACCTTTTCATGCCTTTTTCTGTTGGGGGCATCTTAGGAATGGTCCAACTCTTTAGGACACCGTCCATTTCCAATCTTAAATCAAAATGTAAATGAGTCGCATCATGTTTTTGGATGACGTAGATGTTGCCCTTACCTTTTTTTATTTTTCCTTTGGGTTCCTTCGTTTTGCTGAAGTCTCTTATTTTGCTGTATTCTTCTAAACTCATAATTCTAATAAGGAAGGGAAGGAGTATTTATATCATTCGAGTTCTGTAAGGTTCCTTTTCACCCAATTCGTTTCCTATACCTGCAAGAATACCTCTTACTGTTGCATACACTTCTGTAGGTGGTATTTTAAAGGGTATATATTCTAAATTTAGAGTCAAAATGTCTCCTTCTATTTTGACACCTTTTAATAAATCTAAATGAGATCCTGGGTTTAGATTTAGAGCTTCTCTAATTCTTTCTCTCGCCTTGCGAAGAGCATTTTCTTCATCGGGAATTTTTTGTTCTAAGCTGCCCAAATCCAATTTGTGTTCTCCGAGTTTACGAGAAAAATTTGGATTTAAATAAAAACACATATTTGGTATATTATAAGTAATACCTTTCATTTCTTGATCAAGATTTGAAGTTGTTTCTACCATTTTATAAAAAGTAATTTTGAAAAATTTAAATCTTCTTTTTAGAACTCATTCACTCTTTTCCCTAATCAATTTACTCAATTCTCTAGAAGATTCCAACTCAGGTAGTTCTGACTCAAGGACAATAGGTATTCCATCTATCGCCTGCTCATGGCTTATTTTAGCAACAAAAATCCCCTTGGAGGAAAATATGGAAGAAAGTCCTTTCACTTGAGAAACAACTTTTTTTATTCTAACAGTATTATCAGACAGCCCGGTGATTAAAGAAGTTTTATCCTTTCCAATTATCTCGAAGCTTGCAGAAGTGACGACAGAATTATCGATGCCAAGACGGGAAAACTCTGAAGAAACTTTTTTTTGAAATTGATTCTTCGGTTCAATGCAAGTTCTCTCAACCATCTCCATCTTGTAAGGAACCTTCAAGTCAACCCCAAGCAATTCCTCTAATCTCTTAACTGTTTCAAGCGTGGGATTGACTCTTTGATTCTCTATTTCATACAATGCCTTCTTAGAAATTCCAATTTGTTTGGATAATTTCTCTAGACTTAAATTCAGTTCCTCTCTTTTCTTCCTCAAATATCTAGTGTTAATAATGACAGTATGTTTTCCTTTTATTGCCCTAACTTCTGGTATAACTTCCTCTTCAATCATACATTCAAACATTTGTGGCGTAACAACAGGTACTTGAAACCTGGAATATATGACTTCATCACTCAATTCTCCACGATTAGTCCTCTCTGATACGACCAACGGGTAACCAGATACAAAGTAGGAAATTGTTTTTAAGCTCTGGGCCTGTTCTTGAATTAAACCGTCGACATTTGTCAAGGCCTTAATCAACATTATGAATTCTTTTTTAGCAGCGACATCAAAACAACCAGAAGTAAGGAAAAGTTGAAATTCTTTATCCAACAAATTTTTTACTAATCGATCAAGTAGAAAAGGTTTATTAAACATTTTAATCGTTAATTATATGAAAAGGAATAAATTTATAAAAGGATGTGTTTGTGGGTATATGGACCGGTAGCTCAGTCTGGTTAGAGCGCTGATGCTCTGGCGTAAGTCTTATAAGGCGACTGAGCGTAGAAACCAGTGGTCGCGTGTTCGAATCGCGCCCGGTCCATTCTAATTTAGATTTATAAATAATCTCGCAAAAACTGATAGTATGAAATTAACTTACACTCTTTGGCTGATAATAATAAACTTTATAGTGTTCTTCGCCCAGATGGCATTATCTAATGTCGATTTCATTCCAACTTCTTATGGTGATATAGTTACTGACATACTTGGTTTAAACTTAAAGACTGTTTTAGAAAGAGGTTATTTCTGGCAAGTCTTCACTTACATGTTTGTACATGCGGATTTCGCACACATCTTTTTCAACATGTTCGGTTTACTAGTCTTCGGGCCAAAAATTGAATATACAATGGGTAAGAACAAGTATCTAAAATTTTATATTATATGTGGTCTTGGGGCCTCATTATTCTACTCTTTAATAACAGTTGTAGCCACAGGTGTGAGCAATATCCCGATGGTTGGTGCATCAGGAGCAATATTCGGTGTATTGACAGCATTCGGTATTATGTATCCTAAAGACATCGTCTACGTTCAATTTTTCATACCTATGCCTGCTATTGTTTTCATAACATTCTATGGAGCCATACAGTTGTTGGGTGGTGTGTTTAGTTTATTTGGTCCTCAAAGCGGCGGCATTGCATATTTCGGGCATGTAGGAGGAATAATCACTGGAATAATACTCTTGAAATTACTCGGTTATGGTAATAGAAGAGTTCGGTATTTTTGGGAATGATTCTAAGTTTTTTAATTTCAAGTTCAGAATTAGTATAGGATGTTTATGGAGAAAATTAAATACGAATTCTGGCTTGATAAATGGGCCAAAAAAATAGTTGAAATAGAAAAAAAATTAAAAAGGGGTTTAAAAATACTTAGAACAGAATCTGGTCTTGGAGCAAGTGGAATTCCACACATAGGTAGTTTTGGAGATGTTGTTAGACAATATGGTGTAACTTTAGCATTAAGAGATTTGGGATTCAAATCAGAATTGATCGCTTATTGCGATGATAGGGATGGATTAAGAAAAGTTCCAGCAGGTTTACCAAACTGGCTTGAAAAATACATTGGAATGCCTGTTTCAAATATCCCTGACCCATTCGGTAAATGTCATAAAGGCTTTGGGGCACACATGGGTTCTTTGTTACTGGGTACTGTGGAAGACGCTGGCATTGATTATACATTTAACTCAGGGAGTGAAAACTACAAAAAAGGTTTATTGGATAAACAAATAGAAACTATTCTCTTGAACTCTGAAAAGATTGGAAATATTATCAAGAAAATGATTGGGCAAGAAAAGTTTGTCGAAGCCTTGCCTTATTTTCCTGTATGTGAAAAATGTGGAAAAATTTACACAACACGATCTTATGAACTAAGCCCAAAAGAACATAAAGTCCTTTATGTTTGCGATCAAGAATTCGTTGGAAAAAACTTGAATACAGGGAAAGAAATTATAGTGAAAGGATGCGGACATAAGGGTGAAGCCAGTTACTTTAAAGGCGAAGGAAAGCTGAGTTGGAAAGTTGAGTTTGCTGCTCGATGGGAGGCATTGAAAATAGTTTTTGAAGCACACGGAAAGGATATTTTGGATTCTGTCAAAGTCAACGACAGAATATGCAAAGAAATTCTGGGTTTTGATCCTCCTTTGCATTTCGTCTACGAGATGTTCTTGGAAAAAGGTGGGAGAAAGATATCAAAATCTGTTGGGAATGTCTTCACACCGCAAGTTTGGTTCAGATACGGAACTCCTGAGAGTTGCATTTTGCTCATGTTCAAAAGATCTGGAACTATAAGAGAAATTAACATCAACGATATTCCAAGTTACATGAGGGAAGTTGATCGATTAGAGAACGTTTATTTCGGAAAAGAAAAATTAGATAACCAAAGAGATGAGTTCAACGCAAAAAGACTCTTTGAATACATTAATAGATTGAAACCACCAAAAAAATTATCCGCACACATACCATACGAGTACTTGGTTGAGCTTGCAGGAGTTTCACCAGAAAAGAATAAAATTGATTTCGTTGTTCAGAAATTGTTGGAAACTGGACATATAATAAAGGTTAACAAAGAAGTTGAAAAGGAACTTGAAAAGAGATTTGTTTATGCAGAGAATTGGTTTAATGATTTTGTGAAACCTGAGAAAGTAGAAGTTGAATTATCAGAGAGTGAAAAATCAGCAATAAAGAAATTGGTACAAGAAATCAAAAAAGAAAGTGATGGAGAAAAATTACAGAACAAAATTTTTGAGATAGCCAAAGAGCATGAAATCAAACCAGTGAGGTTTTTCCAATTAATATATCGTATCCTCTTGAATCAAGATAGAGGCCCTAGACTCGGTCCTTACATCATGGAAAGGGGTAAGAAAGAGGTAATAAAATTACTTGAAAAATGAAGATGCTTAGTGAATGATATGATAAACAGAAATGAAGCTGTTAGTTTGATTAAACAAAATATCAGAAAGGAAAATTTGATAAAACACATGTTAGCAGTTGAAGCAATAATGAGGGGGTGTGCTGAATTCCTGAAAGAAAATGGAGAGGATGTTGACATTGAAGAATGGCGATTGCTTGGGCTCATACATGATATTGATTTCGAAAAAGCACCAGAACCACAAAAACATTGTACAGTTGCACCTGAAATCTTACGAGGTAAAGTCGATGAATATATGATAAGAGCGATAAAATCCCACAATTTTGATAATCTTGATGTACAACCAAAATCAAAGATGGAATATTGTCTTGTTGCTGCAGATTCTATATCTGGTTTAATAGTAGCGGTAGCATTGATAATACCATCGAAAAAACTGAAAGATGTAAAGGTTAAATCAATCGGTAAAAAGTTTAAAGAAAAAGATTTTGCGAGAAATTGCAGCAGAGAAAGGATGTTATACTGCGAGAAAGCTGGGATCGATAAAGAAAAGTTTTTTGAGATATCTTTAAAATCTCTTCAAGAAATTTCAGATTCATTGGGTTTGTAAATAAAGAGAAAATTGAATTAATATTTTAATGATTTGAGATAAGAATCTGTTTTATCAAACAATTCTTCTAAATCATCATGGGTGTGAGCAGTGCTCAAAACTCCTCTCTTACCATATAAGAAGAAGACGCCATGAGTTTTTAGATATCTATGTAATCCAATTAACTTTTCCTTAGATTTTTGAGTGATATCCCTTACACTTTTAATCGGATTTTTTGTGAAATGTGGTTGAAAGATTGAACTTATTCCTGTAACTTGTACATCAACTCCCCTTTCCATAAAGAGTTCAGTTAAATGTTCTCTTGTGTAATCTCCCATTTTATTTAATTCGGTTATAATTGTTCCATCTTCTAAAATTTCCAATACCTTAAGTCCAGCAGTCATTGTAACAGGATTCGCACAGAAAGTCCCACCATGAAATGAATATCCTTTTCCTTTATATTTACTTGGATCCATGTGTTCCATTATTTCTTTTGATGCGGCAATACCACCAATAGGAAATCCACCACCAAGATTTTTTCCCATCGTAGTTATGTCGGGTTTAACACCATAAAATTGTTGAGCACCACCAGGAGCAAGCCTGAAACCAGTTATTACTTCATCAAAAATCAAAAGAATCCCTTCATCTGAACAGCTTTCTCTTAATTTTTCTAGAAAACCTTTTTCAGCAGGTATAGTACCACTCCCTAATACAGGTTCAATAAATACCCCAGCTACTTGATTTTCATATTGTTTGAGAATCTTATGTGTTGAATCAATGTCATTAAAAGGTAATACTATTGTGTTTTCTAAAACTTCAGGAAGAATGCCCCCAGATTCTAATGTAGGAGGATATTTAACACCTTTATGTAAAGAGTCATAACCACCGTGCCATCCTCCTTCAAACTTGACTATCTTTTTTTTATCAGTGTAGGCTCTGGCCAGTCTCGTGGCATACATGTTGGCTTCAGTACCGCTGTTGGTGAAACGTACCATTTCAGCACTCGGAACCATCTTAACAACTTGTTCGGCTAATTGAATTTCACGTTCATGAGCAAGTCCATAATTCGTTCCTTTAGGCAATTGTTCTTTGACTGCTTCTCGAACTCTAAGAGGATTGTGCCCTAAAATTAAGGCGTGATGTCCCATCCAGAGGTCTATATACTCATTCCCATCAACATCAGTAACTTTACAACCGTTAGCAGATTTTACATAGAACGGATATGGCTCAAAAAAACGTATCCAATAAGAAACTCCTTGAGGCAAAACATTTTTAGCTCTCTCATATAGTTCAGCAGATTTACTTGTTGATTCAATTGGTCCAGACATATCAATTTAGATAGGGAGTAAAACATTTGAATTTATTTTTCCTTTCTCATATCTTATTCTAAGTGATAATTTGCTAGAAGAATCAAGAATATTCAAGGACGAACAGGTCTTGTCTCCAGAATACTTACCAGAATTGTTGCCACACAGAGAACACCAAACAGAGAGAATAGCAAATAACCTATCTCCTGCTAGTACTGGAAGGAGACCACAAAACATGTTCATATTTGGCATCCCGGGGATAGGAAAAACTGCATCAACCAAATTCGTGTTCAAGAAGTTGGAAGAATATTCTGACAGAGTTCAGACAGCTTACATAAACACGTGGAATTACAACACCTCTCATGCTATATTGACTAAACTTGTTCTGGATCTAGGGTTCTTTGTTCAGAGACGAGGATTATCTAAAGACGAAATTATTGAAAGACTGATTGAAGCTTTAAACAAGACCAAGAAGAGTTTAATTGTTTGTTTGGATGAAGTCGATCAATTGATTAAGAAAGATGAGAGTGCTTTGTATGATATTCTACGTCTCAACCAATATGTTGATAATCAAATTGGCTTGGTAATGATATCGAATTATCGTGATATCTTTGCTAATATAGAACCAAGAATTAAAAGTAGTTTGGATATTGAAGAAATAGAATTCAAACCATATACTTTGCAGGAAATGAAGGATATTTTGATGGAAAGATGCAGAAACGGTTTTAGGCCTGGTATTCTAGAAGAAGGTGTCATACTTTTATGTTCTAACCATGCTGTCAATAAAGGTGGGGATGTAAGGGTTGGTCTGGAATGTTTGAGAAAGGCGGCTAGAATCAGTGAAGAAGAAAATTCAGACAAAATAAAGGTTGAATATGTAAAAAAAATCTTGAAACAAACAGGTCCTGTGAAACTAAAGATAATGAGAGAAAAACTAGAAGGAGTTGAAAAAAATATCGTGGAATTGTTGTCGAATGAAAAGGAAATTACATCCAATGAATTACATAGGAAATATGTTAACAAGTTTGGAAAAATTAGTCAATTTGGTTTATCGAAGCATGTTAAGCATTTAGAAAGTATTGGAATGATAAGAACTAAGATAAGTAGAAGGGGAACAAGAGGGAGAAAATACTTTATAACTTTAATCAAGCGTAAATCTTTTAAATAAAACGGTAAGATAATTAAAATGAAGCGAGGTAGAGCAGCCTGGAGCAGCCCGACAGAATGCTCGCGGGGCTCATAACCCCGAGGTCCCTGGTTCAAATCCAGGCCTCGCTATCCAGCCTTTCTTCCTAACTTCTTTTCTAATTCAATTTCAGGGACAAAGTTCTCTAATTCTTCCATTTTTGACTTAATTAGTTTAATCCTTCTTTCCAAATCATCCAAATCTCTTTGATAAGCAACAGAAGCGTCTATAGCTTGACTCACTCTCTTTGAAACATCCGACAAGTATCTAGATATCAAATTAACTTGTTGGGTTATTGCTTCTAGTCTCTCCATTATAGAGTTAATCTTACTTTCATCGATCTTTTCTTCAAACTTCTTTGGTTTTAACTTAAATGTTTCTTCCTCGCTGTTCCAGAACATATGATCACAATTTAATTATCAATGGTAAAGGATTTAAGAGGATTATATAGTATGGGTCCACCCAGAATTGAACTGGGCTCTCTGCCTTGTAAGGGCAGCGTCCTAACCGATAGACTATGGACCCGGTAATAATTCTTAGAAACATACATTTAATAAAATTATAAAAACTTAAAAAGACGGCAATCTGGCAACATTAGCAACTATCGAAACGATTTGCCTCACTTCTATTCTAGGTTTCCATTTGAAGATGCCGTCCCACATTCTTATTGTTCCCTTGTCCTCATTTATCGTCACAGAGTATCCATTGCCATTTAGAAATTTTATCTTTGGAACGATCGATACGCATCTCAAAGAATCTGGTTTTGTCACGATGAAATCCTTATACTTTCCGTTATTTTCAAGATGCCTTCCTCGAATTATGTGATACCAAAGTCCATGAATGTACTTGAACATCGCTTGCTTGAGTTCAGAACTGTATTGTTTCACTATATGCATCAAATGACCGGCATCTAGTGAAATGGTTATCAAGTTCACTTCTAAAAGAGTTTCGATTATTTCTTTTATCTTTAGTGTCACCACATCAATACCACGATAAACTTCTAGAATTCCTAGTTCTAAATCAACAAAACAAAAAACCTTCCTGATTACTTTCTCTCTCCCATTTGTCTTAAGATACTCAACCATTTCGTATGCTTCATCTGAGAACGCTCTTTTCAGGCCTGTTTCCACATCCTCTTCGTACCAAACGTCTATTTCAATTTCATTTTCATCGTACTTTGATCCCTTTGCTTTCAACCAACAACCATTCTTTCGTTTGCCATTCAACTTGCCTACCAATTCGGTTTTTGCAGGTAATGGCTCAAGTTTAAACAACGTAACCGTTGTCATTTCTACTACACCTCCATTTTAATATTATTTAATGTCTATACATTATATGAATAATATTTATATATTAGTACTATTTAAACTATACTAGGGGTGAGTTGTGATGAACGAGGCTGAAACGTCTAAAGAAGTGGAATACGATACAAAAAACACAAAAAGAGTACTGAAAGTTTTAAATGAAAGTGTAAGAGGCCTTACAATAACAGACGTAGCCTACGAGTTGAAGTTGAATCGCCATACCATAACAAAAATACTCGACAGGCTTCTGATAGAGAAGAAGGCTAATTACGATGAAAAGGGTCCAGCAAAGATTTTCTACTCTACTGGTACGAGTAAGTTTGTGGGAAGAGTGGATCAAGGTAAGTTTGATAAACTCTGGATAGATGTATTCAAACCAAAATACCCAGGGGAACAAGAGTCTGTAAGGATCAACCAAACCAAACACGATCATCTTATAAGAGCTAGTAGTAAGTTCAGATCAGTTGGTGCGATATCGGTAAAGAGACGTAATTTGATCACATTTATTAGATTACTGAAAGATATTGCCAGAGATGAGTTTAAACTAAAAGTCTAAAGTTTATTAATTTTATTTGACTAAGGGATTCTATGGATCAGAAAGAGTTACAAGAAAAAATGCTTAGGTATCAAATCTTGGATAATAAAGGTAAGGCCTTAATAAATAGACGAGATTTGTTATTGGCAAAAATAATGGAGATTGAGACTACTTTAAGTTCTATAGTAGAAGTGGAGAAAAGTAAGGGACAGGAAATACTTTTGCCGTTGGGTTCAAACGTGCATGTGCCTGGAACCTTGAAGAAAACTAATGATATGGTAGTAGAACTTGGTGCAAACGTCGCCATCGAAAGTTCGTCCGAAAAAACTAAAGAAATCCTTGATAAGAGAAAAAAAATATTGGAAGATGGACTTAAAACAATAGAAAATGATATTGTAGCTATAAGCAATGAATTGATGAGATTGGAGCCAGAAATAAAAGCATTGTTGGAAAAGGTTAAAAAGTAGAAAGAAAGCGGTCAAAATGTTCGGTTTTCTAAAAGATAAGCTATCGAAAGTAGTTGGGTCTATTACCAAAAAAGTCGAGGAAAAAGAACCTGTAGAGAAAGAAATAGAGGTAGAACGAGAGGTAAAAAAAGAAGTGAAGAGGGGAGTGTTTAAAAGAGTTGTAGAAAAGGTTACTAAAAAAGTATTGGAAAGGGAAATCTCTGAAAAGGACTTGAATGATATTCTAGATAATTTGGGTGTTACGCTTCTCGAAGCCGATGTGGCTTTTGAAGTTAGTGAAAAAATTAAAGATGACCTTAAAAAAAGTTTGGTGGGAAAAGAAGTGAAGAGAGTAAAGGTTAAGGATATTATCATCCAAACTTTCAAAGACAGTCTATCAGAAATTCTGAACATTCCAAAGTTAGATTTGAAGGATGTTATTAAGAAAAATAAACCATCACTTTTTTTGTTCTTGGGTTTCAATGGTTCAGGTAAGACAACATCTTTAGCAAAGGTTGGTAGTTACTTGAAAAATAAGGGGATTTCTTGTATTTTTGCTGCTGGCGATTCATTCCGTGCTGCGAGTATAGAACAACTTGAGGAACATGGTAGAAGGTTGAACATAAATGTTATCAAACACAAATATGGGGCAGATTCTGCTGCTGTGATATTCGATGCGAGAAAACATGCCGAGGCAAAAGGAATTGACATTGTTCTCGCTGATACAGCAGGTAGAAGCCACACAAACAGAAATTTAATGGATGAACTAAAAAAAGTCTGTAGAGTTAATAATCCTAACTTGAAGATACTGGTCATTGATTCTCTTGTTGGTAATGATGCTGTTCTTCAAGCAAAAATGTTCGATGATGCAATTGGTGTGGATGCGGTCATGTTCACTAAGATTGATGTTAATGAAAGGGGAGGAGCTATACTGTCTGTAGCACATACTATTAAGAAACCCATCCTTTTCCTTGGAATAGGACAAGACTATAAATCCTTAAAAGAATTTAATCCTCAAGAGTTTATTGAGAAGATAATCTAGATGGTCTTATGTTGAATTTAGGAAAGAACTTGAGTGAATTAGTCCAGAAGATACTGAGTAGAACGACTGTTGATAGAGATGCTGTTGAAGCTTTGATTAAAGGTCTTCAAAGAATTCTAATACAAACAGATGTAGATTTGAATTTGGTTTTAGAATTATCAGAGAATATAAGGAGAAGATGTTTGAAAGAAAAGATTCCTACTGGTCTTACTCTAAGAGAACAGGTAATGAAAGTTGTTTATGACGAATTGGTAAACCTGTTGGGGGAAGAGAAGAGTGGTCTCCTTGGAAAAAGGAGAATCATGTTATTGGGTTTGTTTGGTTCGGGAAAGACTACTACAGCGGGAAAGTTAGCTAGATATTTCCAAAAACAGGGTTTAAAACCAGCGATGATTTGTTGTGACTATCATAGGCCTGCTGCACCAGAGCAATTAATGCAGTTAGGAGATAAATTGCATGTACCTGTTTTTGTATCGAAAGAGAAGGATCCTTATCAAGCTCTGAAAGAGGGGTTGGGAAAATTCAAGAAATATGACACTATTATCATTGACACGGCAGGAAGAGATGCACTGGACAAGGCATTAGCGGAAGAGTTGAAGAAGATTAATAAAACGTGTCAACCAGATGAAGTCCTTCTAGTAATACCTGCTGACATTGGGAGAATTGGTGGAAGGCAAGCAGAAGAATTCAATAAATTAGTGGGAATAACTGGTGTCATAGTAACAAAGATGGATGGTACTGCTAAGGGTGGTGGTGCTCTCTCAGCCTGTTCAGCAACTGGTGCGAAGGTAAAGTTTATTGGTATTGGAGAGAAGATAGAGGACTTAGAATTTTATGACCCTGTCCGTTTTGTTTCAAGATTACTGGGCATGGGAGATTTACAAACACTGCTAGAAAAAGTGAAGGAATCGGAATTAAAAGAAGAAGATGTTGAAAAAATAATATCTGGTAAGTTCACCCTTCAAGAGTTCTATGATCAGATAAGTGGTGTGCAAAAAATGGGTTCTTTCAGTGATATTTTGAACATGATCCCTGGTTTGGGTTATTCCATTCCTGAAGAATTGCTGGTCGTCCAAGAAGAGAAGTTGAAGAAGTATAAATTCATCATTGATAGTTTGACTCCTGAGGAAAGGAAGAATGCTGATTTAATTCATAGTAGCAGGATAAAAAGGATTGCAAAAGGTTCTGGAACAACACAAAAAGATGTAAGGGATTTGTTAAAACATTATGAACAGTCTAAAAAGATGATAAAGAAGATTGGTGGCGGCAAGGGTTTAAAGAGAGGGATGATGAGACAGCTTGCTAAGAGATTTGGAATGAAAATGTAACTTTACTGCCTTACTTTTTCTGTAATCAATGAAAATCCTACAATACCTCCGAATATGCCGCCCAAATGGGCAACTTCACTAATACTGTAAGGAAGGTTGTAGAACATCATCAAAAGGTTAAGAAGAAAATAGAATACAATTGCGATATAGAGAGGCACTTTGATGTTCTTAAGTGAAAAAAGAATATAGGGTATCGCAATAACATTCAAGATGGGAATCAGTATTGCTGGCACTTCCTCTCCCCCTGCTATAGCTGCTGAAAGAAACATGACACCAAATATGGCCCCAGACGCTCCAACCCCAATGAAAACTGTACCAATTAAATATTCCATCAAAAAAGCGAAAGGTACAACACATAGACCAGAAAAGAAATATAATAAAATAAATTTCGATGTTCCAATTTTTGTTTCGGTTACCAGACCGACAACAGCAAGCATTAGAATGTTACCAATAAAATGGACAAGATCCGCATGTACGAACATGTGAGTTACGAGTATGTAAGGTCTCATATAGAGTTGTTCTGGGGCTAGACCGAAATTATATATAACTGATTCAGAAACAGTGTTCGTTAATAAATTGTAAGAAAAGAGAAAAACTGCTAGATTTATTGTTATAAGTATAAATGTGGCAACAGGCCACTCTTCTTCCATAATAATAGTTTTAAAGATGTAATAATTAATTAATTGATGTTTGAATGGATGTAAAAGAAAAATTAATAGAAATTTTGAAAGAAGGTTTTGTATGCGACAGGTGTCTTGGCAGACAATTTGCTCAATTGTTGACAGGGTTAACTAACGGAGACAGAGGAAAAATTCTTAGAAACTATGTTGCAATGCTTTTAGACTCAGAAGAAAAAATTGATGTGGATGATTCTAATTTTTACGGGATAAAATTCCATTTGAGAAAGTTTGACACAAAGAAACCAAATAGATGTTCTATCTGTTCTGACGTTTTCCCTGAACTTAAAAAAAAAGTAAAACTAATCATCAAAAAACTGAAAAAATATGAATACAAAACTTTTCTTGTAGGTTGCAAGTTAACCCATGGAGTTATTGAAAAAGAACAAGATTTGTGGAATAGGGTTGGAATATATTGGTGTGAATCGATTAAAACTGAAATCAACCGTGAGCTCGGAAAGGAAATAGAAAAAATTACTGGAAAAGTAATGGATAGAAAACACCCAGATATAACTATTCTATTTGATATTAATACAGATGAAGTTAGATTAAACATTCGTTCTATCTATGTATACGGAAAGTATCAGAAGTTGGTGAGAGGTATACCACAAACTAAATGGAAGAAAAAAATATTTCATACCTCTGTTCAGGATATCATAGAGAAACCTTTCTTAAAACAAACCAGGTCTGAAAAAAGTAGCTTTCACGGTGCAGGGAGAGAAGATATAAATGTCCGATGTTTGGGTTGGCGACCTTTTGTTATAGAGTTGGTTGACCCTAGGGGAAGAAAATTGAAACTGAAACAAATCCAGAAAGAAATAAACAAGTCCAAAAAAGTCAAGGTAAAGAACTTGAAAATTGTTGAAAGAAGATTTGTAATAAAATTAAAGTTTACAGAATATGACAAAACTTATAGAGCATTAGTAGAATTCGAAAATCCTGCTGATAATTTGAAAAGAATAAAGGTACTCAAAGATGCCATAATAGAACAAAAAACACCGATTCGAGTACTAAAAAGGAGGGTAGATAAGTTAAGGAGAAGAAAAGTTAAGGACATCAAATATAGGCTGATAAGTAAGAAAAAAGTTGAATTCATAATCAAGACTCAAGCCGGTCTTTACGTAAAAGAATTGATAACTGGAGATAAAGGCAGGACAGAAAAAAGCATATCTGGATTAATAAATAATAAAGTTAAAAAGATTGAATTGGATGTTATAAAGGTACATAGTGGTTAAAATGGTGCAAAAATCGAAAGGCCCGAGGAAGAGAACTAGAGCCCTATTAAGGGGGGAAGCCAGAGAAAAACTCATCATAACAAAGTACATAAAAGAATTTAAGATGGGGAGTCGAGTCGTCATAAAACCAGACTCATCTAGTAATAAAGGCAGGCCTTTTAAAAGGTTCTTTGGTAAAACAGGGATAGTTACAAACAAAAGGGGTAAATCTTATATAATCAAAATAATAGATGGTAAAAAGGAAAAGTGTATTATTACAAGACCTGAGCATCTCAAGGCGATATAATGGAAGAAATTTTGGGAGAAAAACTGATAAATAATACAGAAGCGAAGGAAATTTTGTCAGAGAGAAAGAAAGAGATAGAGCTAGGTTATGAACAGAAAAATGCTCTAGATTACTTGAAGAAGTACGATAACTTAACTGACAAGAAAGAGAAAGAATTAACGGAAAAATTGAGTGAAGTTAAGAAGTTAAGGGAAAGACAGATAATTGCAATAATTAACGTGATGCCTGAAGATAACGATGATCTAAGGCTAATCCTTGAAAAAGATTATAATTTGTTGACCGATGAGGAAAAAGCACTTATTCTCGAAAGTGTTAAAAAGTTTATATAGTGAGAGGGTGAATCTTCTATGAAAGATGAATACATAATAGTATTGGATTTCCTCTCAATAGGGCATGCTGATAGTAGAAGGGCTGAACCGATTGCTCAGGGTGTTGGAAACATTTTCCTAAGTCTATTGGAAGTTGTCTTAAAACCAGAAATTGTTGTTAAACCAAGGGATTTGATTTACATTGGAGAAGGTAAGCGAGAAAAAGTAAAGTACATCAAAGGCAGGATCAAGTATGATAATCTCACAGGTTTTGCAAAAAAAGAATTGGAAGATGTGGTAGATCAAATTATAGATCAGAATGAAAAAAGGTTTGTCAATTTCTTTAACATAGCTGGACCGATTTCGACTCGTCTGCATACACTAGAATTATTACCAGGAATCGGAAAGAAGCATATGTGGACAATAATAGAAGAAAGAAGAAGAAAACCGTTCGAGAGTTTTGAAGACTTGAAAGCAAGAGTAGATATGCTTCCTGACCCGAAAAGAATGATAAAAAAGAGAATAATAGAAGAGTTAGAAGAGATTGATAGACACAGGCTTTTTGTAATAGGTAGATGATTTAAATGCTTCTTGTTAAATCCTTGACTTCTACTTCCCTAACGCCATGAATCTTTTTGATTTCGTTCGTGATTCTGTCCATTTCTCCTTCTTTTTCTTCTACTAGTTTCACTATCTCTATTGCATTTAAACCAAAGGCAACAGGAACTATTTTGATTCTCTGTGGATTGATTTTTTCTTTCAATTCCCTTTCTATAGAATCTAAATCAGTTTCAATCCCTTCAGGCATGATTTTAAATGAAACGATGACACTACCCATAAAAACACCTAAGGACCAAGAAAACCACAATCACTGCATTTATATTCGTTGGATAACCTTTTACAACGTGAGCATCTAAATATGACTATTTTTGAGCACTTCGGACAATTGAACTTGACGTATTTATCGTCCCCTAATAGGTTTACACCACAATTCGTACAATTCATTTCCTCTTTTTCTGCCAATCTAACACCTTTAAATTTTAGATAGTATTTTCTTTCTTAAGGATTATATCTTTTTAAGAGTTATTGTTTGCCCCTGTGGTGTAATCTGGATAACATGGATCCCTGCGGTTACAAGTGGATAGGATTAGATTCCGGGTTCAAATCCCGGCGGGGGCATAAGATAAGTAATAAAATGAAAAATAATATTAAGGAAATGGAAATGATAGAAAAAATAAAAAAATATCCTGAAATGTGTGAGAAAGCAGTAAAAATAGCGGAGAATGTCAGCCTTCCCGATTACAAATTCAATAATATAATAGTTTGTGGGATGGGTGGTTCTGCAATCGTGGGTGACCTTTTAAAGGATCTTTTGATAGACAAAATAAGTATTCCTATAGAAGTCTCTAGGGAATATAATCTCCCTGCATATGCTGACGAAGATACACTTGTTTTATGTGTGAGTTATTCAGGAGATACAGAAGAGACTTTGAGCCAATTCGTTGATGCAATAGAAAAAAAATGTAAAATAATCGGGATAACATCTGGTGGTAAACTAAAAGAATGGTGTAATAAATTCAATTTGCCTTGTATTCTAATACTAGGAGGTTACCAACCGAGAGTGGCATTACCATATCTATTCTTCACAGCTTTAATGTGTCTTCAGAAATTAAATTTAATTGATTTAACGAAAGATATTGAGGAAACTATTAAAGTCTTGAAAGGGATGGGGGTTGCCAACATTAAAAAAATTGTATCATCACTAAAGAATTCCATTCCTGTCATTTATGCTTCTAATGAATTTTCTGGTGTTGCTAAAAGAATAAAAACACAATTCAATGAGAACAGCAAAGTACCTGCTAAACACGATGTTTTCCCAGAGTTAGACCATAATGAAATAGTTGGGTACCAGAATAAAAAACTGAACAAAAATCACTTCGTAATAATCCTTAGAGATAAAGAAGAGGCAGAGGAAATTAAAACGAGGATAGAAGTATCTAAAAAACTAATTAAAAGTAAATGCAAAGGTATTTATGAAATCTGGACTCAAGGTAAATCCAAACTATCGAAAATAATGTCTCTGGTATACATTGGTGACATTTTAAGTTATGAATTGGCAATCATGAACAAAACCGATCCTGAAAAAACCGAAAACATATCTATATTGAAAAAAGATTTGAAAAAAAGATTGAATCTTGTAGAAAAGTTAGAAAAAAGATTGACTAATTTTTCAGTTTAACTTTCATAAAATCGTGCGCAATTCTACTGTTCTTGAAGGCTTTTTTTGCTTCTTCTTCCAACTCACTTAAGTCTGTGTATCTCCTACTAATGTGAGTTAATACTAGTTGTTTAACGCTGGCTCTCTTTGCTAGTTTTGCCGCTTCTTTCACATCGGCATGAGCCTTCTCACCAACATCTTCCTCGAGAAAAGTGCCATCATGAATGAGTAAGTCAGCATTCTTAGAAATTTTTACTATGTTCTCACAGGGTCTTGTATCCCCAGAATATACGACCTTCAATCCTCTCTTGACGAAACCGACATCATCTATCTTTATTTCTTTACCCCTCCATTGTAGTTTACCCGTCTTTTTCAACTTCTTCAACCAAGGTCCTCTCTTTATACCAATTTTGTTGAGTTTATGATCATCTAAGTTCCACTTGTCCTTTTCTTGGAAACAGAAAGCAACTGTAGGAACAGAGTGGTAGACTGGTATTGATGTTACTTGATAATCTTTAGTCTCATCTATAATCGAAATCTCACTTCCTTCAAAAGGGACATTAACCGCCTTGACAGGAAACCTTAAACCAAAATATCCTAGATCGATGATATCAGAGACAAATCTTTCTGCTTCAGGTCCATATATCGTTAACTGAGTTTTCCTATTCTCCAAGTTCATGGTCTGTATCATAGGAATTAAACCAGCAAAATGATCTGCATGCCAGTGTGTGATGAAAATTTTGTTTATCTGCATGAAACTGATGTCAGATTTCATAAGCTGTTTTTGTGTCCCCTCCCCACAGTCAAACAGCAGGGCATCCCTGTAATCCGTAAAATATTCTAGAGTTATAGCTGGATGGTTTCTTCTAAGAGACGGTATTCCTGACACGGTTCCAAGGAAAGTTATGATTATCATAAATAAAATCTGAGTATATAGATTAATTAATATTACCTAAATCCTTGGTTGGTAGCTTGTCTAAAATGACAAATAACCAAGGTAGTACGCAGCAACGACCAATATTATTATAACTATTGCAATCAAAAGCCATTTATTCATTTTCATAATTTAGATTTGGTTTGCTAGTTTAAGAATTTATTAGTTGGGCGGAACGGAAATTTACAGATATAAATTGTCATCACTAACAAGTTAAAATTAGTCACTCTTTTATATCACTCTCACTTTGTTTAAAATTTAGTGTGAATTATAATTTAATATATATTTTTTGATATATATTTAATTTCATTTAATTTGTAATTATTTTTTTTATTATATAAAATTTTATTATTGTTTTAATTTAATTATTTTAAAATATATATTTTCTAATTAAACCACCAAAAGATATAAATACTCCAGAACCAAATAAATTTTTGGTGGTATGGTAATTACAGATACGGCATTAGCAAGGCTATTTTTGAGGCTTAAACCGGTCAAAATGATGCTCAGTCTTAAAAAAGGTCCCAGATATGCAACACAAGTTTCAAAGGATGTAGATTGCACATACTCTCATACAGTGAAATTACTCGACGATTTTAAGAAATTGGGGTTAGTGTCATTCAAGAAACAGGGTAGAATAAAGATTATCGAGTTGACAAATGATGGCGAAGATCTTGCTCACTCTATTGAAGGAGTTCTCATGAAGCTTTCGAGAATAAAAGAAACTAACG
>Ga0209636_10002461_pt1 | contig 18870 bp, 14 predicted proteins | sample DeeMarSWOR152_54_FD_187464 | JGI IMG/M metagenome (GOLD analysis project Ga0209636, IMG submission 187464) | Marine sediment microbial communities from White Oak River estuary, North Carolina - WOR-1-52-54 (SPAdes) (version 2) | ecosystem: Environmental > Aquatic > Marine > Intertidal zone >... | reverse complement strand
TGCCGACGTGAAAGCGGTTAGCGAGATGCTTGGCCACCCGGATGTCGGGATTACTCTCAAGATATACCACCATGTTAATGCGAAATCAATAAGAAATATGCATCGGGAGTTTAGTCCGGTAGCAGAGTTAGTAGCGATTGGTTAGCCGATATGTTACATCGTTTAGGATGTGGCAGAATAGACTACTGTTCTACTAAACAACTAAATTTTATCTTGTTTAATCTGATCCTACGGGATTTGAAACTCAGCTTGCTAGTAAATAGCAAGACTTTATACTTCCGTTAATAGTGAATACTATCGAAAGCATCAATTATTCACTTTCGTAATTTATCTTCTTGTTTCTTTTCTTGCTTTGTCCGCTTCTTCCACCTTTCTAGCACCTCTTTCCTGGTTAGCCCCATTAATCTACTGGAGCTTTCTATATAATCTGCACGAATATATGATTCTTCCCTGCACGAGCTAAGCAAAAAAGTTCCGGATGACACGGGTAACAGACTTACAATGGTAATATCAGCCAGAAGCGGTAATTCCCATATAAAATAAGGTTCTATGGAAAACAAAGTAAATAAATCCAATATACTAACAACCATGAGTATCCAGCCACTAATACATGGCAACTTCCAGGCAAGACTAACGCCAGTCAACGCCACCAAAAGAATAATTAGCATTAGGATCGCAAATTCGCTCTGCTCGCCCATTACAAAGCCAAAGGCAGCAGAAAGAAAAGCTGGCACTAGCACTATAACTGTAATCAAGCCGTTGAAAAGACCGGCATTATGCAGGTTTTTATATCGCTTGTCGGGAGTTAGTGCCTGGTTTGCTCTCCAGGCGTGAATAATCAAGCTTCCCGACAACAGAAGCATAAACCCAGATAATTGATAGAGAATGCTCACAAAAGGTGTGAACTGAAGTTGAGATGGCATTCCAAAGGGCAAAACCCCGAGTATCAAAGTCTCGATAATTAACATTGACCCCCCAATAAGCTCCCACTTCCAGGAAATAGCTAGAGTTATCAAAGGAGCAAGGCTCGAAGAAAGAATAAAGATTGACAACTCACCATACCAGCCGCTATACCCGGAAAGTATCTGGGCGAAAATAATAACTACAAAGCCAATAGCTCCGATAAGACCGAGAATAAATCCGGTCCGACGCAGTCTAGACCGCCAATCCGCTTTAGTTATGCGGAAAAGGCATACAAACACGACAATGGCTAGGGTAATAGATATAGCAATTGTAATTATATCTCTGGGTAACATACCAACTCTATTAGTACCAGACAGCGTTCTGGAACCTTACAAATTGAATTATAGGCGGGTGGTTCTCACAATTTCCTCACTAATTGGCGAGCAGTAGCGGACTTCTACCAAAATTTAGAGGAAGGTTGCAGCAAGAGAAAAACGCTGCTTGTGTGAGAGTTGGATATTGGAAAGAAATTAATCGTCGAGGAATGACTGGTTGCCCTGTGGAGAAAGTTCACCTGGCTCAAGATTATAGATGGTATTGTTAACTGTTATCCCATCTACATAAACTGTTGTGCCTTTTTGGGTGTCCCACGAACCTACTGACACACGGATTCTTACAACCGGTTCATTACCCAGAATATTTTTAACCTCATCGAGAGTGTATTTTTCTTCGTAGCCGTGGCTCACAATCCTCCACTTTACGGGGCTAAGAACGCTCCATTGATCCCTAGTTATACCTTCGATACACCCTCCAATTATGAACTCATCACACCCTGTTCCATCACCATCAAGGTCGATACAAATGCAGAAGTATGGCGAAAAATCACAGGTGGAATGAGGAAATATAAAGTACTGAGCTTCCAGTTTCTCGATATCGTTGACTGTGGGTATAACATTATCCATAGCTACATAAGCATACGGGACCTCAGATGGTCCGCCGGGCGGAATTTGCAGCTTGGCTACATTCGGCCCCAAGCCTGGTAGCGTAACATTATCCGACCATTGTGCCATTGCACCACCATAAGCCATAAGGAAGCCAGTGATTACTACCGGATTGTGATTGTCTGAACCGGATTCAGAATTTTCTGGTCGCACTATTTGGAAGCATGAGGTCAAAAAGAGTGCAAGAATGAGTAATAGAAATAAACTCACAGGTCGCCAGCGAACGAGTGCCCTTGCCCACATCACTAGACTCTCCTGAGAGGCAGGAGAATATTGAACTGGGTGCCCTCGCCCTCCACACTCCTGGCCTCAATGCGACCACCGTGAAGCTCTACTAGCAGTTTGCAGAAGTAAAGGCCCATGCCAGTCCCCTGTGCTATTTGGGGGCGGTAGCTTGAGCTCCCCCTCTCGAATATTCTGGAAATAACCTCCGCAGGGATCCCCTTGCCGGTGTCTTTTATACACACAAGCAGGTACCTATCCAGCTGGTTCACTTCTGCCGAGACCTCGGTTCCGGCCCCGTTGTGCTTGACGGCGTTCTCAAGCAGGTTGGAAAATACCTCTTGCAGGGCTGAAACATCTGCCGATATGTGGGCTACAGTTTCCGGCTGGCAGTTAATTGTACTCCCCAGCGTTATTCCCTTTGCTTCCGCAACAGGAGCCAGGTTCAGCATCACGTCTTCCAGCAATCGAGGCACATTGACCGGTTCCAGAATCAGTGGTTGCCCGGTCAGCCCCAGGCGAACCACCAGGTCCATACGGTCAGTAAGGTAATTTATCCCGGATGACTCTTCTAGGATGGCTTTAAAAGCGACTCTCCAGCGTTCGTCATCCGTCGGCAACTGCTCGCTAAAAGGGTGTAAATGACCGCGTATCACCTCTCCTGCTGTCTTCAGCCGGTGGGCTAACCTGCTGAGTAACAGGTATGGAGTCTCATCCCTAGAAGGCTCGATAGGACGGTCGTGTCCTCGCCTTCGGCGCATGAACAACCACGTAATTATTGCCCCGACAGCAAAGGCTCCTATCACGGTAGAAACTAACGAGAATATATCGGTCTGAATTAGAGCGCCATCCACGGTTCACCTTCATTAACTATGTATTTCCAAAGCGATACCCTATTCCATGATATGTAAGAATATATTGAGGCGAGCCCGGGTCTGGCTCTAATTTCCGACGTAAACGCATGATATGGTTTTGTAGTGAACCTTCCCCATCCACACCTGCCGTCGACATTAACTCTACTTTGCCAACCGGATGCCCCAGCTTTCGGAGTAATGCCTCAAGAACGGACTGCTCTGTAGAAGTAAGGCGCACTTCCTGCCACTGTCCTTCACGCTTGACCTCCACCAGCCGCGACAGCAAGTCGATTCTTAGATAGCCATCGAACTCCTGTCTCGAATCCACCTGCTGTAGCCTGATTTTAATTCGTGCCAACAGTTCATCGATATCGGACTTCCGTTCCAGGAGTTCCGATGGGCTAATTCCCATCCGCTGTTCTATCCGGCGTAGTTCCTCTCTCTTGCTGATGTAGTCATCTCCACCGAGCTGGAATGCCCGCCTCATAAAGTACGGCTCTTCAGCTCGGTCTTTGATGGTAAGAAAAATTATCGGCGTTCGGATGCCCTTCTCACGAATCTTCTTGCAGACATCCAGACCACCCATTCTTTCGTCTCCCAACAGAATATCCAGCACCACAAGGTCGGGACATTCCTCTTCTACCAGTAACAAAGCAGTCCAGCCATCCTCCGCTTCGACATAACTGAATCCGGCTCCCTCCAGAGCAGATTTTAGGAAGGACCTTACCCGGGGGTTATCATCGACCACTAGGATTTTGGCACGCTTCAAGTCTATCAATACTTAAACCCTCCAATATCCGCAGTTATCTGACTTGAAGGTTATTTGACTCAGTGAGACTTGAGTATACCGCTACTTTATAGCCTTGTCAATCCTGAACAGGATTAAACAACGATTGGACGAAATATTTTACCATTTGGTGAGGAAATTGTGAGAATTAGTGACTTACGATTATATAAACAAGAATCTATAGCTTGTCAGCGCTCCAGAAGGAGGTGACTATGGGATGAATAAAAATTAATAACGAGGGAATCTTCATCCCTCAGGTCAAATACTGGCAAAAAATTATTGAAAGAAAGGAGAAATTGACTGATGAATAGAAAGGTTATTTACACAATTGCTGCTGTGGTGGGGATTTTAACCGGCTTGATGATGCCGGCGACCGCCAGTGCTAGCCCGGCAATAATTGAGGTCTGGCCGGGACAAAGCATCCAGAATGCGGTTTTCGCTGCCGCTCCCGGTGACACCATTATCGTCCACGAGGGGACATATAACGAGACCGTACATGTTCATAAGCCTCTGACCATTAAAGCTGCAATCGGTGAGGACATGCCAGTTGTTGATGGCGTTACTTTTGCGTTCCATATTCATGCCGGCGATGTGACGGTGGAAGGTTTTGAGGCCCGCTCTACATGGAACCATGTGATCGGTATCGACCCAGTTACAAATGTCGTCATCAGCAACAACGATGTATTTGGATCAGCAGGCCACCCCGCCATTGTTGCCTTTGGCTCCAGTAACTGTGTCATCATAGGGAACCGTGTCCACGACAACTATGTGGGTATCGGTCTATTTAACGCTGACAATAATCAGGTCATAGGGAACAAGGTCTTAGACAGCGGCTATGATGGTATCTGGCTGGTTAATGCCGATAATAATGAGGTGGTTGGGAATAATGTCTCCAGCACCGTAGAGTGTGGCATCTTCATCCCGGGATCGAATAACAACCTTATTGAAGGAAACACGGTAACCGGTAGCGGACTAGAAGGCATCCAGCTCAATTTTGGCTCCAGTGATAACGAGGTTATTGGAAACGAAGTCTTCAATAGCGGCCCAGATGGCTGGGGAATCGTGATGCGGGAGAATTCTAACGGGAATAAGTTTATTGGAAACACCGTCTCTGGCATTGGGCTTGCCGGCATCCAGGTCTGGGAATCGAGTGATAACGCCATAAGGGCGAATGAGGTCTCCTATAGCTTTACGGGAATTGGACTAAACGGTGCCCTTGACAATGTAGTGGAGGGCAACGAAATCCACGACTGCAAAGCAGGCGCTATTTTTGTGGGGAAGTCCAGCGGCAACCTCGTCCAGGAGAACGAGATCTACGATACTGGTGGGGGCATCATACTAGCGAAATCCGAAGGCAACCATATCTTGGGAAATGAGGTGAGCCAGATAAAAAGAGACGGTATTGTTCTTGACGGGTCCTCTGAGAATCTAATTGAGGAGAATGAACTCTCTGATTGCGGTCGTGGTGTCTTTCTCACGAATGCAAACGGAAACCATGTGTTGCAGAACAATGTCCATGCAACTTTCGCCGGTATCTGCTTAGTCGAGTCTGCCAAAAACGTGGTGGCGAAGAACGAGGTTTCTGACAGCAGTGAGAATGGTATCGCGTTGGAGGTGTCCAGCGGCAACGTGGTAGAGGAGAACGAAGTGACTGCTAGCAGCCACAATGGCATCCTTCTCTTCGAAGCACATGAAAATGAGGTCTTAGGGAACGAGGTTAAAGAGTCGGCCTTTAACGGCATCGCTGTGCAGAATGGGTCTACTGGCAACGTCGTGCAGAAGAACGAGGTTTCTGCTAGCGACCACAACGGGATCATGCTCATGAATGCACACGAGAATCATGTGCTGAAGAACGAGGTTAAAGAATCGACCTACAGTGGCATCATAGCTGAAGAATCAACGGATAACCTGATTAAAGGGAACGAGGTAAAAGACAGCGGCGAGTTTGACCTGTTCGACACAAGCGCCCCACCACCACTGGATAATATCTGGGAAAACAACGTTTACAGCACTCGAAACTGGCAGTAACTCCTTGGGGGCAGAGTATAAACTCTGCCCCCTCATTCAGGCCTACTCCAGCAATTTCAAGGTATTAAATAGAAATAAGATGATGAAAAGCTAACGACTCGAAACTAACCAATCCCCTACCCGCGTTTAAAAACTAGATATATCCTCTTTGAAGCGAAGTCATTTAAAAATGGGGAGGGGGTAGCAGAGCTAGTGGCGGTTAGTTAGACGATAAGTGATATCGTTGAGGATGTAGCGTAGCACAAAATTATTACATTTGGGATAAAAAGGGACGATTCTAACGTTTTTTGACGACTGGGTTGCCGTCTAGACCTTATCAAGGGACCTCTGGCAACTCAAACATGCTGTCAGGGATATCACCAAAGTCTATGTTCTTGAATTCAATAGTAGTTGTATGAGAAGCTGTTATTAGATCACTCCTCACCAGGAACTTGTGTTCTTTCCATATCCACATTCGTAACGTTATTTCATTATCAACGTATTCAACAAGGTAGCATCCTTTTCCGTCCGTGGTTTCGGTGCCTATGATCCTTGGGTTATAGTCTGCCGCGATACTAGCCATATACATAGCGGAGAAGAAGTCACCTACTTCCCCTGGGGTAACACTTCTCTTTGGTATATTTTCTGGTGAAGTCCAGTAAAATGAGGCCATCTCCTCATAGTCACAGAGATAGGTCTCAACGGTCTGTCCCTCTTGGGTATGTTCTATCCTCATCATATTGTCCTTGACCCATACCCTGCTTGTTTGTGTTCTTTCAGGCCACGTCCAAACACAATCATACTTCACCAAATGTACATTCGCTGCCTGAGATAGTATATCTTCGACTGTCTCCGGCGCAGCTTTACTGCACGCCGTTAAAGTTATAGAAAGAAGAATGACCACGGTAACGAGAATTAAGGATCTCGATTTCATTTAAGCTTTATCACTTCCTGTTGACTGGGAGGCAGAGATGTTAAGGTTTTCTTTACATGTTGGGCTTTGAGTATACTCCTTTCTATCAATTTGTCAATATTCATAACTAACCAATCCCCTACCCGCGTGAAAACGACTGATATATTCCCTTTGAAGCTAAGTCATTTAAAAATGGGAAGAGGGGAGTGAAGGGGATTGCATTATTACTTAGCCTCACCCTTTAATTTGCCTTGGAGTTATGTGTTCTGAGCATAGTGAAAATCACATTAGCGGCAGCGTCTATTATATCCTTACGGTCATAATCGGGCCCAGTGTTACCCATGATGACAATACCAAGCCCATCATCAGGATAAAGACGCATCATAGTAGCGCCAAGGAACCACCCACTACCTCCGTGTTCAACGTAACGGTGTTCACCGCTGTCCTCAATCAACCAGCCGAGACCAAATCCAAGTGGATCACCACTAGTCGAAAGTTGCATTTCCTGCATGACTGTGACGCTCTGTTGTGACAAGATTCGCACTCCATCAACCTCACCGCCGTTCAAGTGCATCTGTACGAAACGAATGACATCAGTTATCGAACCAATCAGACCACCTGAGGCAGCAATGCAGTTCAAGCGCTTAATCCATGTATATTTGTCATCAACTTTAAGGATGAAATCAATACTGTTGCCCAATCCCCTATGTTCATCTAACGTAGAGACAAACTCTCCGGTATCCACCACCGGAACGGCCGAAACGGCGGCATTGGTGATCATGGCTTCGCTGTAGGTGAAGTCCGTCTTGTCCATGCCAAGCGGTATCAGGATATTTTCCTTAATGTATTCGATATAAGTCTGACCCGAAACCTCAGCCACAATTTGTCCCAGAAGAATATAATGCTTGTTGGAATATACTGCAGATTTGCCAGGTTCAAAACTAGTTCTAGTAAGCTCTCCACAATATGCCTTGGCTATATGATCGGTGTTGAGTGAAGTCTCACCATCGAGGCTGATTTCGACAAAGAAGTCTGTTTCGGAGGTGGGGAGTCCGGCGCTATGGTTAAGCAGTTGGCGCACTGTCACAGAGTGTTCGACAGGGAAGTACTCCAAATAGTCATAAACTTGTGCATCTAGGCCAACCAATCCCTGATCATAAAGCTGCATAATGGCCGTCGCAGTCACCATTTTAGTCATTGACCACCACATGTAGACGGTATCCGGCGTAGCTTCGATGTCTTTCGGACCATCTGCCAGCCCAAAACCATTGGAGTAGACCATCTGATTATTGTGAACAATCACGATAGATAGCCCTGCCGGGATTTCTGCAATTTTGTTCCTGAAGGCAATATCTCCTGCAACAACCTTATCTAAGTACGATTCGAATTCTTCGAAGCTTTGAATGTTGGAAAAGTGGTTGGTTGGCTTGCAAGCAGGTAAAACCATAAGAACAATAAGTAGTGCACTGATAACAGCTAGCATAGTCAGGCGAATAATCAGTTTAAGTTTGTTAATGATATTCACTCTACACATCCTAGATTTATTAAGTATATTCTTCTAAAATAGCTATCTCAATCGGTTTTTCAACCATTTTCGATATATTAAAATCCTGTTTGTTAACCGCTAGCGTTTTTCTAAGGCTTATCAGAAATCAGAACTAACCAATCCCCTACCCGCATTAAAACGCCAGATATATTCCCGTTTAAGCGAAGTCATTTAAAAATGGGGAGGGGTAGGAGTATAAAGTAATTAGACAAACGCATCGGGACTACAGTCCGGTAGCATAGGTAGTGGCATTTAGTTAGGCGATACGGTACACCATTGCGGATTTGACAAAATGGAATCTTGCTGCACAATTCACCCTATTAGTAACTGATTTTTATTAGCATTTACAAGCCGAAAAATCTCCATTTTCATACAAGCTCACCACCCATAAGTTTTGGCAATTCTTATTGCCCGGTATGTGCTTATTAACGACCTGAGTTTTGTAACTAACGAAATGCATTTAATAATCCTGACTGCAAAAGGAGTTTTTACCTTACCAATGGAAGGCTCAGTTATCAGCCTTAGGAGATTTACCAAGTCTTTATCCGCTAATGCTAACAACGCATGTCTTGCCTTGAAAAAAACAGGATTAGCTATCGGATGTCTCTTAACTTCCCTCTCATAATTTTCTAGGTTACTTATGTTCCTTACAAGCATCTGAGCAGCATAAATTATCGGTGTTAATCCAGCCCCCGAGAAAAGGTTTACCATAGACGCAGAATCACCAATCAACGCGATGTTATGCTGTACCAATTTTTGAATTCCGGAAACAGGAATCACTCCAGCCTCTTTATCTAGTATTTTGCAGCTATCTAAACCTTTGTGCTCTAGGAATGCGTCTAGTGCGGTAAAATCTCCTCCGGTGCCGACATTGATAATTCCATCTTTCGGGAATATCCACGAATAGTCAGGCGAGAACCTCCTATCGATGTAGAATTCCAGAAAATCCATGCCTGAATCATCAAAGGCAAGTTTGTATTGAGAGGCAACGATAAATTGTTTTTCTACTCCTAGGTGCTTTGCTATGCGAGAATTGGGACCATCAGCTCCTATAAGGATTTCGTAGCCTATCCTGTCTCCGTTTTTTAGCTGAATGCTATTCTCACCAACTGCTACCACCTCGATATCTAATTTAATTTGCCCTCCTCGTGATTCAACTTCTTGAGCTATACCTTTTAACCAATTTGTACGGTCTAAGGTAGCGCTACTTTTATTCATGTAGCTACAAGCACCATTCGTATATATAAATTTTGCTCCCTTCACGTACTTGCATATATAGGGATTTGAATCAAAGGGGATCTTATTTAGTGATTTTAGACTGCAAGCTTCCCCGCATGCTGTTGATCTAATTTCCGATTGTTTCTCTAAGATTAGAGGCCTTATCCCCTCTTGTATCAGGTATAAAGCCGAAATCAGTCCCGCTGGACCAGCTCCAACTATGACTACTCTCATGTCGTTCTTCTCAGTCCTTAGTTAGGTCGATACTCCACACATAAGATTTGGAATAGTATAGGCTACATACTAAACTAGCAGCTTATCGTCTTTCGCAATTATACAACACCTTTTGATATAAGTAGTACTATCTTGCTAATATCAAAACAAACCAATCCCCTACCCGCGTTAAAACGATAGATATATTCCCATTGAAGCGAAGTCATTTAAAAATGGGGAGGGGGTAGGAATAGTAAGAGTAGAAAGATATCAGAGAGATGTAGAAGAGTTTATTTGATACCGGAGTTAGCGGCGATTTTTAACTAATCGACACTTTGTGTCGTTGCGTATTTAACTGAATAGACTTCTGTTCAACTATTTAACTGAACGTCAGAGTGTTGATCCTTAATGATATACTTGACAATATAAGAGACAGTTAAAGTGACGAGCAGTAAGGAACATATGATACATAAATTTGGGTAGTGAACATTCTACCTTCCTGCTAGTATATTTTTATAGTATATAATTCTAGTTCAAAGATAATAGGTGAGAATATGAGGATTGAGGAAGTTAGGAATAAGAAAGACCTTAGAAGATTCGTATTCTTTCCTGAAAAACTCTATAGTAACAATCCATACTGGATTCCTCCCTTATGGATAGATGAAATTAAGTCATACTGTAAAAACCACAATCCTATCCTTTTCAATTCAGATTTTATACTGTTGTTAGCATATGATGGGGATATTGTTGTAGGCAGAAACCTTGTATACGTAGATCATAAATTCAACCAGTACTACCGTTCCAGAACAGGCCTTTTTGGGGCTTTCGAGTGCGTAAGAGATATACATGTGGCTAAAGCCCTCATAGATAAGTCGGAAGAATGGCTCAAAACCAAGGGCATGAACGTTGTGCGAGGACCAATACATCCTATTGCGGAAAGTTGGGGATTTCTATACGAGGGTTTTAGCTCTAGTCCGGTGTTTATGGCTCCGTATAATCCCCCTTACTACAACGAACTCATCACTAAGTTGGGTTATAGTAAGGTAAAAGATCTCCTTGCCTATGAAGCAGATACACAGGAAGGTTACCAGATTCCAGATAGGTTTAAGATATTTGGTAATAATCTACTTACAAGGAAGCACAATATAAGTATAAGACGAATTAATCTGAAGAAGCTTTTAAGTGAAGCGAAGAATATTTGGGAAATCACAAATATTGCCCTAAAGGGAAATTGGGGATATGTACCGGTTGATTACGGTGTGCTTGAAGACATGATAAAAAAGCTCAAGCGGGTATTGGATATTGATGCTGTCTGGTTTGTGGAGGATGCTGGAAGACCGGTAGGTTTTGCCTTGGGTTTCCCAGATCCAAATATTATCTTCAAAAGAATAGGGGGAAGAATGTTTCCCTTTGGTTTCATTAAGTTATTGACAGGTATAAAAAAGGTACGCAGATACAGGCTTATCGATCTCGCTATTCTTCCTGCGTATCAAAATATGGGCCTTGATGCTCTTCTTTATATACATCTCTTTAATGCTTTATCTCCAAAGGGAGTAGAACTAGAGGTAAATTATATCCTCGAAAATAATGCTAAAATGCGAAACACGCTTGAGAAATTAAATCTTAGGCTAATAAAAATATATAGAGTTTATGAAAAGAGCCTTGTCTGAATGGAAAGTATAACTCCAGATATCTAGACAAAACGTCTAAATGTGACCAACCCACATAAAGGATAGTAATTTTTTAAGATAAGGCTACCGGAATTCTAGTCAAAGGATCAGGTATCCGGTAACTTATTGAGATATGTGGTTACCTCATTTTAGTAACTTCTCTATTGCTTCATAAATACCATCAATTCTATCAATATCATGACTAACCAATCCCCCTACCCACGTTAAAAGTCGTTATATATTCCCTTTGAAGCTAAGTCATTTAAAAATGGGGATTATATAGTGATTCAGATAGACCTCGTTTAATGATACAGAGCTTCATAGGGTTTATTTCTTATAGTATTAAGATTAGGTAAATTTTGATAAGACGTGCTACCGCGTCTTCTTCTGCATTAGCTTCGGAATAGGTTTACCTTTAACTGTCACTCGCCTAACGCTACGTCCGTATGATGTACCTAACTCATTGGAAACACCCAGTGTCTTTCCTTTAATCAACTTTGACAGCTGCTGCTTTGCTGCTTTACCACCACGCTGATCAAGTTCTGGGGCATCATAACCAGCAATTCTTATTTTTAAGCCACTCACTATTTCAATCGTATCTCCATCTATAGCCCTTTTCCCTTTAGCTCTTGGCATTAATCACCTCCTCTTTTGCGTAAACTGGGTTAAAGTAATGCGAGATTAACTCCTTCATTTAGCTGCTTCTTACGAATTTCTTTTCTACCCTTGGTTCGTTCAGCATGAAACCTAATCATTCTATCGAGCTGTTCATACATTTCTTCCGGTGATTCACTCATATCAGCTGCAAAACGAGCGCTAATTGCACGAAAAACGGTTATTTCAACACAGTTTTCGTCTATACCTTGTTCATATGCTGGATGATCAAGGTTCACGAGGATAAGCGATTCTCTTGGTCTAATATCGCACTCAGGAAAATCTAATCCGAGAGGGTGCTGCTTTATTTCGTAGAATTGGTTTCCAAAGCGTAGATGACCGGACCCAAGAGTTGCTTTGACTTCCTTCATGGCTTCAGGCGGTATCGGCATGTGTTCTCTATGTCTTCTCAAACGTATCTTAGTCTCTATTTGGAGGTCAGGGCGCATCGTTAAAGTCCCATTATTGTCTCCCTTACCCTTTATAATACTTTCTTGTTTTGTTATTCTCTTAATAAGCTCATCGTAAGCATTAAGGTCTTGAGCCACTTGCTTAATTGCATCATCTACTTTTGCCTTTTTCTCTGCGTCCTTCTTAGCCTGTCGCTTCTTCTCCTCTTCCCGACAAATATCTGTGAGCAACTTGGTTATATAATTCGAATAAGCAAGAAACTTTGGGTGGGTTTCAATAAAACCCTCCCTATCTGTTTTAATAACTGGTACTGCATCAATTCCCTTCTCAGGATCAAAGTCGGCTACTTCCACGCTCCCTGTTATCAAGTCACCGACATGATATGTAAATGAGGTGGGTGATAAGTTAAAAAGACTTGGTTCCCCAACCACACGACCTCTGACGGTAGTTAGAATTCCTGGTTTAGACAACATCTTTCTTGCTACAGTAATTTGTCCAACTATCTGTCCACAAACTGGATCAGTATAATTTACATTCACTCGCCTGCTCGCTGGTACATGTCTGGGCTCACAAACATGACCATTTACCAACACCTTAAAATTTTGACTTAGAGGTATTTCTTGGGCAATATGAGCTCTGACTTTTTGCTCGACTTTTTTACCGAGCGTGTCTTTTGCTTCGGAAATCTTCTCAATAGCGTCTCTAACGTTGATTAACTGATTATCACTCGGTAAATTGTGACCGGATAGCCAGTTTCGAATCGTCTTTTCCGAAACCGAGCAGTATTTACCAATCGCTACATTCGATAGCTCGTACTTCTCTCTAAGACGCCCCCTCTCCACCACCCCCCTCCATTATAATACCCTTCTCGGTTTGAGCAAGGGTTATTGTCATCAATACGCACCTTGCCACTCTTGCTTTTCTGGTGGCGTTGCGTGTTGCAGCGTTGCTATGTATGTCCGTTACTACCATTATTTAATTTATTAGGGACGTGCGAAATAGCTTCCAATCTAAGTCTATCTAAGTCTATATATGCATTTTTGTCCTCTGGCCGAGTTCACTGCAATAAAGCTTCAAAGCCGCCTAATTGACAAAAATAGATAGCTTTGCTAGAATACCGCTACTCTATTAACAAAAGGAGGTAATAACGATGCCAAGATTTATTGCTGTACACACAATGTCTATGACTGAGCAACAAGCACTAGAAATGTTCAAGAGTATGCCACCTCTTCCATCGGGTGTTTCCTGGAATTTGACGTATTGTGATTTCGCTGCTGGTAAATTCTTCTGTGATTGGGAAGCACCCAACAAGGAGATAATTGAACAAGGCTTCAAGGCTCAGAACTTGCCTTACGACGCAGTCTACCCTGTACGGATATTCAATGTCGCTAAGGGGGCGTTTGAGGACTAAGAGGAGCTAGTGAAGGTTCTAATGGCTAAATGCCTGATCAGGCGTTAGCGAACCAAACTAGTCTTGGTGAGACTGGTCGTAAAAATAAAGAGCCTATGAGTAATCAGTTCGATGGTGAGTTTCGCACATCGTTGATTTGTTTGTATTACTTACGAGGTCACACTCGGATTTTGGAGATTTTGTGTCTGTTGTGACACGTTCGTGCGCCTCCTGTGACATAGGTTGTGACACATCTTGTGACATAGTCGGTGACACATCTTTATTCTTCAATTCTTTATTACTTACTTTCTTTTCTTGAGTACATATAAGGCTACGCTTGTCGTTAGCTTGGTGCGTCTATTGGAGTCACTTTTTAGACGCATTTTTAGACGCACCGACTGACGCATCACCTTATAATCCTTTGAGCTTTGCCAGTATCTTCGGAATCTGTATCTCGCTCGGATAGGTATTTTGCTGTTCCACCGACTTAGGCGCTGTCCTCGTTGACCCGTTCAACCTCAACTACGCCCATTACGCGGTAACGAACTTGCTTCCTACGCTCTGGCTGTCCAATGATATAGAAAAAGGAGACAACGAGATGAATAAGACGAAGACAAAACCTACCATCATAGGATCGAAAAAGGCAGCTGAGCCGTTAGTAGTTAATGCGGTAGCATCTAAGCCAGAGGCACAACGCACCAAATTTCAAATGGTCGCGGCAGGCGTATGTCCGCATGACGAGGCACCGCTGCTACAGCCGGTAAAGACCAAAGGCGTAGGCTTGAAACTCGACTGTTCGCAATGCGGTCACACCTGGTACATCAACAAGAAAATAAAGACGTGTGGTTGTTTAACCTGCAAAGGAGCCAAGCGGAGGTCGACGGAACGCTCAAATGCTAAACGGAACGTTCTGAGTATCGCTAAAAATAGTGGTGGGCCATTCTGGACTCGAACCAGAGACCTCAGTCTTATCAGGACTGCGCTCTAACCAGCTGAGCTAATGGCCCACCTAAATCAGCTTTTATTCTAAAAGAAATGTTGCTGGAAATCAAGCTGGTCTGTCTTTGCTTCATTTCATCCCGAAGTGAGCGAAAGTAAGGTTGACCAGTCCGACGAAGTTTACCACGGCGAAGATGATAGTGCGGGTTGAAGAGTGCTCCAAGACGAACTCATTTAACAGCAGCCCGGCCGTACCCACAATAATAAGTATAAAGCCGCTAATTTTAAGCAAGTTTCTCATAATATATTGATAATATTACTATAAAAGGGTAAATATATTTACTATTCACCCGAGTCTCGATTTAATACGCAGGTTCAATTTTCACCAACTCTATCTCGAAGGTCAGCTCTTTACCTGCCAGAAAGAAATTGGCATCAATGGTGATATCTGTATCCGATACTTCAGTAACAGTTACCTCAACTGAACGGCCGTCCGGCTGTGTCATCACTAATTTCTGCCCCACTTCCGGGTCCAGACCCTCCGGCAGTTCTTCCCTGTTAAATTTTATTATAAGGTCTTCACGATATGGACCATAAGCCTCTTCCGGTGAAAGTGTTACCGTCTTTACCTCGCCGATTTTCATACCCCTGATGGCGTTTTCAAACCCGGGAATCATATTTCCCGCACCAAGGACGAATTCCAGCGGGTCACCTCCCCTTGAACTATCGAATACGCTGCCGTCTCCGAGCGTTCCAGTATAATGCACCGTAACTCTATCACCATCTTCAGCCAACTGTCCCTCCTTATTACCGGCACACCCCGCAGCCAGCATTACCGTCAATAACAGACCACATAATAAAAGTATAAGTTTTTTGTTCATACTGATTCTCATGATTATTGATGAGCTCTCCAAATAAGGTAAAAAAAACCTTAACAACTGGATAGCGAGAGGAAGAGTATAATCCCGATAATAATCGGGAACCGACCTAGGAGGTAGGTTACACACCTGTTCTCTCCCTAGAAAGGAGGTGATCCAGCCACAGCTTCCGCTACAGCTACCTTGTTACGACTTCGTCCCAATCGCTAGCCCCACCTTCGGCAACTGCCTCCCCGACAAGTCGGAGTTAGCCCATTGACTTCAGGTGTTGCCAACTTTCATGACGTGACGGGCGGTGTGTACAAGGCCCGAGAACGTATTCACCGCAGTATGCTGACCTGCAGTTACTAGCAACTCCACCTTCATGCAGGCGAATTTCAGCCTGCAATCTGAACTGAGGATAGTTTTTAGGATTAGCTCCAGATCACTCTATTGCAACCTTCTGTACTACCCATTGTAGCGTGTGTGTAGCCCAAGGCATAAGGGTCGTGCTGACTTGACGTCATCCCCACCTTCCTCCCCGTTTTGCGGGGCAGTCTCGCCAGAGAATACAACTGGCAACAAGGGTTGCGCTCGTTGCAGGACTTAACCAAACACCTCACGGCACGAGCTGACGACAGCCATGCAACACCTGTGACGGTTCCTGACTTAACAGGTGGTTTCCCTTTCGGGTCACTACTTCCGACATGTCAAGCCTTGGTAAGGTTCTTCGCTTCGCATCGAATTAAACCACACGCTCCGCTGCTTGTGCGGGCCCCCGTCAATTCCTTTGAGTTTTAGCCTTGCGGCCGTACTTCCCAGACGGGACACTTAACGCGTTAGCTTTGGCACAGAGAGGGTCGATACTCCCTATACCTAGTGTCCATCGTTTACAGTGTGGACTACCAGGGTATCTAATCCTGTTTGCTCCCCACACCTTCGGGCCTGAACGTCAGAAACAACCCAGGAGGCCGCCTTCGCCACTGGTATTCCTCCCGATATCTACGCATTTCACCACTACACCGGGAATTCTACCTCCCCCTGTTGTCCTCCAGTCTATCAGTATCGAATGGTCCCTCTCAGTTGAGCTGAGAGATTTTACACCCGACTTAAAAAACCGTCTGCGCCCGCTTTACGCCCAGTAAATCCGGATAACGCTCGCCACCTACGTATTACCGCGGCTGCTGGCACGTAGTTAGCCATGGCTTATTCCCCAGGTACTGTCATTATTCCTCCCTGGGAAAAGGGGTTTACAACCCGAAAGCCTTCATCCCCCACGCGGCGTCGCTGTGTCAGGCTTTCGCCCATTGCACAAAATTCCTCGCTGCTGCCTCCCGTAGGAGTCTGGGCCGTGTCTCAGTCCCAGTGTGACTGACCATCCTCTCAGACCAGCTACCGATCATCGCCTTGGTAGACCATTACCCTACCAACTAGCTAATCGGACGCAAGCCTCTCCCCAAGCGCCCGAAGGCTTTAGTGATGGAGCATTACCTCCACCACCACATGCGGTATTAGCTCCGATTTCTCAGAGTTATCCCCTACTTAGGGGCAAGTTACTTACGTGTTACTCACCCGTTTGCCACTATTCCGATAAATCGAAATCGTCCGACTTGCATGCGTAAGGCACGCCGCCAGCGTTTATCCTGAGCCAGGATCAAACTCTCCGATATAAATTGACTTCGTTATTGAACCTTCCTCTCGCTATCCAATTGTTAAGGTGCTATATATCCACATAAATTAAAATATCAAAACCAGCCAACTTTGTCAAGCGCAGTAAGCAGCAATATACAATAGGCAAGCAGGCTTGACTTTTTATAGTATTGACTTCTATAATACTCAAGTCATTTCATAAAAAATTTTAAAGACCACAGTTGCCAGAATGAGCTCCTGAGGACTTTTTAGTATATATATTGTAAAATTAATAGTGAAAATTGCATAATGGTGCCCGAGTGGCGCAATGGCAGCGCAACCGACTTGTAATCGGTAGGTTAGCGGGTTCGAATCCCCTCTCGGGCTGGGGCATGTAACTCTTCACAGGTAGTATCGGGAGGGGTGCCGGAGTGGTTAATCGGAGCAGTCTGTAAAATTGCCGCCCTGACGGGCTTCGCAGGTTCGAATCCTGCCCCCTCCACCACCTTAATATAAGGACTGGACTAGACATTAACCCTAAAAAATCTATATAATAAGACGAGTTGCCCACATAGCTCAGCAGGTAGAGCACGTTCTTGGTAAGAACGGGGTCACCAGTTCGAATCTGGTTGTGGGCTCAGAGTAAAGGGAGGAGAAAATGGCTAAACAGAAGTTTCAGCGCACCAAACCACACTGCAATGTGGGCACTATCGGTCATGTTGACCATGGTAAAACAACATTAACTTCGGCAATAACATTAATTTTGTCCAAGGAGGGGCCGACTGGCTTTCGCTCATTCGATAGCATTGACAATGCCCCTGAGGAGAAGGCACGAGGCTTGACCATAGCCATCGCTCATGTGGAGTATGAGACTGCCAAGCGGCACTATGCTCACATTGACTGCCCGGGGCATGCCGATTTCATTAAGAACATGATAACCGGTGCTGCTCAGATGGATGGAGCTATACTTGTGGTTGCTGCTGATGACGGTGTAATGCCTCAGACCAGGGAGCATATCCTGCTGGCACGCCAGGTAGAAGTTCCTTATGTCGTGGTTGCCCTTAATAAAGTGGACGCCATGGAAGACGAGGAGCTTCTGGAGCTGGTGGAGATAGAGGTAAGGGAGCTACTGACTGCATATAACTTCCCCGGCAATGAGATACCGTTGGTACGCGTTAGTGCTCTCAAAGCCCTTGAATGTGGCTGCGCTAAAAGGGATTGTCAATGGTGCGGTCCGATATGGACGCTTATGGATGCAGTAGACGATTATATACCGACTCCAGAACGACCAAAAGACCAGCCTTTCCTTATGCCGGTCGAAGATGTCTTCAGTATCAAGGGCAGAGGTACCGTGCCCACAGGAAGAGTCGAGAGAGGCGTAATCAAACCGGGAGAAGAGGTAGAGATTGTCGGCCTGCACCACGAGCCACGCCGGACAGTGGCTACCAGCCTTGAAATGTTCCATAAAACCCTCGACGATGCTGAGCCGGGAGATGCGGTGGGCATTCTTCTCAGGGGGATAGACCGCGACGAGATAGAGCGAGGGCAGGTTATTGCTGCTCCGGGCTCTATTAAACCCCACACCACCGCAGAAGCCGAGGTATATATTTTAAATAAGGAAGAGGGTGGAAGACATACTCCATTTTTTAATGGATA
>Ga0209636_10002460_pt1 | contig 18871 bp, 18 predicted proteins | sample DeeMarSWOR152_54_FD_187464 | JGI IMG/M metagenome (GOLD analysis project Ga0209636, IMG submission 187464) | Marine sediment microbial communities from White Oak River estuary, North Carolina - WOR-1-52-54 (SPAdes) (version 2) | ecosystem: Environmental > Aquatic > Marine > Intertidal zone >... | reverse complement strand
AAGTAAATGCCCTTGGTAGATTCACCGTTCATGAAAAATAAGAATGGGATTATATTACGTTTTCCTAGATTCAACATAAGGTGGGCTTGATGAATCAAGCCCCTACATGAATCAAACCCTTACAGAAGAAGTAAAAGAGAAAATGGGACCTGTCCCCATATTTTGCAATTTGGTTATATGAACACAAAGGAGGGTTTGATAGATCAAGCCCCTGCGAATGAATCAAGCCCCTACGAAATATAAGCAAACCTCTACAAAATTGGCGTAGTCCTTTTTCCATATAAAAAAGTAGCCTGTCCCCTTTTTCTTGATAAAGCAAATCCTTACAGTTTTTTGCCCATGACAATGGCGGGCTCTGTAGGGTTATGATAATAGTTCTCTTTTATCCCCAGAACATCAAAACCTAATTTATTGTATAAAGATCGAGCAGCAATATTGGATGGCCTGACCTCCAGGGTAACAAACTTTATCTCTCCCTTACGAATCTCGCTTAAAACCTTCTGCAGAATAGCTTCTGCAATGCCCATGCGTCTAAAATCAGGATGGATGGCGATATTGTTGATCTGCATTTGTTCCTTTATCTGCCAGAAAACAAGGTATCCTATGACCTTTTCTTTAGGTTTAAAGACAATGACAAAAGGAGAAGATATCGGCTGGTTGTAAATCTCTCCCCTAAAAGTCATTTCATGCCACGGATTAGGAAAAGAAACATTTTCTATTTCTAAAATATAAGGAAGGTCTCCTTCCTTCATCTTTCTTAAATAAAAAGAATCCTGGGGAAGACTGGCTCTCTTAATCTTTTTCCTCCGCTTGAGATTTTCGAAAATATATGGGCTTAAGCTCTTGGGCACTCACGCCTTTTTTCTTCCTCAGCAACTCACTGCCCAGCAGCCCAATTTCAAAAGCTATAAAAGGAGACCTATGGGAAAACCTGGCTTTATCCTTGAAATACTGAAAAATCTTATCCCTGTAAGCATCAATACCATTCCCTGTAAAAAAAATAATCCTGTTGGAAGGGAGAAGAGTGAAGAAATGATCGGGCGAGTAAGCTCCCTGGGGAACGATTTCCTTTAGCTTCCCTGCTTTTGATTCAAACAGAGCTGCATAGATCTCACCTTTTTTTGCATCCAGGAGAGAGCAGATGAGATGGTTTTGGGGATGGCGCAGTTTCCAGGCCAGCGCCTTCAAGGTCGAAACCGCTGCCACCGGCTTTCCGGAAGCATAGGAAAAAGATTTTACAGTGCTTAATCCGATCCTGATACCTGTGAAAGAACCAGGACCTGCAGCCAGGGCAAAGCCATCCATATCTTTGATATTCATCCTGTTTGTTTTCAGGATAAAATCCACTGCAGGCAGCAGCCGTTCGGAATAGGTTGATGGAGAATCAATGTTGAATTCAGCGAGAAGCTTTGTTTTCTCCAGGAGAGCGACTGAGCCGGCAAAAGTCGTTGTATCCACGGCAAGAATAATCATTTTATTACTGTTGTGTTTAACCTGGATTATTCACGAGTCGAGGTTGCCGCAGATGCAAGACGTCAGCCCATGAAGCTGTGTTCCTCCACCGCGAATGGGCTGCAACGAAGCAGATGCGGTGAGATCGACTCGCCACCAGGGAAAAAATGCCGATTAATATAGATAGATTCTTTTCGAATAAGTGTTTATCAGGATCTACAGCAATATCAGGATATCTTTTTGATATTGCTGTAATTGCAGAAAGTATCGGCATTTTTTATGAATAATCCAGGTTAATTATCCTTTGCTGATTCTCTTCCCATAATTAAACAGTCCGCCTGCCCTAAAAATATCATACTGGACAGCACTCATAGGTTCAGCAATAAATTGAGTATTTCTGCTTACATTCAAACCTTCGCCCGAGCGAAGATTCACCTTTATCTCGTTTCCCGTTTCCAAAGCTTTTTTAGCTACGAGATCGTCAAGCTCTTGACATCTCAAAACAGGAAAGCCTGAGTTTACTGCATTCCTGAAGTAAATGGCACCAAAAGAAGGAGCAAGAATCAACCCGATCTTCAGGGAGATAAAGCAGCCAACAGCATGCTGTCTGGATGAGCCAGCTCCGAAATTTCTTCCCGCAACAAGGACATCTCCTGGACGGGCCTTCTTCGAAAAATCCTTCCAGCCCTCTAAGTTTCCCAGGGCATACTGCCCCATATGAGAGAGTTCAGTGATATGAAGAAATGCGTTATGGTAAATCTGGTCAGTGTCAATATCTTCTATCAATCTTTTATTCTGGTCTAAAAGAATCCAGATTCTACCGAAGATAAAGGACTTTTCCATATTCTATTTCCTTATATATCCTTATTATATATCCTCAGGGCTTGTGATGTGGCCTGTGAGACAGGATGCTACCACAACTGCCGGGCTCGCCAGATAGGTTTTTCCTTTTCCCTGTTTTCCAGCGAAATTCCTGTTGCCCGTGCTGACTTGAACCTCCCCTTCTCCCGTAAGACCAATATGACCCTCCGCACAACCGCTGCAGCCTGGATTGCTGATGATAGCACCGCTCCGAAAGAGATCTTCAAGGATTCCTCTCTCGAGGATCTCCTTGTAAACTCGCTTTGTAGCCGGGACAACTTTAAGAGTAACACCCTCTTTAATCTTCTTCCCTTTCAAGATCTGAGAAGCAAGATCAAGGTCCTCTGTGCGTCCGTTCGTGCAGGAGCCAATAAATCCTGAGTCGATTTTTACTCCTTTTAGCTCAGAGACATCTTGAACGTTATCAGGTGAAAAAGGCACTGCAACCTGCGGGGAAAGACCGCTAACATCTATCTCCGCTGTATCCGAGTAAGAGCAATCCTTATCAGCCCGATGAGGGGAAAATTTTTTACCCGAAAGATTTTCTATTTCTGTTTTAAGGGAATCTCCAAACTCAGGAATAAATCCTATGATTCCAGCCATTTCTGTAACCATGCTGCAAAGAGTGATGCGGCCAGGAAGATCAAGCCCTCTCACAGCTTCACCGTAAAATTCCACAGCTTTTAAAGCCGCTTTTTTTGTCCCCAGCTTTTTTAGGATGTAGAGAGTCAAGTCCTTGGCTGTTGTCGGCGAAGAAAAGCTTCCCTTGATCAATACTTTTACTGTTTGGGGAACCTCAAACCAGGTCTTTCCCGTCTTAAAAGCAAAGGTGATGTCCACGTCCCCCATCCCCTGACCAAAGCTTACCACAGCTCCGAGGATATTCATATGGCTGTCCGTACCCACCACAGTCGACCCAGCCCGCGCCAGGCCTTCCTCCATCAACACATGAGAGCCGACTCCCATATCAACATCAAAAACCTTAATATCCTTTTTTCTTGCAAACTCTCGGCAAATCTGCTGATTATCCGCGTATTTAAGTAAAGAAGGCGGAACGCAAAGGTCAAAAGTAAAAAAAGTTTTTTTCTTGCCAGCCACCGGGTCATCTCCGTATTCCTTCTCATAGTTCTTAACAACATTCGGGCCGCCGAAATCCCGGGCAGACCTAATATCGAGATCCATCCAGACAATCTTGCCTGGTTTGACTTCCTCTTTTGTATGATCCTGGATTATCTTTTCTATGATTGTCTTTCCCATATCTTCGCTTCTCTATTTTATCTAAAGTTTTGATGCCACCTCATGGGCAACGTCCAGGGTAGTAGAGCTTCCGCCGAGGTCATAGGTCCTTGCCTTGCCCTCCTTTATGACCTGGGCTACGGCGTTTTCAATCTTTTGAGCCATCTCGTCCTCTCCCAGCCACTCGATCATCATTTTTGTGGCCAAGAGCATCGCTGTCGGATTAACCTTATAGAGGCCTGCATATTTTGGCGCAGAGCCATGGGTGGGTTCAAAGATTGCATAGTCATCGCCGATATTACCGCTCCGGGCAAAGCCCAAACCACCAACGAGCTGCGCGGAAAGGTCTGAGACGATGTCACCGAACAAATTTTCCGCAACCAAAACATCATAGTCCTGTGGATTTTTAACCAGCCACATGGCCATCGCATCAACGTTCGCCTCCTTGAACTCTATATCAGAAAACTCCTTGGCTATCTCTCTGGCTATACCCAGCATAAGTCCACCTGTCTCTCTCAAAACATTTGGCTTCTCGACAATAGTAACGGAGCGGCGTTTATTTTTCCGGGCATACTCGAAAGCTTTTCTCACTATTCTCTTGCAGGCTTTTTTGGTCATAATCCTTGTCGAGAGAGCTATTTCGTCGAGAGAAAGATCCTTAAATTTCGCCATTTTAGGATGAACGAGAAGAGCTTGTTTCACTTCCTCGGGAAGAGGGTAAAACTCCACCCCTGCGTACAGCCCTTCTGTGTTTTCTCTGAATATCACCAGATCAATGTCATCTCGGTAATTGAGAGGATTGCCCGGATAGGCTTTGCAGGGTCTTAAACACGTGTAGAGGTCGAACTCCTGGCGAAGGCGGACGATAGGGCTGAAATAAGAATATCCCTTACCCCTCAGGGATGGGTCAAGTTCCCGGGCAGCATCATCCTTAGGCTTCGAGGTGATGGCGCCAAACAGACAGACATCCGTCCGCTTTAGTATCTCGATTGTCCGGTCCGGGACAGGATTCCCTTCTTTGCACCAGAAATCCCAGCCTATATCACCTTCGATGTATTCAGCATCGAGTCCTATTTTCTCCAGGACTATCATAGCTGCTTCCATGACGTCATTCCCTACTCCATCACCAGGGAGTAAGGCGATCTTATACTTTGGCATCAGTACCTCCTCTGTTTATTTTCCTTCCAATTTCTTTTTTGTGTAAGGAATAAGCCCTCCTGCTTCCAGGATTCCCGTTACTGATTCGGGAAACGGAGGAAATGTAAAATCACCTTTTGCGGTTTTTATTTTCCCCCTTATGAAATCTATTTCAATCTCCTCTCCATCCTCGATACTATCCACAGCCTCCTCTGATTGAAGCACAGGCAATCCCTGGTTTATGGCATTCCTGAAAAAGATCCGCGCAAAAGATTTGGCTACGACTGCCTTGACTCCAGCATATTTCAAACACGTTGCAGCCTGCTCTCTTGAACTTCCGCAGCCGAAATTTCTGCCGGCGACGATTACATCCCCAGGCTTTACCTCTTGAGCAAAACCAGGGTCTAAATCCTCGAGGGCATGGCGAGCCATTTCCCCGGGTTCCAGGATAGAATAAGTGTATTTTCCCGGAAAAATAACATCTGTGTTGACGTTATCTCCGTACTTCCATACTCTGTTTTTCATAGAAACTTCCTCGGGTCAGTAATTTTTCCTTCAAGAGACGATGCGGCGACTGTAGCCGGAGAAGCCAGATATATCTGGGCCTCCCTGCTTCCCATCCTGCCCCGGAAATTGCGGTTGGCGGTGCTTAGAGCAACCTCTCCAGGAGCAAGAACTCCCTGATGGGCTCCCAAACAGGGACCGCAGCCCGGATTTAATATCACACAACCTGCCTCTGCCAGAACTTCCAGGATTCCTTTCTTTAGAGCATGCAAATACTCCTGCCTCGAGGCTGGAATGATGAGCGCTCTCACATTGGAGTGAACCTTCTTTCCTTTTAGAATCCTGGCTGCAATCTCAAAATCCTCAAGCCTCCCGTTGGTACAAGTACCGATGACCGCTTGATGAAACTCCATTCCTTCCGTCTCTGAGATGGGCTTGACATTATCTACCGTGTGGGGACATGCTACCTGAGGCTCCAATGAGGAAATATTATAGTTGAGGGCTGCTTCGTACTTTGCATCCGGATCCGAGTTGATTATTTCAAATTTATCTTTCGCTCTTTCTTTAAGCCAGAGAAGAGTATCCTCGTCAGGCTCAAAATAGCCGTTCTTGGCTCCCATCTCTGCAGCCATGTTGGCCAGGACCAGGCGGGAGGACAGGCTGAATTTTTTTACCGCCTCTCCCGCAAATTCCACTGCCTTGTAATTCGCTCTGTCTGCTCCTTGTTCTCCTATGATTTTCAAAATAACATCCTTGGCATAAACTCCGGAAGGAAGCTCGCCTTCTATCTCAATCTTTATTGTCTCCGGCACCCTGAGCCATATCTCATCGGTGGCCCAGAGAGCAGCCACTTCAGAGCGGCCGATGCCTGCCGCAAAAGCTCCGAAAGCTCCGTAGCTTGTGGTGTGAGAATCAGCACCCAGGATCAGTTTTCCTGGAAGAGCAAATCCATTCTCGGAAAAAACCTGGTGGCAGATTCCGCTGGAAACGTCAAAGAAATTTTGAATCTTCTGAGCAAAGACGAATTCCCTGATAGTTTTGTGGTTCAGAGCATATTTTTCTGAGGCGGCAGGAACAACATGGTCCAGAATAATAACAAGTTTCTGATTAGACTTCACATCTTTCACTCCGAGCTTTCGAAACTCCTTGATAATAGCTGCGGAATTATCATGGGAGAGAATATAATCTGGAGAAACCGTAACAACCTCTCCAGCTCGGACCTCTTTCTGTGCTTTTAAGCCGAGAATCTTTTCAGAGAATGTTTTTCCCAAAATTACCTCTTTTAGCCTTTCTTATATCTCTAAAGCCTCAAAATTAACAAAGTCAGCATGATTGATGATTATGGCTTCCACGGTGTTCCTTGCTCCATCGCCTTCCTTGGAATGAGATGCAATGATGTGGACTACTTCCTGGGGGAGCCCGTACTGGGAAGCAAAAGCAGCCCCTGAGATGGGATGCCGGAGCAGCTTACCTTCTTCGCTTTTGACAAACTTTCCCCTTACTCTCTTATATTCAAATAATTTTCCAACATCATGAAGCAAGGCACCTGCCAGAAGATAATCCCTGTTTACTCGAATTTTTTCATCATATTCTTTGACGAACACTTCTGCAATCTCCAAAGCACAGCGGGCTACTGCCCTCGTGTGTTCGATGATGTTAACAGAGGTTCCTTCAATCAGCAAGGTAAAGGGCATTTGACGCAGGTCATCAAACGTCCATCCGCCCTTTTTCATCGCCTCGATCCAGACATTAATCGTTTTTTGCTGGATGTCCGCGTCTTCAATAAGCTTAAATTCAGGCATTATGCGCAAAAGTTCTTCTCTCATTATATCTCCCTCTCCTCAGGCCCGTCATACTCATAATCCTGGGGATGGATCTTTCTCATGGGCCTCATCCGTGTTTTCTCTTCATGAATATGAGCCACGAGCCCTGGCACCCGAGCAATAATGAAAAAGGCATTCCCTATCTCAGGAGAAATTCCAAGCTCACAGAGCAAGGCAGCTATCGCCCCGTCGACGTTGATCGGAAGCGCCTTGCCCTGAAGATCTTCTAAGCTTTTCTCTATTGCCCGGGCTATTCTGATATATTTTCCCGAAAATCCGAGTTCCTCGGCCAGGGAGAAAAGCTTTTCTGTCCTGGGGTCTTGGGTGTGAAGGCGATGGCCAAAGCCCGAAGCACGCTTTCCTCTCTCCTTCATTTCCCTAAGTACCTCAGGAACAACTTTATCCTCCGAAGCCTTTTCCTCTTCCATACGCCCTGCAATTTCCAAAAAGAGCTTCATCCCCTCCTCGATAGCTCCTCCGTGATACTTGGATATAGCTTGAACGCCGGCTGCTATGGCTGAATTCAACTCTGCTCCTGTGGAAGCCACTGTCCTGGCTGCAAGAACTGAGGGAGGACTGGCTCCGTGATCCACTGAGGAGACAAAAATCGCATCTATTAGTTTTCCCGCATCAGGTGTCGGGAATTCGCCTTTTAAAACCAGATAAATAGCCTGAGCAAAAGAAATTTTACCCATGAGTTTATCCAACGGGTAACCTCTCAAGCATATTTTATTAGGTTTAACATCAGTAATGGCTGTCTTCCAATGAAGCTCTTCCATTGTCATCCTCCCTTTTTATTTTTCGGCATTGTCCAAAAGTTGCGTGATTATATGTCATTGATATGTCATTGCGAGCGACCGAAGGGAGCATGGCAATCTCATAAAAAAGGTAGAGATTGCCGCGCTTCGCTCGCAACGGAGGATTGCCACGTCGCTACGCTCCTCGCAATGACAACTTATTTTATGAGATTGCATGGCCTGTTCCGAGCAAAGCGAAGGAATCTTCTTCGTTCCTTGCAATGACAACTGCAACTATAATGCATATCGTTAAATCATGTAACTTTGGAATAATTGCTATTTTGGAGTTTTTTGGCGATTTTAGGAATATCGGATATGGAGTCGGCCACATGGACTCCGACTTCTCTTAATCTTTTAACCTTGCTTTCATAAGAACCTCTTGATCCCTCGACAATGGCACCAGCATGAGAAAATCTTGTCCCTGCCTTGGCGGCTTTTCCCCCTATAAAGGCAATGAGCGGCTTGGTGAACTTTCCCGTTTCTATCAGGTCAGCCACCCTCTCTTCCTGGGTGGTCCCGATTTCCCCGAACATAACGACCATCCGCGTCTCTTCATCCTGCTCAAAAAGCTCCATGACCTCAGGATGAGTAAGACCAAGGATGGCATCGCCTCCCACGTGAACGATCGTACTCTGACCCAGGCCTTCTTCTGTTAAATAATAGGAGATGGCTGATGTCATCCCCCCGCTCCTCGAGCTTACTCCCGTATTTCCAGGACGAAACCATTCTTTGGCTCTTTCTGCACGGCCCCCGATCATTCCCAGAACAGCTTTTCCAGGGCTGACAAGCCCCAGCGTGTTGGGGCCGACAAAATGAGCGTCCTTGTCCCTAGCAAGACGGATGATCTCCAAAACATCAAATATGGGCACCCTATCTGGAACTAAGACCAAGAGCTTGACCCCGGCATCTATTGCCTCCAAAGCCGCATTCTTCACCAAGGAGGCGGGCACAAAAATAACGCTTATATCTATCTCCCCTGCTTTTTCCCACGCTTCCGCCACCGAATCAAAAACAGGAACTCCATGAACTTCTCCACCTCCTTTGCCAGGAGTCACGCCAGCCACCACGCGCGTGCCGTAATCCTTCATCAATCGAGTGCGAACCATTCCCTCTCTTCCGGTTATGCCCTGCACAACAACCCTCGATTTTTCATCCACAAGTATTGACATTATAAACTCTCTATTCTACAGGCTTTTCTGACCCTAAAAAATCTTTCTTTTCCCTATTCTTTCAATACCCTTATCATCTTCGTGTTCTGTAATACTCAAAATCTGCCTATTTTCCTTATTCTTAGTTCTTTTTTATTATTTTCTCTCTGTACTCCTTTAATCCTGGGATGGGAAGATGGATAAAAATGGCATCCTGCTCATGAAAGGTGCAAAAAATCTCACAGGCCAAGCATTCCGTACATTTACCCTTCTTTGCCTCTTCCTTTGAGACCGAAAGCACAGGTTTTCCGTCCTCAAGCTTCAAGATTTCAGCCTTGCAAGCCTCGATACAGCCTTTTGTCTGACAATCCGGACACCTCCGATGGTCGATGGAAACCTTGCCGGTTAAAGTCTCAAAATTATAGCAGTTTTCAGGAAGAGCACGGTCAACAGCGGGTTTTACTTCATGACAGGCAGATTGATTTTCTTTTATTAATTCCTCCAATCTCTGAGCACAAAACTCAGGCGAGTCGTCCCGGCCATATCCTTCCACCTTGCCCGGGATATCCTTAAGATAAGTCCCGAGGATTTCAATGGCTTTTTCCTCGAAATTTCCTCCAAGACGGATAACGCCTGGAATACTGAGCTTCTCCTCATGGAAAGCCTTCACCATGCCTCTTGCTGAATGGTATTGCTCCTGGCTGGCCACACCCGAACCAGAGGCAAAATAGCCCCGGATATTGGGCTGGGAAAGGATGATCTTCGAAGCCCGGTAGACTTTGCTTGCAGAAGGATTCCCGCTGGTGTCACAGTAGTTAGCCAGCTTAAATCCTCTTTTGAGCACAGCATCCATTGACATCATAGAACCGCCGCCACCAGCTCCGTGAAAGCCTATGAACTTTTCTTCTGCAGATACTTCCTCTGCCATCTGAAAAAAATAAAATGTCCCGCGGTAATCTTTTTCCTCCACTTGATAAGCTATTTTCTCCAACCAGGTTGGCGGACGGTCAAACTCTCTTGCCACCTCGATGCCCAATTCTGGATGACGATAGGCTGCATAATCATCGATTGTCAGATGACAGTCTGCAGCATAAACCAGATTGTCTTCTGTCAGAACCAGGGGATTCATCTCCGCTGAGCGGGCGTCATACTGGCGGGCGATTTTATAAAATTTTGTCAATACATCTGAGACTTGAAGGAGTAACTTCCCAGATATTCCTGTTTTCCCGATGAGGTTTCGGGCCTCGTAATCTCTTAAACCGGTCAAAATATCGATAGAAGCTTGAGAAACATTTTCTGTATGGCTGCGGGCAATCTCCTCGATTCCTGTGCCTCCAACTGAACTGAAAATGAGCAAAGGTGATTTTTTTGAGTCATCGATGACAAGCCCTGCAAAATACTCTGATTTTATCTTGAGTTTCTCCTCTACTAAGATCTTATCGATGACAAAATTCTTGACCTTCATTCCGAACATCTTTTTAGCGGCGTCTTCTGCTTCCTGGGGGCTCTCGGCAAATTGAATTCCCCCCAAACCCGCTCTTCCTGTCAGCCAAACCTGTATTTTTAAGGCCACAGGCTTCCCTATTCTCTCGGCAATCTTTCGAACTTCTCCAGGAGAGGAAGCTAAGTCTCCTTCAGGAATACGAATCCCTCCTTCCTTCAACAGCTTTTTACTCTGAAATTCGTAGAGTCTTGCCATCCTCTTTTTCCTTTCGGTTTAATATTATTTAAGCAGCAGGTTATTTTGTCAATGAATATAAACTGATTTTCAGAGTTGGAAAGATATTGTTATCTTTATCGTTGACAACGAATTACATATTTAGATAGGATTTATATGGCAAGAAATCATGGGGCAAAAAATATTTCATATTTTGTTTATTATATTGCCCGTTTCTTTCGTGCTCACTTATCTATTAGTTAGAGTAAGCAAAAAGGAGGGAGAAAAAGGCAATTACCTGATAGTCTTTTTTGCGATATTTGGAACTCTGACTCTTATTTATCTTTTGTTCACCGTTTAAATACATCGAAAAAAAGAACATAACCTAAGATAAGCTTTATTCTTTCTGATTATTGATCGAGGGAAGTAGAAACCAGATACAATTAACCCTGGCCTTCGTTTGTGGGGCCAGGTCTTGTTTTTTGCCTTTAATTATAAAAACGCAATTTATACTAATGCATTAGATTGCGTACGATCCAGCTGTTTTTATAAATGGACAGGAGAGCATAACAAAATCTCATCCTGGGGAGAAAAGATATCTGTGTCGCTTTCATCCTACCAATGAAATTTTAGTGCTTTGTATGAGATTTTTGAGACAGGCAAAAAACAAGACTCGACCCTTTTTAATCAAGAAAGAAAAAATGCTGGCTGTTAAGGGGAAAAATAAGCAAAAGGGGTTATTGGTGGGTAACCCTGCCCAGCCAGCAAAGCAGGAATTACTAAAATTATAACACATTTTTTATAAAATTAATAGAAATAATAAGAATTTTTTTAAAAAAAATTGTCATCGGCTGTAATTGATTCTTTTTCAATCAATTAGCAGACTGCTTAAATCCATAAAATAATATAATGCCTTTGAACATCTTTTTCATATACATAAAGTGAGAAAAATCGGATCAGACATCAGATTGCCAGCATCTGGCGCTTGATACCTTTTGGAAGTCCTACTCTCTGAAACTGAATACTAATTTTAAATTCTATGGTCGCAACGATTTTTATTAAGTTTTCATGGAGTTGCAGATTTTCCTTACTAATCTTATTGACATGTCCATCGCATTTTATATAATTTTTCGTAAGGCAACTTCCCGCTAAAAAATGAAGAAAAAAGAGGATAAACAAAGAAGGGTGGAAGATAGGGCAGGGTCAATAATATCTATCATTGCACCAGGCACCAAGTTCAAGGGGACGCTGAGTGGAAGCGACAGCGTGCTTATCGCAGGGCATTTTAAAGGGGAGATCAAATGCGACTCGTTGGTTAGGGTAGACAGGGAAGGAAGGATTCAGGGAATTATCAATAGTCCCTATGTCATCATCGAAGGGGAGGTGAACGGGGATGTCCTGTCAGCAGAACATGTCGAGCTCAGGAAAGGAGCCCGGGTAGTCGGTAATATCAACACCGTTAGGATCGTGATGGCTGAAGGCTGCATATTACAGGGAGAGGTTCAGATGCCAAAAGAAGGAGACAAGCCTTTTATTTTTGAAGAAAAGAGAGCAGGTAAAGATATTCAAGATAAATCTCTCGAGGAAGAAGTAATGAACGATAAGAAACCAAAACCTTCCAATGCAAGCTAGCAGAAGTCGAGCTTAGCAAAACCAGTTCCTGATCATAAACACATGATTTATCATCCCCTTTATCTTTCTTCCCGCTCTTTTTATAGCCTTTATTTTCCCAAGGCCTTCTTATTGCCATATTCTACATATTTGAATGATTTATACCCATCTTTCTTAAAAACTCTCTCGAAAAATTATTTATTTATATCAACATCAACTGATCTTAGTTTGTTCAAACAAAAGAATAATTTAAAATCGAATACGATTATTAAATATGAACTTGATAATCATCATTCTTTTTGAAATAATCACCCAAAAAGATGTGGAAAAATCACCCCTCAATTACTCTTGATACGGTATTTAATAGTCGTCTCAGTTCAAACATTATTTATGAAATGATAAACATATCAAGAAAAGGGATCACAAATCTTATCTCATAGCAAGTTTAAAATTGCTATGAACTTAGGATATCTAAAATGGAAGAAAAAGATAAAACGAGGAAAAAACTCATAATTGAATTGGCAAAATTGCGCCAACACATCATTAAACTGGAAAAATCAGAAATTGAAAACAAGCGGGCAGCGAAGACATTGCGGGAGTCTGAACAAAAATTCAGGAGTATTGCCGAGTGTTCGCCTAACATGATTTTTATCAACAGCAAAGGGCAGGTTGTGTATGCCAATAAGAGATGTGAAGAGATTTTGGGGTACAAGAGGAAAGAGTTCTACTCACCTGACTTTGACTTCTTCACGTTGATCGCCAAAGAATCTCAAAACTTAGTAAAGAAGAGTTATAGAAAGCATCTAAACGGGGAAGAGACTCTTCCCTACGAATATGTCATTATCACCAAGAAAGGCACAAGAATTGAAGCGATAATTAATACGAAACTGATAGATTACGAGGGAGAAAAGGCCATCCTGGGGATAGTTACTGATATTACGGAGCTCAAAAGCATCGAGAAGAAGCTGGAAGAAAGCGAAGAGAATTACAGGCAGCTTGCAGACAGTATCCTTGATGTCTTCTTTGAGATGGACAAGGACTTAAGGTATACCTACTGGAACAAGGCATCTGAAGAGCTTACTGGTATTTCGGCAAAGAATGCTATCGGAAAATCTCTCTTTGAGATTTTCCCGGATGTGAAGGGAACAAAAGTTGAAAGGAAATACCAAGAAGTATTAAGAACGCAGAAGCCGTTGACTTTTGTGAGCGAATACAAACTTGGGGATCAAAACTACTTCTTTGAAATCAGCGCTTATCCCTCCAAGCGAGGACTCTCAGTTTTCGTCAAGGACATAACTGAGCGCAAAAAGGCTGAGGAGGATTTAAAGGACTCAGAGGAGAGATTCAGAGATTTAGTCGAGAAAGCCGATATCGCAATCACTATTGATGATAGAGAAGGAAATTTTAAGTACTTTAATAAAAAGTTTGCAGAGCTGTTTGGGTATTCTGAAAGAGCTATGAGAAAAAAATCAATTCAAACTCTCGTCCATCCTGATGATGTTAGATGGGTCATGGAATTCCATAAAGCGCGTTTTCACGGTGGAAACATTCCATCAAGGTATGAATTCAAAGGAGTTAGAAAGGATGGCTCAACTATTTATCTTGAAGCTGATGTTGTCGAATTAAAGAGTGAAGAAAGCACCATCGGAACTCGATCATATATATGGGATATAACTGAGCGAAAGATGGCAGAGAAGTCGCTGATGGAGAGTGAAGAAAAATTCCGCTCATTAGTAGCCAACTCCAGCGATGCTATCATTTCAGTTAATGCTCAAGGTAACATAGATTTCTGGAACCCTGCGGCACAGGACGTCTTTGGTTATTCATCTGAGGAAGCAATCGGCAAACCATACGAAATAATACTGCACAAACGTTTCCATACTGTTTTCAAAAAAACCCTTAAGCAGATAGTTCTTTGGAAAAGACTGGGCATCATAGAAAACAGGACCGAGATGATAGGATTGAGAAAAGACAGACAGAAATTTCCTATGGAGGTTTCCATCTCAAGCTGGATGACAAAGGAAGGAATTTTCTTCAGCAGTTCCATCCGAGATATCACTGAACAGAAGAAAGCTACAGATAAACTTAAGAAAGAGTATGATGAGCTAAAAAACGCGGCAGGAGTTAATACAAAAGGAAATTAATATCAATATAAAAAAGGGAAATGGAAGGATATTCCTGTGGTCTCTAGTCTTCCCCCCTGCAATTCAACAGAGAAATCATGGGAAATTAGGCTTTTCTTTGCTTTTATTTTTTACTCTATAATCCCGTAGTTTCAGCAATTTTAAACAAAGTTTGGCGCATATTTGGCACATCGGGATAAGTCTGTATTCATTTCAATTTGACTCTTTCCACATTAATTGTTATTCTTTCCGCACAAAGGGAACAATGGGAGTAGAGTGTCCTAAATGCAAAACCGAAAACACCTCTGATTCCGAATTCTGTAAGAAGTGCGCCACACCCCTTCCTTCCTCAAAGAAAATCCCTGTCACTGAAACCATCGAAACCCCTAAAGAAGAATTAACTACTGGCTCTACCTTTGCTGGAAGATACCAGATTATTGAGGAGCTTGGCAAAGGCGGCATGGGCAAAGTCTATAGAGTGCCTCGATAAAGAGCTGGATGAGGAAGCCATACTTAAGCTTATAAAGCAAGAAATAGCTTCAGATAAAAAACCTGAGAACGATTCAGCAAGGAGGGAAAAATGGTAAATTGGAAAAAAACTTTAGCAACCATTTTAAAAAAACAAAAAGAAGAAAGAGGGGAGAAAGAAATAAGGCATAGTCATGAAAAATTGAGAGTTGAGAAATTTTATTCAAAGATTGTAAATTCCGCCTTTAAGGAGCTTAAGTCTGAATTAAAAAAATACGGAAGAGATGTAGATGTATATACCGAAAGACCAGATTTTGCGTCAATTATTGTATATTTCGAGGCTGAGGAAGAGCTTGATTATTCGATAGAAGTGATAATATCTCCAGTTCATATATTTCCTCGTCCAGTCATTCATTATACAGAGTGGGCAAGTAGCAGGAGATTAAGAGTCGAGGGGTTATTAAGGAAAGGTAGTCAGAACTATGATATCTCTGACATTTCAAAAGAGGAAATTATTGAACACTTTTTAAATGAATATAAAAATTATATAGAGTTTGAGCATTGAATTTGCCGCAGCTATTTTTTTAAGAAACTTCTTCAACTTCAAACATATCTCCAATGAAGCCTTAAATCGAGCTTGCATCCTTTCTTGAATGTGGGGGTTGTTGAAGATAATTTTTCTAAAGAGGGAGGTGAGAAAGATGGATGAGGAATTTTACATAGCAGCTCTGCAAGTTGATGACAGTGAATCTTATGATTCTTTAGAAGATGTGACAGCTAAAGCGTATGAATACTTCTCAAAAATAAAATCTCTCAAATCAGTAGTAATTTATGAACGAATAGAGACAAAAGGGAAAGGTCCCATGAGATTTATTTTTAAAGAAAAGAGCGGAAAAATAAATTACGTTGATATTAAATGGTAAGATTAAAAAATAGCAAATTGATGCCTTGACAATATAAAGTGAAAGGGAGGGATGAGATGAAAGGTGGCAAAGCACGCATAGAAGAGGCCTCATGTACTTGAAAAAGAGGCGGAACATCTTAGGAATGGTAAAGACAATCTGAGCGTATTGAGTTGGGAGCCTTGCAGGTGAGTTCCTGGTGCAGGTTGGTGCTAATTGGGATTTTTTCAGGGATGAGAAACTTATCTCAGACGGCTTAATATATTAGACCCCATAGTGAGTTCTATATGAGGTCTGCTATATGCGCTTTTATGAGGTTTTGTCTTTTATTGAATATTCGATATAATAATTTCGACATGAGCGAAAGAAAAATACCAAAAGAGTTAGAGGGGTTAAAACAGGAAATTGAGAAGGATGAACAGCATCTTAAAGAGTTGTTAGAGAAAATTGTGTCCTTACGAAAAACCTTAAAAAAGAAGTATAAAGAACTAAGGAAGTTATATCCTTCCATAGAGAAAAAGCAAAAAAAATATTGGGATGAATATGTGATGCATTACGAAAGGAAAAAGACAGGCATCCCGATGAAGCGAAACTTTTATGATGGAATAATTAAACACCTACGACAGAAGAGAATAGAGGACACAGAAATAAAAGGGCTACTCCGCATGCTTAGTCAGGAATCAGAAGAAGAATAAAATCTTTTTGCCACTGAAAGCGATCACCCCCCTGGAACGATGTTGACCCTGGTATTGTTGAGGTTGAGGATGCAAGGATGACGCTGGCTGGGCTGAAGAGCCAGTAATTTTCTATCGTTCTGACCTACATTCTCATTGACATTTCACTATACCTATATCCTCCCAAGCACCTTTTTAACTATGATTGCTCACTCCTAAATACAGACCATATTTTAAAGCATTTGCGGATGGATAAAGAGAAAACTTGTAATAAAATTTGACAAGTACTGATTAATTTAGTAGTAAAGTCATTACCAAAAAAGAACAGTAACAAAAAAATTTAGTCAGCGGAAGGATAAGTTACCTGTGGCTGGTAAAGAACTCCTTTCTCCAATAACTAAAATAGCAGTTGAAATAGGAGTCCCAGATTTATGGCCAAAAGCACAAATAGATTTTAAATAATTAGTCCTGATTTAGGAGATATATAACTAAAACATTAACAAATATAAGTAATAGGGAGTTGAAGAATGGAAAATAAAAAATGGCTTACTTTCTTTATTATTGTATTACTCTTTTTTTCTACAGGATTATTTCTAAACGCTGAGCAAATTTATCATTTCAAATCACCAAATTATGGTATTGAGACAACAGAAGATGGCCTTCATAAGATATTAATGGAGGGATACTTTTCTTATGGAGTGCCTGGTTATCCTGATTTGCCGTCTAAAATCTATCAAATTGCTGTGCCTCCTGATGTTGACTTAAAAAGCATAGATGTTGAATATCATGAGCGTAGAAGAACGTCATTAGGAGTTTTTCATATCAGGGAGTTACCGCCAATGGCGACATGGATAGATGGAGAAAGAATTATTGGAGAGAAAGCCGACATTTATTCAAAAGACTCTTATTATCCTGAGAAGACTGTAGAACATTTGGGGATTTCTCAGATGAGGAAATGGATAATAGTAAATATTAAATACACTCCATTTCAATATAATCCTGTTACAAAGGAATTAATGTTTGTACCTGAAGTGAATTTAGCTATTAGATATAGTGGGCCAGGTGTGAGAGTTCTTTCAGACATGGAGCTTGTGGATACAGTTATGGATAGTAGGACAGAGAAGATATTAATTAATTATTCAGAGGCTAGGGAATGGTACTTACCCAAGGGGGCAGTTCTAAGTCCATCACAAACATACAATTACGTAATAATAACAACAAATGCAATAAGCACGGCCAGCACAAAACTTACAGGCTTCATCAATTACTTAACAGCTAAAGGATACTCTGTAAAAGTAATAACTGAGACTGATTTTGGAGGTCTCACCGGACAGTTTCCAAACAACAAGGCAGAGAAAATAAGAGAGTGGCTCAAAAATAATTATATTTCAATGGGCATTGAATATGTTCTCCTTATCGGGAATCCTTCGCCTTATGAGAGTGGAGAAGGAGACATTCCCATGAAGTTGTGTTGGCCATATTATGATGGAACTGGTCCTGAGAGCGGGTGGTGGGTATCTCCCACAGACTATTTCTATGCCGATTTAACAGGAAACTGGGACTTAGATGGAGATGGGTTTCATGGTGTATGTCCCAATGACCAAGGTGTTGGAGGAGTAGATTTTGCAAATGAAGTCTATGTGGGAAGAATCCCAGTTTATTCAGGAGTTTCGGACTTAGATTCAGTCTTAAGTAAGATAATAAGCTACGGAAATCCACCTGACATAAGCTGGAGGAGAAGTGCACTTTTACCGATGAGTTTTTCAGACGTCAGTACAGATGGAGCTTATTTGGGCGAGGCAATGAAGTCAGATTATTTATTTCCCTCAGATTATTATTCCTGGACATTATACATGCAAGGAAGTGTTTGTCCTGCAGCTGATTCCATATTTATATCTGACGAAGAACTTTTAGATGGTGCAGTGAAAACTAGATGGATGAACAATCCTTATGGAATGGTATGGTGGTGGGGACATGGAAACGAAACACAAGCAGGTATTGGCTATTGAGATTGTCCGGCGGGGATAATAATCAGTACTCCTGATGCTCCTTCATTAAATGATAGCTATCCTTCTTTTATTTATCAGTGTTCTTGTTCAAATGGACATCCAGAGAACCCGAATAATCTTGGAACAGCTTTATTATATAACGGAGCAGTTGCCACAGTTAGTGCGAGCAGAGTTAGCTGGTACCTCCCAGTCTCTTGGGATCCCGTGTTTAGGTATATATGTGATAATGCAAGTATCGGCTATTATTATGGATGGGAGCTGGTTGTTAATGAAAAAAAAGCAGCTGTTGCTCTTTATGATGTAAAGAGCGATATGGGTATAAATAATTCTGGATTGTTGGGAGGGGCTTGGATGAATTTATTTGATTTTAACCTCTACGGCAGTCCTGAGACCTATATTATAGTTAAATACGACTTGACCGTTTCCACTGTCCAAGGTGGGACAACTAATCCTTCCCCTGCAACGTATA
>Ga0209636_10002459_pt1 | contig 18878 bp, 19 predicted proteins | sample DeeMarSWOR152_54_FD_187464 | JGI IMG/M metagenome (GOLD analysis project Ga0209636, IMG submission 187464) | Marine sediment microbial communities from White Oak River estuary, North Carolina - WOR-1-52-54 (SPAdes) (version 2) | ecosystem: Environmental > Aquatic > Marine > Intertidal zone >... | reverse complement strand
CAGTCCGACAAGCGGGGCGACATCATCTGGCGATACAAAAGAAATCAAGCCGAATGGCTAAGAAGGAACGGGTACCTGAAGATTTAACATCAATTTCTCCTCTAGCAGTATTTAAAAGCGAGGCCCACTTATCAGTTTACAACGCTGACAACGAGGAAGTTAAAAATGAATAGTTTGTCTAGGGAACCAAACGTCATATACGTAGGAAGAAAGCCCCCGATGAATTACGTGTTGGGGATTATAACAAGTTTCAGTGGATCTAACACCAAAGAAGTTACTCTAAAGGCGAGAGGACAAGCCATAACAACCGCTGTCGATGCTGCCGAGATAACTAGGCGCAGATTCATGAAAGAATTGAACATAGGCAAAATCACTATAGGAACCGAAGAAATGCCGCCAAGAGAAGGAGAAAACAGAACAAGAATGGTTTCAACGATCGAAATCACGTTGTCTCGGGATTAGGAACGAGTCAAATGCGGATGAAAACGTCAAGAGGACGAGGTCGACCCCGTGGCAGGTATCGCTCGCTTGCTGATTTTAGGCTTCTTGAGTATCTTGCTCTAATTTCAATGAAGTATGAGATAAGTTCGGACGATTTTTTTGACGGTTTCGTTGAAGCTTGGAAACACCGAGGATCCACATGCAAAAGCCTTTCGATTGAATGCCGTAAGAGAACACGAAATTACGCAGTCTTTCTCATAACCAAGAGTTGCAAAGTAGTTGCTCAATTTCCCATACCCAAACACATCCTCGAAGAAACTCCTTCACTCAAAGAGTTTGCTCCCACAAGGGCGTTAAGGAGAAAAATAGTCAAGATGATTAAAGCTAAACACTCACGGATCGGAGATTTGAAGTCTGGAATGAAAAGAATTAACCTAAAGGCAAGGGTTATTGAAATTCCAAAGTCGAGATCGGTCATCACCAGGTTCGGAAATTCTGCCACGGTAACAAATGTAAGTGTCAGAGATGAAACTGGAATCATCCAGCTACCCCTGTGGAACAAACAAATAGACACAGTTTCTGTGGGAGACATTATACAAGTTGAGAACGCCCGTGTTGTAACCTTTAGGGGCGAACGCCAGTTGAGGGTCGGCAGAGGTGGACAATTGAGCGTCGTCGAAAAAGGTAACTTACCTTTCAGGCTGTAGGGTGAAGGTAAGACGATGCCTAGGGATCCTGTCTGCGGCGTGGTTCTGGACGAAAAGACAGCCAAGTTTAAGATCAAGCATGAAGGAGAAACATATTATTTCTGCAGTGTGAGATGCAAGAAGAAATTTAAAAGGAACCGAAGGAAATTTGTCAAGTAGACTAAGATTCTTTGTATGCGTTTAGCATCTTCTTCTTGCAAAATTCTATTAGTTCTTTGATTGCTTGTTTAAGAGATATTAAAAAAGAAGGGTATAGCGGTTACTGTTTTTCTCTAGGCAACGTTTAATAGTTGTGGCATGTTACTGAAAAGGAGGAAATTGCGTGTCACAAGTAGAAGTGATTGCTGTTTTGAAATCAATCAACACATGTTTAGGAGAGTATGCTGATAACGGAAATTAAGATTGGAGATAGGATGAAGATCCCAGCGGATGGAAAGTTTCATCCAGAACACGGCCACCTTGGCAAAGTCGTGTGGATAAGTGAAGATGGAGAAACTGTAGCGATACAATGTGAAAGGAGCCACCACGGAAAAAAGAACACTGTTTTCACAATGAAGATTAATTCTAAGAAATGAGCGATACCGGCATGCATGCATTCACAGTTTACCACCAACTTCTTGTTTTCTGCACTATGTTGAAGCCTCCGAGGTCAGCCTCAAAAACCCGCTTTTACGAGGTTTCGCGGCTTCATAAACTCCCGGAGTAAGATGGTTGCGTAAGATCCTCGATTCAAGGTGAAATCCAACCCTATCTTTCGTTTTCGAGGACTCCCTGAATCTTTGGACGCTTCCTGCACAGAAAAGTCTATTATGGAAGCTAGGATTGTTCGTAGCCCTCCCGGCGCGCTTGTTTCCGGCATGGATGAGACGTAGAAATCTCGTGGAGCCACATTTTCGGCATTAAGGATTTCTCTTTCGATTTCGCCTTGCATTCCACCAGAAGGCTGTTGTTTGTAGCCTATAAGCGGAATGGCAACTCGCATTCTACCCTTTACTAAAGCTTTTTTGACAGTTGAAAGAGATTGAGAGGCCACTTGAGCGAATTCTGTTGTTGGAAGCCCATGGCTGTCCACATGCACCACATAGTCTCCAACCTGAGGCTCGTTAAGACCAACACCTCGTTTCATTCTTTCACTGAGAAACTTGTTGAAGAGAAAGGACTGATAGGCTTGGACTAGGAGTCTGCGCAGTTTCAGAGGTAGATTTCGGAATGCACCCACAAAATCCCTTGGTTGTCTTGTTAGTTGGGTGAGCATAAGACGTTCATACCCGAGATAGGTTGGAAAACTGCGAAGCGCCTCCCTGAAGTCTCGCGTGTCTCTGAGTTGTTGTCGAGCCTCTCTGGATTCAGGATGTTCATCGGGGCTTGGTTTTGCAAGGTAGGTGAGCGCCGCCTCTTCTAAGTTGCCTCGCACCAGACAACTACCCACCAGATGGCTTATGGGTCGAACGGTGCCGAAGCGTTGATGCCCGAAGAAGTTGGGAAGCCCACCTAAGCTGGATAGCTCACCCTGCACGTTTTTGACTCGCTTTTCAATCAGGGAAGAAGAATATGAGATCGCTCGGATTAGGATGTGAAATTTGTTTCCAAGGAGGAGGCGGGAGTAAACTTTTTCATCGGAAAATCTTAGTGGTCGAAGCTCTATGTCTTTGATTTTAACCCTTGATACTCGCTCAGGAGCGACTCCTCGGATGCTGATGTGCTGGGCGGTGAGAGCCTTGGCATCCTTTATTCCCGCTATTTGGACACGCTTGTAGCTTATGCCCAATCGCCTAGCAACCTTCTTGACTGCACGGAGAGTATCCCAGTCTCGCTTGACCAGCACACAAATTAGGTAGCGACCCTCTCCAACGGGCTGCGGAGTTTCAACTGGTTGAACCTCTGCTTTTGTTCCGTCTATCATTACTTCCTCTACCACAAAGTCCTCAGGGAACTGACGGATTTTACCACTGATCCCTAGGGACTCAGAGGCGTATGTTTCTATGCCGAGCTCCCTCTCCAGCTTTGGAACCTTCAAGCGAATCACTACTCAGAAGAGATTCAGTTCGCCCGTTACCTTGTCCACCTGATCAAAGGGTGCTGGTCCAATTCCCAGGCAGGTTATGGTTCCCGGTGGAAGCTCGGTTAAGCCTCTATCAGCAATTAGTGCAGAAGGTAGTTCCAACTCCTTAGCTTTTCTCTCTAGCTCCAAAAGTTCCTGTTCAGACTCAGCTCTCACAGCTATTTTGCATTGGCCTTCCTCTATCCAAGCTTTCCACCAGTCAGAAAATCGTTTCCTAGCTTCTTCAGCGGCGGAAACCGCCGCGTGCCCAGCTTGAGCCGCTATCTTACCCTTGCTCATCTTGAGATCAACACGCAGAACAATGACCTGTTTATATTTGAACTCGGACATACTAGGTCTGCAACCTCAATTGTTTTAAAGCGATTTAAATGTTAATGCGTTGTTGCAGAGGCTTTTTTCAGGCTGTCCAAAGAGGTCAGCGAGGAAAAAACTGAATAGAGCGCTATTATGAGCGCTGTTGGATGTTGAAAAACACGAACCAACGACTTCCCCTGAAAGTCCAAGTCCCCAATTTCTTCAAGGATTCTATTCACCCTAAGTTTTGAGCATAATCCAATAATCCTGTCAAGCTTGTCATCCGGCAAACGGTTCAGCATTTTCCTTACTTGGTGCATCGCCGACAAGTCAAATCCTATCAGTTCCCTCCATCTCGACTGATACCTCGACAAAAAGCCTGCAGAAACGTCGTTACTTTTAACGGCGTCGTAGGCAACCTCACCCGCAATCTTGGAGCATAACAACCCGAAGATGATGCCACCTCCAGTAGTAGGCTTCACCTGTGAAGCGGCGTCCCCCACAACGAGAAGCCCGTTCCAGTACGTCTTGGGAATCGCCCCTCCGAGTGAAATGGGATGAAGAGAGAGGGAGGTGACCCTGCTACTTCCCAGTTTTTTGGAAGCCACAGGATGATCATGCATTAATCGGTTTAGATATTCTCTAGGGTCGCCAAACTTCGTGGCTAGACCCATCTTAGCTGAGCCGTCCCTCTTGGGAATGATCCAAGCGAAAAAGCCTGGGGCATATTTTCTGCCAAGATACACCTCAACCGTGTCCATGTCCATCTCCTTCACCCTGTCCACCTCTGCTTGGATGGCGTGGACGACCATGGACCTATCCAGCGTTTGCAGTCCAACCTTCTTCAAGAGAACCGAAGAACATCCCTCAGCGTCTATCACAAGGCTGGATGCCAAAGCCTCTCTAGTCCCTTTCCTCCTGGCGACAACTCCTTTGACAAAATTGGAATCAACTAGAAGAGATTCTGCCCTAGACTTCAAGAAGAACCGCACCCCAGCCCTCTCGGCTAGGTTCGCTAGGTGCTTATCTAAAAGTTCCCTGTTGAAAACGCAAGTCACTGAGGAAGCGCATCTAAGTGCGAACTCCCTGCCAGACGGAGAATAGAAAACCGCTCCTTTGAATTCATTCTCCACAACTTTCTTCGGCAAAGTTAATCCTACACGCTTCAAACCACTGATACTCACATGACCCGCACAGTGTTGGGGCACACCTATCTCTTCATGCTCTTCGCAAACCACCACCTTCGCGCCCAGCCTAGAAGCTATCAAAGCTGAGAAGGAACCGCAGACCCCACCCCCAACCACCGCAACGTCAAACTTTTCGCTCAAGCCTTTCCTCTCTAGTCACGTTTCAATCAGAGCCAGCATCTAGTCTTCTAAAAACTCCTTTAAACAATTCCGCTCGTACACCAACCTTACACATCTCCATAGAGAGGGAGCTACAGGGGAGTCTAGAAAAAATAATAGAGGGGGTCTGGAGAAAGAAAAAAGACACACAACATCAAAACACAGCACATATAAAGGAGAACACCCATACCAAATCTCCTTCGAGGAATCAACGTGACAGAAAAAACAACCACAATCAGCGTTCCCACATGCACCTCATGCCACCGAATCATAGCCCCAAGAACAGAAGCAACAAAATTCCCATGCCCCAACTGCGGGGAAATAATCATCTGGCGATGCTCAAAATGCCGAAAGTTTGGAAGACCCTACCGCTGCCCAAAATGCGGGTTCACAGGACCATAAAAGAAGGAAAACTACATGGCAAAGGTATTATTCTCCATCAAGATCTTCCCATCCGACATCACCACAGACCTTAGCCAGCTGAAAAAGAAAATAGAGAAAGAACTGCCCAAATACGCATCGGTCTACAAGTTCGACGAAGAACCCATAGCCTTCGGCCTCATCGCACTAATCGCCCACATCATCATTCCCGAAGAAAAACCCGGCGGCTCAGATGAGGTGGAAAAACAACTACAAAAAATTGATGACATCAGTCAAATAGAAACGCTGATGGTTCGAAGAGTCTAGCCCATTTAAAGTTTATATAGGAATACTATTCTTTCGAACTGTAGAACGTTCAAAAACAAAAAAGGGAGGTCAAGAGTGAGCGAGGTTCAACTGAGAGTTGGAGACGCAAGACAACGCGACGTAGGCAGAGGAATCGCCAGAATCGACCAAAAAACCATGCAAAAACTAGGCATCTCCGCAGGCGACGTAATCGAGATCGTTGGAAAAAGAACCACAGCAGCAATTGCCTGGCCAGCCTACTCTGAAGACCAAGGCCGAACAATCATAAGAATCGACGGCTTCACCCGCAAGAACGCAGGCGTAGCCATAAACGAATACGTCAGGGCTCGAACGGGAAAAGTGAAGAACGCGGTAAATGTTGTTTTGGCTCCCATAGACGTGCGACTAAACGTGGACGAAGACTTTACCAACTTCGTCAAAAACAGGCTCATGGAAAGAACTCTCGTGGAAGGAGACACCACCCTCGTCATGATGCTTGGCCACGCCATACCCTTCACCGTAACCAAAACCCGCCCCCACGCAATCGTAAGAATCACATACGAAACAAACCTGCAAATCCTAACCGAACCCCTACCAGAAGCCAAAGGCATGCCACGCACCACCTACGAAGACATAGGAGGACTTCACGAAGAGATTCAACGAATACGAGAAATGGTGGAGCTCCCCCTCCGACACCCTGAACTCTTCCAAAGACTAGGAATAGAGCCGCCTAAGGGAGTGCTTTTGCACGGACCACCGGGATGCGGAAAAACCCTAGTGGCAAGAGCAGTGGCAAACGAGTCAGAAGCCAACTTCTTCTCCATAAACGGGCCTGAGATCATGAGCAAGTTTTACGGCGAATCAGAAGCCCGACTCCGCGAGATGTTTCAGCAAGCCGAGAAAAACTCGCCCAGCATCATCTTCATCGACGAACTGGACGCCATCGCACCAAAGCGAGAGGAGGTTACCGGCGAAGTTGAGAGAAGAGTGGTCGCCCAGCTTCTCGCCCTCATGGACGGACTAGCTGGGAGAGGAAACCTCATCGTGGTCGGCGCCACCAACAGACCAGGCGCGCTCGACCCAGCTCTTCGAAGACCCGGAAGATTCGATCGGGAGATAGAGATCGGGGTCCCGGACAAAAAGGCGCGACATGAAATACTGCAGATCCACACTAGAGGGATGCCGCTGGCTGAGGATGTTGATCTTGAAAAACTCACTGAAATAACACACGGTTACACTGGAGCAGACCTAGCTGCGTTAGCGCGTGAAACAGCTATGAAGGCTCTGCGTCGATACTTGCCGGAGATAAACCTTGAGGAGGAGCGAATTCCACCCAGTATTCTGGAGAAGATGGATATTCGAATGGAAGATTTCATGAACGCTTATAGGGAGATAACACCGACGGCCATGAGAGAAGTGTACATAGAGATTCCCGCGGTTCATTGGAATGAAGTAGGCGGTTTAGAGGACGTGAAAGAAGAACTCAAGGAGGCTGTGGAATGGCCGCTGAAAAATCCGGAGGTCTTCACGAAAATGGGAATACATCCACCAAAAGGCATCCTGCTCTTCGGACCACCGGGATGCGGAAAAACCCTGCTGGCGAGAGCGGTCGCCACCGAGAGCGAGGCCAACTTCATCACCATAAAGGGTCCAGAGGTTTTTTCTAAATGGGTTGGGGAGTCGGAGAAAGCGATTCGAGAGGTGTTTAGGAAGGGGAGGATGGCGGCTCCATCGGTGATTTTCTTCGACGAGTTTGACTCGCTCGTGCCTAGGAGAGGGATGAGCTACGGGGATAGCGGCGTGACGGCGCGGGTCATCAGCCAGCTTCTCACAGAGATGGATGGAATAGTCACCTTAGAAGACTTGGTGGTTATCGCCGCCACGAACAGGCCGGACATAGTGGACCCCGCGGTTCTTCGACCTGGAAGGTTCGACCGGCTGATTTATGTTCCTGAGCCGGATCAGAAGGCTAGGCTGGAGATCTTCAAGATCTATACTAAAGAGATGCCCTTGACAAAGGATGTGGACCTGCTTCAGTTAGCCGGCGTGACGAAGAACTACTCTGGGGCGGACATCGAGGCGCTTTGTCGGGAGGCTGCCCTAAACGCCTTGCGCAGGGACATCAAATCTAAAGAGGTTACTTTCACCGACTTCCAAAAGGCTAGGGAGAAAATTGGACCGACCGTAACGCCTGATATGGATGCTTGGTATAAGAGCTTCCTGAAGCAGGTTAGACAGCTAAAGAAACCTACTACTCCCGTGGCATAGTGCTTGGGTGCAAAGAGATGTCTGTGAAAACGTGGAAACCCCGTCCGCTTTACATGGCCATAGTTGAGACTCTGAAGAAGAGGGGTCCGTTGACGGACATGGAGCTCTATGATGCATTGAAGGAGAGCTACGAGGATATAGGGTTTGGAGATGTGAACCAGACTTTAATGGAGATGGAGATCAGGGGCAAGATCTACGTTTCATCGCTCGCCAGAGGGAAAAGGCGAGTTGAGTTGGTGAAAACGAAGGCGTAAGATAGGACTTGGCTAACGTTATAAAGCGTTCTCAATAACGGTGACGGAGCGGTCTAAGCCTTTGAATCTGCTTGAATACTCGTGTATCTTCTCTACATTGCTTCTATAGAACTCTTTTTTTGCCTCGATCTCTTCAATGGCGGATTTCAGTTGCCCTTTATTTTCAACGTAAATAGAGCATTTCAGCTCGTCCAGTTTTCTGGCGTTTGCCATTTGTTCCGGTTGAGTTGGTATGCATATGCTTGGTTTTCTCTGTTTTATCACCTCAAAACAGGTTCCGTGGCCTCCACTAAAAATGATCACCTTTGCGTTTTTCATGAATTCTTTCCGTTGCTTCTCATGTAACCAGCCATAAACTTTGCAGTTTCCGAATTTTTTCTTGAATTTGCTGTCGGGTTCTCCTAAGCTTACTATACTTTCTGATTTCAACGAAGAAAGAACTGGAATCACCATTTTTGTTAGTTTGGCTCTCGTGCCTAACGGTCCACTTATGGGTGCGAATATATGTTTCCCTGGCCCTTCCTCGTGCTTCATGTCAAGAAAACTGCCGACGAGTTCAACTTTTTCTCTAATTCCGAGTTGATCTAGGTTTCCTAAGTTGTATTCGCATATTGTGTACTTCGGATTATCGGGGACTATTATCTTGGCGCACCCTTTGACGTATCTCTCTGTGAATCTTTCTCCTGGGGTAAGTATGGGAGAGAAGCGGTAACTTGGTCTTATGATGTTTGTGATGTAAATGGAGGGAATTTTCCATTTTTTGGCGAGCCTTAGGGAAATCATGTCGCCGTCAGAGATGAGTAGATCGGGTTTGATTTTCGGGACATGTTTTCTCAAGTCATAGTATCGGTGAACCGTTTCCGTCGAACTAGGTGTCTTTATTTTTAGCTTTTTGCGTTCGTAGTCATACCATGGTAACGGAGTTAGAATGTTTAGAAGAGAGGCTGAGGGGATTACTCCGTGGGCGTTTTCGTACCAGGCCACGGGTGTGCAGGGGTGAACGTTTTCAAATTTTTTTTCAAGTAGGTTGTGTGCGACTCCTCCGGAGAAGAAGTGTATTTTGTGTCCTCTTTTGCGCAATTTTTTTCCGAGTTGTATGGTTCTTTGTACGTGTCCTAGGCCTAGTTCGGTGCAGGCGAAGAAGAGTCGCATGGGTGATTAAGGGGTGAGGGGAATTTATTTTTGTTGCGTTTGGTTTGTGTTGTTTTCTTTATTTTTGTAGACCTCTCTATAGCCTTGTTGGTGAAGGTTTAGGTTGGAGCCAGGTGAAGTTTTGAGGGTGAAAGTTTCTCCTGTTGAGTTTGGAGAAGCCGCGCGCGCAAGAGATATGAGGAGGAATTTTCAGGCTGATCTTTGAACCCCATCAAAGAATACTTTCGGCGCAGTCAGGTGAAATTAAGAAAAATTGATAAGAAACCGATAAGATAGCGAGACGAGATGAGGTGTTTATGAATTGAAGGCGCTCGTTTTAGGAACCGGGCTTATGGGCACAGCTGCCGCTAAGGACTTGATTAATAGCGGAGTCAAGGTTGCAGTTGGCGGGCGTAGAAAAGAGAGCTTGAGTTTATGCATGAGCAAACTTAAGAGCCCAAAGCTGGAAACCTTTGAAGTAGATGCAAGTAACCGCGATTCCCTAATCAAGCTACTTAGGACAAGTGACTTTGATGTTGTTGTTAACGCTCTTCCTGAAAAGATTAGCGCGCAAGCACTTAAGGCGGAGATAGATGCCAGCATGAATGTAGTCGACATGGCTTTTGTGGACGAACATATGGAGCTCAGGGACAAGGCCAAGGATAAAGAAGTCACGGTTATTCCGGGCTGCGGAGTAGCTCCCGGGTTAAGCAACATGCTTACAGGCTATGGAGCAAGCAAGGTTGATAGTGTAGATCGGGTCCACATATTTTGTGGTGGTTTACCGCAAGAGCCCACTCCACCGCTCGGGTATAAAGTTACTTGGAACTTAGAAGGTGTTTGGGAGGAGTATGTGTTGAGAGCGCGAATTGTTGTTAATGGTGAGACAAGGGAGGCTGATGCTTTAGCAGGCCTGGAGTTAGTTGATTTCTCGAACGTAGGCAGGTTTGAAGCCTTCTATACCGACGGGCTTTCAACTCTACTGTACACGTTTAAGGAGAATGAAAAGTTTGGGGATATCAAAGAGATGTTTGAAAAGACTCTGAGGTATCCTGGTCACGCAGAGAAGATTAAGACCTTAATTGAATGTGAGCTGCTTGACATCAAACCAGTTCAAGTCGGGGAGGTTAAGGTGGCTCCGAGAAAGTTCCTCACCGCTTTGCTAACGCCAAAACTTGAGCTGGGAGAGGAGAAAGACCTGTTAGTTATGAGGGTTGACGTTGTTGGAGACAATGAGTGTAAGCAGTACACCTTCGACCTAATAGACTACTATGATAAAATTCGTGGAGTCACCTCCATGGCTAGAACCACAGCCTACACCGCATCAATAGTGGCTCAGCTTATAGGCCAAGGAAAGATTGATGAGAAGGGTATTGTACCTCCAGAAGAGCTAGGAATGCGCGACATATTTCAATCTATATTGCAACAACTCTCTAAAAGAGACATTAGAATTAAGAGGTCCTACACGGAAAGCGCTATTTTCTCTTAAGCCTGCTAAATATCACACCCGTGTAGTGCCTATTCCATCAAGATTTTGACAATTCTCTTTGCAGCCGTTCCGTCGCCGTACGGTGAAAACCTTGGAAGCTCGTCTCTTTTGCGCAGGGCCTGTTCCATAGCCGCTATGATTCTCTTCTTTTCTACGCCTACCACGCGAGCAAAGCCTGCTTCAACAGCTTCCGGTCTCTCCGTGGAAAGTCGGATGACCAGAACGGGTCTTCTTATTGGGGGCGCCGTTGCCTCTTCCTGTAACCCTCCAGAGTCTGTTAACAGCATCTCGCAGTTTTTCATTAGCACTAGGAAGTCGAAGTAGCCTAGGGGCGGAAGAAGCTGAACGTTTTCAGCGGAGGAAAGCTTCCTCCACATTTTCTGTTGGCGCAGTCGTTTCCGGGTTCTTGGGTGGACTGGGTAAACGATGGGTAAGGGCGCCTCAACAAAGGCTTCAACGAAGCCCTTGAGCACAACCGGGTCGTCAACATTCTCAGCTCGGTGGGCGGTTACGAGCGCAAACTTTTCGAACTGTATCTTCTTTAGAATGCTGGATTTTCTCTCCGCCATGGGAAGGTGTTGTATCACGGCGTCAATAACCGTGTTTCCGGTCACGTATATCTTGCCCCAGACGCTCTCCCTCTCTAGGTTTTTCCGGGCGTTTTCCGTGGGCGCAAACATGTAAGTTGAAATGTGGTCTACCAATCGACGGTTATGTTCCTCTGGCATGCGCAGATCATAGCTTCTGAGACCCGCTTCTACATGGCCGACTGGCACGTTGAGTTTGACGGCGGCTAGGGCGGATGCCAAGACCCCGTTGGTGTCTCCTTCCACCAACACAACTTTCGGCTCAGTTTTTTTTATCACCCGCTCCATAAGCGTCATTATTTTTCCTGTTTGTAGTCCGGGTGAATACACTCTAACCTTGAAGCCGTACTCCGGCTTCGGCAGTTCCAGTTCCTCAATGAATTGCTGGGACATCTCGTAGTCGTAGTGTTGCCCGCAGTGGACAAAGGTGTAGGGCACGGAGTCTCCTTCTAAGGCTCGAATCACGGGAGCCATCTTGATGATTTCAGGCCTAGTGCCCACCATGATCATGCAGTCGTTTACGATGACCTTTCACCTCCAAACAGTTTGTAGGTGGCGTTCAACGCTTGCCAGTACAGTTTGGGGTTTCCTATGTCTATCCTCTTTTCTTCCCTTTGCAGTTCCACGGCGTAGACTTTCCCTCCTCCGTTTATTAGGGATTGTATGGCGGGGATCAGTGACACCTCGCCGCTCTCCTTATTTGGCTCCACCTTTCTGATCTCGGGGTAAATGTTGGGTTTAAGGATGTACACCGTGACGTCTGATAGGTTTGAGGGCGGAACCTTCGGTCTATAAACAATTGTTTCCACCTCGTGCAGTCCTTTGACTATCTGTTTGCCCGCAATGACTCCATACATAGTTGGGTCTTTCACCCTTGTAGCGAGGAAAGCCACATCGGCTTTTCGCTCCTTAAAAACCCTGATCAATCTCTTCAGGTGGCTGTTTTCCTCTCTGGACAGAACCAGATCGTCTCCCATGTGAAGGAGGAAAGGCTCTTGACCCGTGAAGTCTTTCACTCTGCGAACAGCGTCTCCGGTGCCTCTAGGTTCGGGCTGGTCTATAAACACTAGGGTGGAGTTGTTTACCTTCTGGTAGAATTGTTGCAACTCGTTGGCTTGCTCTGGCTTGTTGACTTCCTTGAGGTATCTTATGAAGTCTTGGTCGGCTGTGAAGTGATTTTTCACGGCTCTTCTGACTCTGCTTCCCACTACGAAGCAGAACTTTCTGAAGTCTACGTCATAAAGCTGTTCAAAGACGAGCTGCAGAACGGGTTTTAAGCATGGCCTCCGGTTTTTCCCCGATGCAAATATGGGGAGCAGCACCTTTGGTGTTTCTTTGGTTGCGGGCAATAGCCTTGTCCCCAAGCCTGCTGTCAGTATCACCGCTTTCAACACTGGAACCTCTTGCTTTAACTTAGTTGTGGCTGAACATAGAATTTAGGTTTAACGGAAAGCTCCTCGTAGGGATATTCCTATATGGCTCATGGAAGTTTTATTCACAACAGAAACGCTGTTAAACGCCCTAAAGGAAGTAGATTCAGTAATGTCTCTGGTGCAGAAGCAAGTTGTTGAAGCCTTGATGAAGCCTGAAGCTTACGAAGTAGAACCAGGTCAAATTGAAGTAGTCCAGACCCACATATCCTTTGTCTTTCTAACCAGAAACTTTGTATACAAGGTGAAGAAGCCTGTGGACCTCGGATTCCTAGACTTCACAACCCTCAAAAAGAGACGTTTCTTCTGTCAAAAAGAACTGGAGCTCAACAGACGGCTGTGCGGAGACATGTACCTCGAGGTTGTTCCCATCAACAAATCAGATGTTATCAAAATAAAAGGCGAAGGAGAAGCCGTTGAATACGCTGTGAAGATGAAGAGAATGCCTGAAGAAAAGATGATGAACAAGCTTCTGGAAGAGAAAAAGGTGGACCGGAAGCTCATTGATAAAATAGCAAAAATCGTCGCGGAATTCCATTCGAAAGCGGAAACGAATAGAAGGATAAGCGAGTTCGGCTCCTTGGCGATAATAGAAACCAACTGGAACGAGAATTTCGAGCAGACTGGGGAGTTTGTTGGCGAAACAATTTCCATGAAGAATTTCAAACTAATCCGTGAAAGAATCCATAATTTCATGAAGAGAAAGGCATCCCTTTTTGAGAAAAGGATAGCGGAGGGTCGAGTTAGAGATTGTCACGGAGACATGCATTCGGGTAACATTTTTGTTACAGACAGAATCTACATTTTCGACGCGATAGAATTCAACGAAAGATTTAGGTATTCTGACGTTGCTTCCGACGTTGCCTTCTTAGCCATGGACTTAGACTTAAAAGAACGAAGCGATCTGTCTAACTTCTTCGTCAAAAGATATTTCAAATATTCTGGAGACCAAAAGTTGGCGAAAATTCTTCCTTTCTACAAGTGCTACCGAGCCTACGTGCGAGGAAAAGTCACCAGTTTCAAACTTAAAGACCCTAGCGTAGGTAGTGAAGAAAAGAGTGCAGCAATGAAAGAAGCAAAGGCATACTTCAAACTAGCCTCCACCTATGCGAAAATTCTCTAATCAACTCAAAAAATGAGCGGGCATAAAGTAGAAAACATTCATCCCAATGCGCGCGAACGTTTCCAGAATAAGTAAACTTTCGTTTGCGTTAGGAAGCCGAGGATGCGCGCATTTTTGCTTATTTTTCTCGCCTCTGACAGCCAGCAACTATTTGTTAGCATAATAAACTTTTTTCATTATTTTTCGTGCTTGAAATCAATGAGTTTTTGGCTGTTGGGTACTTTCCTAAAATACGGTGTCTTACAGGAATAGCGCATTCTTATTTTTTATGTCTCTTTTTCCCACACTCACGAAGCCTAAATTACATAGATCATCTTATCTTTAGCCGTAGAAAAGGTGAACAGGTGGTTAGAATGCCAGAAAGCATGGTGAGGGATACGTCGCTTGCTCCCATAGGTAGAGACAAGCTGGAGTGGGCGGAGAGCTTTATGCCCGTGCTCGGAGAGATCAGGCGGGAATTGGAGAGCGAGAAGCCGCTCGATGGTTTGACGATCGGCTTATGTCTTCACCTTGAAGCAAAGGCCGCAGTCTTAGCGCGTACTCTTGCGGCGGGAGGAGCGAGGGTTATCGTTGCGTCATGTAACCCGGAAACAACGCAGGATGAGGTGGCAGCCGCGGCAACCGACTTTGCCCAAGTGTATGCCTGGAGGGGAGAGACCGCCAGTGAGTATGTGGAAAATCTGAGGCGTGTGCTGGATCATGATCTGGACATCGTTATCGATGATGGCGCCGACTTGACATGCATGTTGCACGAGGAGAGAGGCGACCTTCTAGGCAGGGTTATCGGAGGATGCGAGGAAACCACAACCGGCGTAACTCGCTTAAGGAACATGGAGAGGAAAGGGAAGCTCGCGTTTCCCGTTATCGCCGTGAACGATGCTCAAATGAAGTATCTCATTGACAATCGATACGGAACCGGGGAATCCTCCCTCTTCGGCATACTCAACGCAACGAATCTCACAATGGCTGGAAAGACGGTCGTTGTCGCTGGCTATGGTTGGGTGGGTCAAGGAGTGGCGAAAAGAGCTCGTGGAATGGGCACAAAGATCATTGTAACCGAGGTTGATCCCATTAAGGCTTTTGAGGCATATATGGAAGGCTTCCGTGTTATGAGAATGGTCGACGCCATCAAGGAGGCTGACATTGTGATTACTGCCACAGGCACGAGAGACATCGTGAGGAAGGAGCACCTAGAGGTGGCGAAGGACGGGTGCATCCTTTGCAACGCAGGACACTTTAACGTGGAGATATCCATCCCAGACCTTGAGTCGCTGAGCGTGGATAAGAAGTCCGTGCGGAAGTTCGGGACCCCATACGGAGAAAAGCTAGTCTGGATGTACAAGCTGAGGGACGGAAGGAGGCTCTGCCTGCTAGGGGTTGGAAGGCTCGTGAATCTGGTTTGCGGTCAGGGACATGCCGTCGAGATTATGGACTTGAGCTTCGCTCTACAAGCCGAGTCGGTGAGGCTCTTGGTGAGGAAGCGAGGAAAACTACGGAACAGGGTCTATAAGGTGTCGCGTGAAGTCGACGAAAGAGTCGCTAGGCTAAAACTCAAGTCTCTCGGAGTATACATAGACGCTTTGACAAAAAGGCAGAAGGAATATCGAAGAGAGTGGAAGTTTAAGCCAAGCGGGATATCATGACGCTACACAAAGGGAACCGGCAAAACACCGTGTCCAATGAGCCGTAGGCCTAGGGCTACGGTTGGAAGCGCCACCCGAAACAATGATCCTGCGGAGCAATTTTTGATAACCTATAGGTTCAGGAGATGCCTTCAGGCGAAGTTGATCTATCATGTGTATACTCGCGATCATCCCACTAAATCTCCTCCCTTCTGTAAGGCCGCCCTACGCTTTTGGGGAACCTCCGTTTGCCTATCACAACTGCAACCGCCACTAAAGTGACAATATAAGGCATTATCTTTACGAAATTATCGAAACCAGGAGGGATAAGAGGTCCAAGCTTGGGAATAGCCATTATCCATGTGCTCAGAGCATCGAAAAAGCCAAAAAGAACGGCAGCTCCTAGGGCTGAAATGGGTTCCAACCCGCTGAACACCACGCATGCGAGCGCAATGAAACCCCGTCCAGCTGGCAAGCCTTTGGTAGTCATATGGATCCAGTCTAGGCTCATGAAAGCTCCAGCTAAGCCTGCCAACATGCCACCGAGAATACACGCGAAAAGTCTGAGCTGAAAAACGTTGATCCCAGAAGTATCGACGGCTCCCGGGTTCTCCCCAGCCGCCCTAAGCCAGACTCCCCAAGTTGTGTTGTAAAAAATGAAGGCAATTACGAGAACCAAGGCTATAGTTAGAAGGATGAACCAGCTTAAGCCTCCCCAAGGCGTGCGTATGCGGGGTACTGACAAACCTGGTGAAAGCATGTGGACACCCGGTATCCATATAGTCCAAATGCCATAAGCGACAAATCCGGCGGCGAAGAGGTTAACACCCACTCCGCTAATTATCTGATCGCCTTTTGCATAGATGCTTATCAGACCATGAACTAGCCCGATCGATGCGCCCGTTATCATCCCAACGAGTATTCCAATGGCCCAGTTCCTCGAAATCTCAGTACCGTAAACCGCGGCGAAAGAGCTGAGTAGCAACATGCCCTCCAAGCCTATATTGACCGTGCCGGCCCTCTCGTTAACAACCTCACCAACCGCCACTAATCCCAGCGGAACCATGGAGTGAAGTGAAATCATTAAGAGGCTGGGTACCTTTAGCCCAGCCAACTGCAAGACATAAAGGAGTATAGCAACGGAAATGATTCCCAAAACCAACTTTCTTCGGATCTTGATCACCGTACTGATCTTCCTTCAATCTTTTTTTTGATTAGGATTAACAGCTCGGGAATGGCGATGGATATCACGATGATTCCAGATACGACATTCACGATTTCCACGGGGATTCCCGCGGATATCTGCATGAGCCTTTTTCCTGACCACAGCCCGCCGAAGAAAACAGCGGAAAATATCGTGCCCAATGGATTATTTCTACCGATTAAGGCAACCGCGATTCCCGCGAAACCGTAGTTTACGATATTTGAAAGGTCTATGTAAACAGCGTAATCTGGAGGGAAGCCCATGATCAAAGCGCCTCCTGCTAGGCCAGCTGCCAATCCTCCGACGAAAAAGCCGATAGCCATTGCGCGTCCTGGATTAATTCCCATATAACGTGCACACTCTTGATCAAAGCCGACTGCTCTTATTTCACAGCCTAGCCTCGTATGCCATATAATAATGTAAACGATGACTGTAAATAACATAGCTACGAATATAGCTGTGCTCAAAGTGCCGAATAAAAGGGGGAAGCGAGAGTTTAATCGGATCTTTATCGATATATCGGATCTCGCCGGATTCAGAAAGGGCCCCAGCACCAAATATAAACAGAGATAGAATGCGATCCAATTTAACATGATCGTCGACACGACCTCATGGACACCTTTTTTGACTTTAAGAACGGCGACAGGGATGGCCCATAAGGCTCCAGCCATCATGGCAAAAATAACCCCTACCAAGAGGTGAACGCCTGGAGGGAGAGAAAAGGTGCTAGCTGTGACGGCGGCTAAGGCTCCTGCCATCAGCTGGCCCTCGGCTCCTATGTTGAAGAGTCCCGCCCTCATCCCTAAGCCAAACGTGATCCCGGTCAGCATAAGAACGATCGCGTAATTCAGCGTCGATGCCAGCCCTATCTCAGAAAAAAATGCACCTTTAAATAAGTAGTAAAATCCGAATATTGGGTCATGGCCCACAATAACTAAAAAAAAGGCTCCAACTGCAAGCCCTATACCTATTGCGAAAAGACTTTGAGAAAAAGGCTTGGCGAGTTCTGAGAGATGCTCACTTAACGAATCCATTTAATTCCATCAACCCATCTCATTTCGTTTACATAGTCTGTTAGGTAAGTGTTAAACTATAAATTTTTAAGTTGTTTGCAAAGTTATTTAGGAGAAGAACATGAGCAAGAAAAAGCTTCTTGTGGAAATGCGAAAAATCAGCAAAAGCTTTGATGGATTTTGGGCCTTGAAAAGCGTGGATTTTGAAGTTGGTTATGACGAAGTTGTAGCGTTAGTGGGAGACAACGGCGCTGGTAAGTCAACTTTGATAAAAATCCTAACAGGCGTGTACCTTCCGGATGAGGGGGAAATCTACATTGAAGGGAAAAAAGTGAAATTTTCTTCTCCAGCGGAGGCCAGGTCTATTGGAATTGAAACCGTTCATCAGCGTTTAGGATTAGTGACCCCGATGAGTGTGACTGAAAACTTTTTTCTCGGGAAGGAGATCACCAAGCGCGTTGGGCCCCTCGGCATCTTGGATAAGAAAAAGATGAACGAAATAGCCAAAAACGTTTTGAATGATATCGGCATCAGGATCGCATCTCCAGAAAAAAGGATAGTTTCGACCTTGTCTGGGGGGGAGCAACAATCCGTGAGCATAGGGAGGTGCATATATTTTGGAGTCAAACTTGCTGTTTTAGACGAACCGACGGCTTCTTTGTCGCTCGTAGAAACACAGAAAGTGCTAGAAAGTATTAGGGGGATGAAAAGGCGAGGGCTCTCGGTCATTTTTATCTCTCACAACCTCTCGCATGTTTGGCCTGTCGTTGACAGATTGGTTGTTTTGGAGCACGGAACAAAAGTGGGGGATTTTAGAAAAAGTGAGATTTCAAGGGAAGAAATTAGGAAATTGATAATGGGAAAATTGGAGGAATAAAACCCCTAGGGTGTTTGGAATCAGAGCGATCTATGACTAACAATGTTGGTTTTTTCGATTCGAAAGAAGAGGAAAAAATTTTTTATACTCACTTCATCTAATTCAACCGACTAGAGAGGGCGATAAAAAATGAATAATAAAGGAATTGCAAAGTCAACCGTGGTTGTCATAGCGATTGTGATTGTCATAATTGCTGGAATCGGTATATACCTCGTGATCCGTGCTCCACCTGGAAAGAGACCCGGTGAGATCTGGGTCGCCATGGTCACCGATGTCGGTGGAAGGGGGGACATGTCTTTTAATGATATGGGATTCCGGGGATGCGACTTAGCCAAAGCGCAGGGGATTGTGGACAAGGTCACCG
>Ga0209636_10002458_pt1 | contig 18881 bp, 17 predicted proteins | sample DeeMarSWOR152_54_FD_187464 | JGI IMG/M metagenome (GOLD analysis project Ga0209636, IMG submission 187464) | Marine sediment microbial communities from White Oak River estuary, North Carolina - WOR-1-52-54 (SPAdes) (version 2) | ecosystem: Environmental > Aquatic > Marine > Intertidal zone >... | reverse complement strand
TTCTCGCCCGAGGCTCCATCTTAACACTATTTATTTTTCACCTGCATGTTTTCTATGAGAGATTTTTAAGTGTCTAAAGGATGAAGTGCTATGTATACAATCTATCGCAGGTGAGCCATTCAATGAAAGTGAATAAGGAAAAGCGTCTTGCTGCTGAAGCGGCCATTAGTCATGTGGCAGATGGGATGTGTCTTGGAGTTGGAACGGGGTCAACTGTTGCGATTTTTATTGAATTACTTGCTGAGAAAATCTCCGCAGAGGGCATCTCGATTACGGCTGTGCCCAGTTCTTATGCTACGTTGCTTCAGCTTCATGATGTAGGCGTTCCCACGATTCCGCTTGGATGTGTGGCCAGCGTGCCGTGTGCGGTTGACGGAGCGGATGAAGTTGATGCCAAATTGGCAATGATAAAGGGTGGTGGTGCAGCTCTTCTTCGTGAAAAAATCTTAGCTGAAGCTGCGCAACAATTCGTCATCATGGTTGACAATGCAAAACTCGTCAAAGCCTTGGGGACCCGGGTTCCCATACCGGTAGAAGTCCTTCCCGAGGCGCTAGCAATTGCGATGGATCGCATCCAACAACTCGGCGGCTCACCCATGCTTCGCCAAGCTGAAAGAAAAGCAGGTCCAGTAATCACCGACAATGGAAACTTCATCCTGGATGTGACAGTTCCAAAAATCTCCAATCCTGCAAAGCTAGACAAAGACCTGAAGTTAATCCCAGGAGTAATAGAGAGCGGCCTTTTCCCAGACCAAGCTGATATCATCTATGTTGGCCAAGAAAAAGGCGTCAAGCTCTTACAGCGGTGAACTGCTCACACCTGTAGGTGTGGGCTTCCTGTTTCATCCCATCGGCTCATGCTGACTGGTCCGCAGGCTCTACTCGCCGTTCCGGCGATGTTGCCCGGTCACGTGTACCTTGGTTCTCGGATCACGGACCAAGACCTCACTATTAGCTTCCAAGGAGCTTGTTTAAACACCACAAACTATCACAAAACTGCTGAATTATGTTCTTTTCAGGGTTTTTAAATAAAACATAACATGCATAAGGCACGAATTGCTTTGCTTGAAAGTACACTGGGCCCGTGGCCAAGCCGGATAGGTTTTACCTCCCTGGAGAAGGCGCCGGCCTCCTAAGCCGGAGATCCCGGGTTCGAAAACGTCCATTACATATGACGTCGATATTCCCGGCGGGCCCGCCATTTTCTCATTTTTCTGCGGCAATATCGGCTGGTGCTACAAGATAGTAGGTGGTTTCGCCCTGTCGATCCAATACAGCAAGCATGAGTTTTTTCCGATTTCTTTTCGCCTGTTTGCTAAAAGCATCTAGCTCTGTGACTTTCAGGGGTGATCCCTCTGAAATGGCGCAAACAAAGTATTTTGCTGTAGCTTCGTTCAATTTTGCTCCCCGAGGATAGACGCGAAATAATAATCCTTTCCCGTATCCTGTACGAACGACATATCCTCTACTTCGCAAGTCACTGTAAACCAAGAACCGAGTCCAAAGTCCTGGGTGTCCTTCTGCTAACCGTTCAAGTAGATCTGAAAATTCGAGCTTAGTACCTTCTGTGTCATGAACTTGAATGCGTTCGCGTCGGCTTAGCAACAAGGCTTCTTCAGGTTCCAAGGTTAACTTTGCGGTGCTCGTCAAGGTTCCATAATACCCGGCTTCATACAGTACGGGCGCATATTCTCCCTTCACTACTACGCGTCCTCGTACAAATTTCGCTGGAATTGCCTCATCTGGAAGGTGAGACCGTTCGCTCTCTGAGGCAGTTTTTTTCACCGGTTTTTCTCCAGCCATCTTCAGGCACCACTATTCAAATCGAAAAGAGGCGAAGCTATATAACATTCTTCCCGTCTCCCAAAGATTGATGGAATCTTGGGAACAACGACTCAAAGAAGAATTTTCCAATTCAACCAAAAGCGTGATACTGGGCATTGGAAATGATCTTAAAGCTGACGATGGAGTTGGACCCCACATCATCGCCCAATTGGAAAACCAAGCTCCCGTTCAAATTGATCTCATAAATGTCGGTACTGTTCCTGAAAATTTTATCAGTCTTCTAATCGAAAAACAACCAGAATTCATTCTTCTACTTGATGCTGCTCTCATGCAAGCCGAACCTGGCACCATCCGCCTCATCGACAAAGACAACATTGGTGGGATCGCGTTTTCCTCCCATCAACTGCCCCTCACTTTCTTCATTGAATACCTCGAAAGCAACATTGCAACCACCATCCTGGTCTTAGGAATTCAACCCCTGACAGACGATTTTGCTCAACCCATATCCGAACCCGTACAAACCGCGGCCAATCAAATCATCAACACCCTCACCCAAATTTTCCGCGAAACCATTTGAAAACGCTTATAAACCACTCCCCCCCACCTACATCCCGCATTGTCCCGGCGTAGCTCAACCTGGTAGAGCGTCTGGCTGTAGGTAATAACCGCACCCCGAGCCTCACGGCAATGACGCGGTGTCAACCAACGCAGATACCAGATGGTTCCTGGTTCAAATCCGGGCGCCGGGACCAACTCCTCCCCTTAAATTCTCACTCAGACCAGAGGCGCTTATCATCTTTCCAAATCTCTGAAAGACAACCTTTTTATATCGCATAGAATCGAATTTCCTCTGGAGGGTAAAAGGATGCGAATTTTTAGTTCCTCTTTTAGAAAAGGTAAGCCCTATCTTCTAATTTCGTTGATATGGCTTGGAGGATATTTTGGTTCGTCTTTTTTTCTTCTGAATCCGATTCTAGCTTTATCCGGAAATGATGTGCATTGCAAAGCTTTCCATATCAGTTTTCAAATATCAGGCTACGGCTCATGGGCTAATGAAGGACCTACTCCCATGCCTTCTGCACGAGGTTATCATGCCCTTGCATATGATGTCGAAAACGATCGAACCATTCTTTATGCAGGTGCCGATCAATATTACGACACATTTCAAGATACCTGGAGTTATGATCACAACACTAACACATGGGAGAATAGGACTCCAACCAGTTCCCCACCCCCCCTAGGCGCTCATGCCTTGGCGTATGACTCAAAGAACGAGGTTGTAATTCTCTTTGGAGGAGATGTTGACCCCTTTCTTTCCACAGCTGAAACTTGGGTTTATGACTATGATACCAATACTTGGACTAACCGGACCACAAGTGTTGCACCACCCCCTCGGTCCGGTCACTCGATGGTCTTTGACACTCAATCTGAACGAATCCTTCTCTTTGGCGGACAATACTGGGATGGCCAGTTTGAGTATGCTTACCATGATACATGGACCTACGATTACGATACCAATCAATGGACAAATGTCACTCCTGCCATAAGTCCTGGAAATCGAATGTTTTATGGCATGAGCTATGATGAAGTGTTTGATCGAACCGTCATATTTGGTGGATTCTCAGGAGGGTCAGGTGTAACGAGAACGGGTTTTAATGATGAAACCTGGGTCTTTGATTTAGAAACCGCGAACTGGACCGAATTGACCATAACAGAGGCACCAGGAGCACGAGCCTATGGCAAAATGGTATATCATTCAGCTATTGGGTGTTCTGTACTTTATGGTGGCTGGAACGAAGAGACGGGTCAATATTACTCAGATACTTGGGCTTACAATTACTCTACGAATACATGGACGCAACTCGATGTGTCGCCTAGTCCGAACATTCGCCTTCGACATCAACTAGCCTACGATAACGAATCAGAACGGATCGTATTATTCAGCGGTGCGTCTACAGGCTTTAGCTACCAACAAGCCACATGGACATTTGAATTTACACCAGTACAGCCTCCACCTCCTCCCCCAATTCCAAGTTTTCCGATCGAAAGCATTCTAGTAGGCATTATCATTGGAATCTTATGTGTTGTCATTATAAGACGAAAAAGACAGCAGCAAATCAACGATACAAGAGAAGAATAACGGCAATCAGCTCATTTATTCTCAGTTCTCCCCAAACAATACAGTATGCAACAATCTTTTTCTAACTCTCTAAAGGATAACCTTTAAATTAACCCGCATGATTTCCAGATTACTGCGCCCGTTTAGTGTAGCCAGGTCTATCATCTGGGACTGTCAATGATCTATGGGTTGCATAGGTCTGCGGATCTCCTAGGACTCGGGTTCGAATCCCGGAACGGGCGCCACTTCCTTTTCTTTGGGCTATTGGAGTTGGAAGAAAGTGTAGTTAGCGATGGTTGTGTCTTCCATAGTCATCCCAAACTACATGCATGGGATGCTTTGGGAGGTCTTTAAGGAGCTCGATGAAGGTTGTGGGTTTAAAGTTGACCTCTTTGAGTTTCGATATGTCGAACCATTTGAAGTCTAGCACCCAGCTTCTATCTGTTGAATGTTGTTCTTCTTGCCCAAGAAATTCATCTTGTTCCCATACTCCTGTTGCTTTTGCGGGTGTTACGAGGAAATAGAATTCAATGGAATGAAACTTCTTTCCATTGAAAATAAAAAAATTCTCAAGTATCCACAGGAGGCGTTGAACCTTGATTTCGAAATTTGTTTCTTCAAAGAGCTCTCTTTTGACACCTTCTTGAAGGGTCTCGTGCAGGTAAACTTGGCCACCCGGAAGCACCCATAAATCATCATCCTCTAATCGACATAGCAAGACTCGGTTCTTCCCATCAAGCATAACACCTACGGCTCTTACAAAAAACGACTCAATCTCCGATTCGATCTTAATCTTCTTTGGCACTACCCAAACCTCTCTCGAAACTCAAATTTTAGAGGAAACCTGTCTTTGTTGTCCAATATAAACCCCTAGCCATGAAACGGGCAACATTTTCCCTTTGTTAAGGTCGAGAAGTAAACGGGGACTTCAAATAGCTACCTGCAGAACCTAATTACATGCTATGAACCTACAGGTATCGCTTATACCCGAATAAGGTTCAGCGTGAACAAATTCGTAAAAACATTGATGCTTGTCGGTTCGTCTATAATTGGGCCTTGGAACAAAAGAAACTCGCCTATGAGACTGATAGTAAATGTCTCAGCTGGTACGACCTGAACTATTTACTCACAAGTCTGAAACAAGACCATTCCTTTCTAAAGGAAGCCTACTCTCAGTCTCTTATACAGGCCATTAAGCGAGTAATTCTAGCGTATAAACACTTCTTTCGGCGAGTCAAACTAAGAAAGAACCCTGGATATCCCAAATTTAAAAGCAGAAAGGCTCGTAGACAGTCTTTTGTTGTCCCGCAATTTTTTGATGTTGACTTCGAAGCCAATCGAGTATGTCTGCCTAAAATTGGGAAGATAAAAGCCGTCTTTCATCGAAGGTTCACAGGCAATCCTAAAGAATGCATAGTTGTTTCTACTAAAACGGGTAAGTTCTTCATTTGTATCGTAGTAGAGGATGGAAAACAGCCTCCTAGAAAGAGATTGATAACCTCAGAGGGTTCAGTTGGCATTGATGTCGGGCTCACTTCCTATGCTACACTCTCCTCTGGTGAGAAAATTAAAAATCCGCGACCGATTCAACATGGGTTCAAAAGGTTACGCTGTCTTCATCAAAGGTTAAGTAAAAAGAAGAAGGGGTCGAAAAACAGAGAGAAAGCAAGATACCGGCTAGCCCGATACTATGAACATGTTGCTAATCAGCGAATAGACTTTTTACAGAAACTATCCACTCGAATAATTCGCGAGAACCAAGCGATTATAGTGGAGAGTTTGAACGTTCGTGGCATGATGGGAAATAGAAAGCTTGCTAGACAAATTTCAGATGCGGCATGGTCTAAATTTCTTCGAATGTTGAAGGATAAAGCCGAAATATGTGGCGTAACCCTGATTGAGATTGGGCGATTTGAGTCTACAAGTAGACTCTGTTCAGCTTGTGGATTCAAAAATACTGCACTTCAAATAGCAGATCGAGCCTGGGTATGCCCAGAATGTAGAACCCACCATGACCGGGATATTAATGCCGCGCAAAACATAAAGATGATAGGACTTCGGTCTATCATGACACCGGGGGAACCTCGGGAAGGGCCTGTGGAGTTGTCAGCACTGGCTGAAGCATTGAAGCAGGAAACCTAATCTGTAAGGACTAGGTAGTTCACGAAGTGTTTAATCGAAACCTTAAAAAGGCGTTTGTACATTGTCGCCTTAACTCCGCAGACGGTCTGCTTCGCTGGAGCGACGGCTGGTTTGGCGCCGCATGTTTCTGCCTGGGCAAAATTGCTAATGAGACGATGTTCCCGTTCTGCTTCATAGGACACAGGGTTCCAAGTCTTCTCGTGCGGGCTTAAGCTATATGGGCTCATTGGAAGCATGGTGCCGTCTGGTGAGGGAAAAATAGCCGTCGTAAATTGAGCAGTTTCGTTGCTGAGGGTAGAATATGGCAATTTCGTCTGAAGACCGTTGGGCAGTTATGAAATCCTTTTTTATATCAAAGGGGTTAGTCCGGCAACATCTCGATTCTTATAATGACTTTGTTGAAAGGCGTATTCAACGTATTATAAGTGATGTAGGAAAAATCGAGCCTGATATTCCGAATTATTATGTCCGTCTAGGAAGGGTAGAAATTCAGAATCCTTCAGTTCGTGAAGCGGATGGTTCGGTTCGTAATATTGCTCCTGCTGAGGCGCGAATCCGGAATCTTACGTATTCTTCCCCCATTTATCTTGAAATGACACCCGTATATCGAGATGAAAAAACAGGGATGGAATATGATGAAGAGACCACAAGCGTATATGTGGGTCGACTTCCCATCATGCTCAAATCCGCGTTTTGTCGACTCGCAGCAATGACGCCTGAGGAATTAGTTGAAGCCGGTGAAGATCCAAGAGACCCCGGAGGATATTTCATAATTAACGGATCTGAACGCGTGTTGGTAACACAAGAAGATTTAGCGCCCAATCGGATTCTTATCGAGGAGGCTACGAGTAGTAGTTCTTGTACGCATATGGCTAAGGTCTTTTCAACCGCTCGCGGCTTCCGTGCTCCTGTGACGATGGAACGCCGTGCTGATCATACCTTCCGGGTTTCTTTTCCGTCAGTCCCAGGAAAGATTCCACTCGTCGTGTTAATGCGTGCACTTGGATTAGTCACTGATCGGGACGTGGTCACAGCAATAACAGATGATCCCGAACTAGGCCAGGAATTAATCCCCAGCTTCCACGCTGCCGAGTCCTTGGTAGTTCCTAAAGACTCCAAAGCCACTCAGGAAAACGCCTTGGATTATATTGGGAAGCGTGTAGCAGTGGGTCAAACGAAGGATTATCGTTTACGACGTGCACAACAAGTCCTAAACAGATATCTGCTTCCTCACATCGGAACGGATGACGGCGCTGCAGTCGCAAAGGCCCATTATATTGGGCAAATGACTCAACGCCTTTTGGAACTGAGCGTTGACCGCCGTGAACAGGATGACAAAGATCATTATTCGAATAAACGGTTGAAACTTGCAGGTGACCTTCTTACAAGTCTTTTCCGTGTAGCCTTTCTGAATCTCTGTCGTGATATTAAATACCAGCTAGAGCGAACGGCAACAAGGGGACGGAAACCCAATATCAAAACTGCAGTCCGTGCTGATGTAATAACCGAACGGTTACGACATGCATTAGCGACTGGGAACTGGGTTGGCGGAAAAGCTGGTGTTAGCCAGCTACTTGATCGTGTTAATTACATGTCCTCGATGAGCCATCTTCGTCGTGTGGTTTCTCCACTAAGCCGAAGTCAACCACACTTCGAAGCCCGTGACCTCCATCCCACACATTGGGGGAAAATCTGCCCCAATGAAACCCCTGAAGGTCCAAACTGTGGTCTCGTCAAAAACCTCGCATTAATGTCATACATCTCTGTAGGGTCTGATGAAGCAGAGGTTGAAGAAGTTCTTCTTACGCTGAAAATCCAGCCTATTGGTGCGAAAACCAGTAAGGATCAAAAGGGAACTTATGTCTATTTGAATGGACGGTTTGTAGGGACTCATCATCAGCCTGAATTATTAGTTACTCGGATACGTGATAGACGACAGAGAAATGAGCTAAATGATCAAGTAAATCTTGCTTTCTATCCTGATACAAACGAAGTCCAAATTAATTCGGATGCAGGGCGTGTTCGCCGTCCACTGATTATTGTCAAAGATGGGCTTCCTCTACTTGAGAAGCAACATGTTGAACGGGTTCGCAACCGTGAACTAGCATGGGATGATCTGGTAAAAGCCGGCATCATTGAATATCTCGATGCCGAAGAAGAAGAAAACACCCTAATCGCAATGAATCTACCAGATTTAACACCGGAGCACACGCATCTTGAGTTAGTTCCAGAAACAATTCTTGGAATATCAGCGAGCCTGGTTCCCTTTGCCGAACATAACCAGTCACCTCGAAATACCTACGAAGCAGGGATGGCAAAACAAGCTCTTGGACTTTATTCCGCTAATTTCAGTCTACGCGTTGATACTCGTAGTCATCTCCTCCACTATGTCCAAAGTCCAATAGTCACAACAAGACCTATGGAAGTAATAGGATATCATCGCCGACCAGCTGGTCAAAACTTCATTGTTGCTATCCACTCGTTTCAAGGCTATAATATCGAAGACGCATTAGTAATCAATAAGGCATCTATTGAACGAGGTATTGCCCGGTCCTCATTCTTCCGCTGTTATGATGCAGAAGAACGCAAATACCCTGGTGGACAAGAGGACAAATTTGAAATTCCTAGTCGCGAGGTTCGTGGTTACCGCGCGTCAGAAGCATATCGATTACTCAGTGAAGATGGAATTATTGAACCTGAATTTCAGGTTGGTGGAGACGAAATTCTCATTGGGCGAACTAGTCCGCCTCGGTTTCTAGAAGAATATACTGAACTCGAAGTTCCCGGGCCTAAACGTCGAGAGACCTCTGTCAGTTTACGTCATGGTGAACAGGGAACTATCGACAAAGTCCTTATCACCGAAACCATCGATGGGAATCGCCTTGTAAAAGTAAAGGTCCGTGATGAACGAATTCCCGAACTTGGTGACAAATTTGCCAGCCGTCATGGTCAGAAAGGTGTTATCGGTCTCCTAGCACCCCAAGAAGATATGCCCTTCACAGAGACTGGTGTGGTCCCGGATCTAGTAGTGAACGCTCATGCCTTTCCAAGTCGAATGACGCTTGGTCAAATCCTCGAATCAATGAGCGGAAAAATCGGCTGTCTTCAAGGTCAACCAATTGATGCAACACCTTTCTCAGGTAAGAAACTTGAAGCCATGTTTCAAGAACTTCACGAATTGGGCTTCAAATATAGTGGTCGAGAAACCATGTATAATGGTGTAACCGGTCACAAATACGATGTTGATCTCTTTGTTGGTGTCGTTTATTATCAAAAACTTCACCACTTGGTTGCCGATAAGATGCATGCAAGGGCACGTGGACCAGTCCAAATTCTGACACGCCAACCAACCGAAGGGCGTGCTCGAGAAGGAGGATTACGCTTTGGCGAAATGGAGCGGGACTGTCTTATCGGTCACGGAGCTGCGCTTCTCTTACGTGAAAGGCTCTTGGAAGAATCGGATAAATACACAGCGATGGTCTGCGAAGACTGCGGTATGCTCGCTGAATATGACCGTAACCGAGATCGTTACCGATGTCGTGTTTGTGCACCCCAAACAACTACCATTAGTAAAGTTGAGATGTCGTATGCTTTCAAACTCGTCCTTCAGGAACTCATGTCGCTAGGTATCTGGCCGCGCCTGAAATTAGCAGATCGAACATAATGATTTAGAATAGGAGGTAATTACAATCTCACACCCACTCAAAAAAGTTGGAAGTATTTGGTTCGGATTGCTTTCCCCTGACATTATCCGAAAAATGAGTGTAACACAAGTCATAACCGCTGACACTTATGACGAGGACGGTCTCCCAATTTCATCAGGGTTAATGGACCCCAAACTCGGAACTATTGAACCCGGTCAACGCTGTAAATCTTGTGGAAACCGTGTAGGAGAATGTCCCGGGCACTTCGGTCATATTGAATTAGCTCGCCCTGTTGTCCATGTCAGCTTTGCCAAACTCATTAAGAAGTTCCTCAAAGCAATCTGTCGACGTTGTGCACGATTAAAATTGAAAGAGGAATCCTGGCCAAAGTATAAGACAAAAATGGAAGGCCATTTTGAAAAATATGGTAGTCTTAATCAAGACATTGCGGACGAAGTCTTAAAAGAAGCAGGAAAAGCAACCACTTGTCCGCATTGTGAGGCTGAACAATTCAAAATCAAGTTCGAAAAGCCTACTACATTTTATGAGGAAAAAATGGAAGGCAGTGTGCGCCTTACTCCTACTGATATTCGCGATCGTCTTGAACGTATTACTCCGGAAGACAGTTTCTTAATGGGTATTGATACTCGAGTGACACGACCTGAATGGATGATACTCACAGTACAACCCGTGCCCCCTGTGGCTGTACGCCCATCAATCACCTTAGAATCTGGAGTAAAATCAGAAGACGATCTGACTCACAAACTGGTTGACGTGATTCGAATCAACCAAAGGCTCAGGGAAAATATCGAAGCTGGTGCCCCTCAGCTCATCGTTGAAGATCTATGGGAATTGCTCCAATATCATGTAACCACTTATTTCAACAATGAAGTCTCAGGAATCCCCCCTGCCCGCCATCGTTCTGGACGCGCCTTACGAACGCTAGCGCAACGATTGAAGGGCAAAGAAGGTCGATTCCGGAGCAATCTCTCAGGGAAACGTGTTGACTTTTCTGCTCGGACCGTAATTTCACCAGATCCAAACCTTTCCATAAACGAGGTTGGGGTACCTTTAGAGATTGCGAAGACACTCACAGTCCCAGAACGCGTCACAGAATGGAATATCGAAGACATGCGCGAGTTAGTGCTTAAAGGGCCCATAGGGTATCCTGGGTGTAACTATGTCGTTCGCCCTGATGGAAAACGAATTGATCTTCGTTATGTAAAAGATCGTAAAACAAACGCTGACGGTTTAGCCCCTGGATATATCATTGAACGGCACCTTCGAACCGGAGATATCGTACTCTTCAACCGTCAACCTTCACTCCACCGGATGTCTATAATGGCCCATGAAGTCAAAGTCATGCCGTATCGCACATTTAGGCTACATCTTGTCGTTTGCCCACCATATAACGCTGACTTTGATGGCGATGAAATGAATCTTCACGTTCCTCAAAGCGAAGAAGCCCGGGCAGAAGCACGAATTCTAATGCTCGTCCAAGAACAAATCCTCAGTCCAAGGTATGGCGGTCCAATTATTGGTGGCATCCAAGATTACATTTCATCTTCTTATCTCTTAACGCGTTCCGGATCACTGTTCAATAAACGTCAGACTTGCCAACTACTAGCTTCAGCTGGGTATCGTGACGATTTACCCCCACCTGCTAAGAAACGACCTGAACCATTGTGGACTGGAAAACAGATTTTTAGCATGTTGCTTCCTAAGGGATTGAATCTTTCACTGAAAGCCCGTATCTGCCAAAAATGCGATGTCTGTCTGAAAGAAAAATGCCAATATGATGCCTATGTGCTAATCAGAGACGGACAGCTCCTTACCGGAGTCATTGACAAAAAGGCAATAGGTGCGGCTCAACCTGAAAGTGTCCTTCACCGCATAGCCAAAGACTACGGTAATCCTGCGGCTCGTCGATTTCTTGACGCCATCTGCCCCCTACTGGTTGTTCTCATCACCAACATGGGCTTCAGCATGGGAATTGACGATGTCATACTAGAACCCACAGCAATACGCCAAATAGAACAGATTCTCTCAGATGCAGAAGAAGAAGGAAGCCAATTAGTCCAAATCTATCAAGCCGACGAATTACAGCGACTTCCGGGGCGATCAATGGAAGAAACCTTTGAAATGAAAATGATAGAAATCCTTGCTCGAGCTCGTGATAAAGCCGGAGAAGTTGCCGGTAAACATCTTGGTTTAGACAAACATGCAGTAATCATGACCGGTACAGGTGCCAAAGGAAATCCTCTCAATCTTGCACAGATGGCTGCCAGTGTAGGGCAACAAGCGGTCAGAGGACAACGCATATCCCGGGGCTACCGAAAACGAACTCTCCCACATTTCACTCAAGGCGATTTATCACCTCAAGCTCGAGGATTTGTAGTTGCTAGCTATCGAAAAGGATTGAACCCCATTGAATTCTTCTTCCACGCAATGGGTGGTCGAGAAGGCTTAGTCGACACAGCTGTCAGAACAAGTACGAGTGGATACATGCAACGCCGTCTTATCAACGCTTTACAAGATGTCAAGGTTGAATATGATGGAACTGTCCGAAACTCTACCGGAGAAATCATTCAATTCAAATATGGTGAAGATGGCGTGGACCCAGCTCGAAGTGATCACGGAAAAGCTGTCAATCTAGACGTAGTTATTGAACGCGTCTTAAGTGAGGAGAAGTGATATCGGTGAGTAGTAAACAACGGGTTACAAAAAAACAAATTGAAGGAAAATTAGTTAAACTTCGAAAAAGAGGTTTACTTCCACCCCGAATCATTGAGGACCTCCGTGATCGACTAGTCGATCGGAGACTCACCTCAGCACAACTCAACAGAATTATCAAAGAAGTGGAAATTGCTTACGACTATTCATTGGTTGAACCAGGAGAAGCCGTAGGAGCTGTGGCTGCTCAATCTATTGGTGAACCAGGTACACAGATGACTTTGAAAACCTTTCACTTTGCTGGTGTTGCTGAATTCAACGTCACCCTTGGACTTCCTCGCCTTATTGAAATTGTTGATGCCCGGCGAAATCCTTCAACACCAACCATGAACGTATTCCTTGAAGAAAAACATCGAACTGATGAAAAATTTGCTCGGGAGGTCGCTCAAGGCATCGAACAAACCCGTGTCGAACGTATCGCACAAAGTGTTGAAATCGATCTTGCTGAAGGAGGCATAGTTGTTATCCTAGATCCTGATCTCATGGAAAACAAGGGTGCAACTGCGGAACTGGTCGCTGAAAGACTAGGAACTGCACGTCCAACACTGGGAGAAGTCACCCAAGATGGCAACCGAATCATTGTCACACCCGAACTCAAAGAAGGTGAAGAAGCTGTTCTTATGGCAAAACTACAGAAAACCTTCGACAAAGTACGGAATGCGCTGATCAAGGGACAAGATGGCATAAAACGCGTCTTAATTAAGAAAGAAGGAAAAGAACTGGTTCTTTACACCGAAGGGACAAACCTGAAAGGTGTATTACGCACTCAGGGCGTTGATACAACCCGAACTACTTCTAACCATATTCATGAAATCGCTGAAACCTTGGGAGTCGAAGCTGCGCGACAAATCATCATTGATGAAGCAAAAAGCGTCTTAGATGAACAGGGACTTGACGTCGATATTCGCCACATCATGCTCGTGGCAGATCTTATGACGGCTACTGGCGAGATCCGTCAAATAGGTCGACACGGAATCAGTGGAGAACAATCGAGCGTTCTTGCCCGAGCTGCGTTTGAGGTCACTGTCCGCCATCTTATTCAAGCGAGCATTATTGGTGAGGAAGATCAATTACGCGGTATTACGGAGAATGTAATACTTGGGCAATCAATTCCATTGGGAACAGGTTCGCTGGATCTTTTTATGGCCCCCTCCAAACCAAAAAAGAAACGCTAGCAATACTCTTGGTGAAACATTTTGCCAAAAAAGTACATTTTTCCAGATTTTTTTAATATGCTGTGCATAGGACTTAAAAGGGATTATTGGAATTCAGCTCGTCTCACAACCAGCTTCCGTAGCCCTTATATGCGACGGTGTGCTGCAACCTTCGTTGCATGATGCATTGCGATAAAGAAACATGATCTAAAGAGTGATTTTTAATGGATGCCGAAACTGCAATCCGATTAGCTGTGAAGTCAGGAAAAACTATGTTTGGTGCAAAACGGACTCTACATTTACTTCGAACAGGGTCACCACGTGTTGTGATATTAGCTGCAAATGCACCAACCCAACTAGTCAACGAAGTTGATTCACTTGCGAAGGCCAATAAAGTGCCTATCCATACCTATCGAAGCAATAGCTGGGATCTTGGGCAAGTGTGTGGACGACCTCACATGGTGGCGGCCCTAGTAGTCTTAGATCCTGGTGATGCTGATATTGCTGCATTAACTGGAGCTCGAAAGAAGTGACGACGTCAGATATCAAATTGAACATGGAAGAAATCAAACTGATGGCGCTCTTTGGTGACATCACCGGAGCCGAAGTGAAAGACTGCATCGTAGATCAAGATGGAGACCGAATCATATTCGTCGTCGGTTTTGGCCATCTTGGATTAGCCATTGGTCGGCGTGGGACAACCATTAAACGAGCACGAACAATTCTGAAACGTGACATAGATGTTGTAGAGGATGCCGAAACCGCAGAAGGCTTTGTGCGAAACGCCTTAGCTCCGGCAAAAGTATCAGGTGTAAACGTTCAAGAAAAATCTAAAGGACGCCGTGTTGCTGTAATTACTGTCAACAGTGAAAACCGTGGGCGAGTAATTGGGAGAAACGGCAGAAACATTGAACGTGCACGAATGCTAGCAAAACGACACCATGGTATTGATGCCATAGTAATTGCTGAGCCTTCAGATGAAATTTCTTAATATGCCTAATCCAACCGATAGATGACAAAAGTTTTAAGGCATTTCGCGGAATCGCAGCACCCTGAATAATCGTGAGGTAAAAAAAGATTGCCTGGATCGAAATCCCCGTCAGGAGAATTTGCTGGCCGAACATTGAAGAAGAAACGTAAGAAGCTTCGCTGGAAGGATCGCTATTACAAGCGACGGATGCTTCGACTTGATGTAAAGGCTGATCCACTTGAGGGAAGTCCCCAAGCGCGGGCTATAGTATTAGAAAAGGTAGGCATCGAATCCAAACAGCCGAATTCTGCTATCCGAAAATGTGTTAGAGTGCAGTTAATCCGAAATGGTCGCCAAATTACAGCGTTTCTCCCTGGTGATGGCGCTCTCACCTATGTCGATGAGCACGATGAAGTCATCGTCGAGGGCATCGGTGGCTCTCGTGGCAGATCAATGGGCGACTTACCGGGTGTCCGTTGGAAAGTTGTTAAATGCAACGGAGCCTCCCTCGATGCAATGATTATTGGTAAAGTCGAGAAACCTCAACGTTAACTTTCAAGGTGCAACTCAATCATGTCCGCTGAACCCGCCCCCGAAACTTCTACTGCTCCTGAAATCAAAATCTTTGGACGCTGGAGCACTAAAGGCATCCAAATTTCTGATTCCGGTCTGAGAAAATACATCAGCCTTAAGCCTGTTATTATTCCTCACACCTTTGGCCGTCATGAACACCGGCGATTTGGTAAGGAAAAAGTTCCTATCGTTGAACGGTTCATAAACCGACTAATGACACCCGGCTGGGCTAGCCGACGAAGTCAAAGCGCTCGGCAAGCTGGACTTATAACGGGTAAGAAATCAACCGCGATTCGCATTGCCCGATCTGCCTTCGAAATCATTCATCTACGAACTGGGCAAAATCCTATTCAAATCCTCATTCAAGCCATCGAAAATGCCGCACCCCGCGAAGAAACCACTCGAATCTCATATGGGGGTATCAGTTATCACACCGCCTGCGACGTTGCTCCGCTTCGACGCATAGATTTAGCTCTCCGTTTTATCTCAGAAAGTATCTGGCGACGAAGTTTTAGTACCATCGAATCCGCTGAAGAAGTCATTGCCGATGAACTCATAGCCGCAGCTTCAGCCGACTCACGCAGCAATGCTGTACGACGCCGTGAAGAAAAAGAACGGATGGCACTTTCAGCCCGGTAAGTTCATTTTCTCTTCAACTTCCAATCTCGAATTTGTATTTGATGATAGTGGATGCCCTCAAACCGCTCTCTGCTATAATGGCAAAAGAGTTTTATATCGAGCACTGGAACCACTTGAACTTGCTAAAGCCAGCTTAACAAAAGTGAGCTGAAAATACAATGTCTGAAAAAAAACCACATATTAACCTCATTATAATTGGGCACGTCGATCACGGCAAGTCCACTTTGATGGGGCACATGCTCTTCAAAACTGGAGCATTATCCAAACAAGAAATGACAAAGCTCGAGAAGCTGGCCCAAGAGATGGATCGAGGATCCTTCAAGTTCGCTTACGTAATGGATCGTCTCAAAGAAGAGCGGGAACGCGGACTGACCATTGACTTGGCGTTCCGGCGGTTTGAGACCCAGAAACACTACTTCACAATTATTGACGCCCCGGGTCACGCAGACTTCATTAAAAACATGATTACTGGGGCTAGTCAAGCTGACGCTGCAATTCTGGTGGTTTCGGCGCGTAAGGGTGAGTTTGAAGCTGGCGTGAGTGCTGGTGGTCAGACGCGCGAGCACGCTTTCCTCGCACGAACTCTGGGCATCGAACAGCTTGTTGTAGCCATCAATAAAATGGACGACTCAACACCGCCATGGGCTCAGGATCGTTACGAGGAGATCAAGGCGGAAGTTTCCGACCTACTCAAAGGTGCACAATTCGATCCCAGCAAAGTCCACTTTGTCCCTGTTTCAGCATGGACAGGTGACCACTTAACCGAAGCCAGTCCAAACATGGAATGGTACAAAGGGCCATCCCTACTTGAAGCACTCGATGAATTCACGTTACCAGAAAAACCATTGAAACTACCTCTTCGTGTTCCTGTTCAGGACGTATACACCATTACTGGTGTAGGTACAGTTCCCGTTGGACGCGTTGAGACTGGGCAAATGAAAATTGGTGACAAGGTTGTTTTTATGCCTCCTAATAAGGAAGGTGAAATTAAAACTATCGAGATGCACCATGAACGCTTAGATAGTGCTGAACCAGGTGATAACATTGGATTTAATGTCCGTGGTATTGGTAAAGGCGAAATCCGTCGTGGCGATGTCATGGGTCACGCTGATAAGCCTCCTCGTGTGGTTCAGGAGTTCATTGGGCAAATCATTGTCATCCACCATCCACGAGCTCTAGCTGCCGGATATACACCTGTAATGCATGCTCATACAGCCCAAGTGGCGGCGACCTTCATTGAAATTATGAGCAAAATTGATCCCCGAACAGGTGAAACTGTCCAAGAGAAACCCGACTTTATCAAGCAGGGTGACTCAGCCTTAGTCAAACTCCGACCTGTAACACCCATCTGTCTTGAAACCTACAAAGATATGAAACAGCTTGGCCGTTTCGCAATTCGAGACAGTGGACGAACCGTTGCAGTGGGAATTGTCCAAAAGATTACTGAGGAGAAGAAGTAGCGATAGCCTCTAGTTGCTAACAGATACTTCTTCCTTTCTTTTTCTTTTTACACACTTGACTAGATATGCTGCTTGATAGGTGAAAAAAGTTAAAAGGAAGCACACAATGGGGTTGATTCCCCCCCTCTCACTCTTCACTCGGTGTCGTTATAATGGTTCAAAAAGCAAGGATTCGACTCTCAAGTACCGACATTCCCAAATTAAATGATGTATGCAATCAAGTCCAATCCATTGTATCCCGAACAGGCGTTCATATGTCTGGTCCCATTCCTCTACCTACTAAAACACTTAAAGTTCATACCAGGAAATCACCTTGTGGAGAAGGCACACCAACCTGGGATCATTGGCAAATGCGGATTCACAAACGACTCATAGATTTAGAAGCTGATGAACGAACCATGCGGCAAATCATGCGAATTCGCGTGCCAGACGAAGTATTCATTGAAATTACTCTAAAATAGCACATTTTTTTCTAACCGATATTTTTTCTCCAAACTCAGTATGGTACCGAATAGAAATGCTATTTAACAAAAACTCTCAACCATCTATCTGTGACAAACGATAATCCTCGCAACCTCTTATTAGTTGTTTTTTGTGGGAGCCTCATCGTTTACGCAGCTATTGCTATTCTTCTAATTCCCGTCCTTACACCTTTGCTTGTCGTTCAAGAAAATCTCATCACGGCTTTGTTCCAAGGCGCCTTGGTCTATACTTTCTTGTTTTTGTTCTTTTTACTACCATCAAGTTTCATCTATTGGCGTTATCGAATTGATGTGAAAGTCATCGGACCTGAACCTGCCGCCGCCGAACCAGATGATGAAATAAATCTCACTGTTGTCATTGGACTTCCTGGAAATGCATCACCAAAGGGTGCAGTGTTAGAAGCTTTTCTTGGGGACCTCGTCGTTGCCGCTCAGAAAGTCGAGGCGAGTCCTACTCAACTCCCCCTAAAGGTTCCTGATATCACACCCGGCTATCACACATTTGAAGTAAAAGTCTCTCAATTAGGCTATTTCAGTGGTTCCAGCTCATATGAACTCCTTATTGCCCACGGAGAACCTTCTCCATAACCCACTTTCTGGATTGCCTCCTCATCAAATTTGTTCAATGAGACGAAAGATTGCTAAGCCAATCCCCACTGCCTCTTCAGTTCTAATAGTTGCCACTCCTTGGTGACTAAGCAAATTGATAGTATGATTAGCAACCGAAGAAAGCCGATATCCCTCCCTCTCCAAAATCTCAGCCAATCCTTCCTTGTGACTTCCAAAAAGCAAGAGGAGCCTGTTTGCCTGTTTCCATTGCCTGCGAAGGAGATCCCGCTTCTTACTTATGGCTGCTCCCCTACGACTCAGAGCAACAATATAACCGTAAGAAGAGGATTTCAACAAGAATTCACCCAATAGTGAATGTGCACCAGTCACCTTGTATCCCCAGTAAATCGAAGGTCGAGGAGGACGAGATGGACGGGCTACTAGATCACCTGACTTTGTACGCACAATTTTCACTGTCATACGAGTTGGTAAATCAATCGATTGTGCATCAAGAAGTGGAAGAAATGTCTCGACTCCAACATCTATTACCCTCAGGTTTTTTTCTTTGAATGCATAACCATCGCGGATTTCTTCTTGTTTGAGGGCTCTACAGTGTTTCTCAAGAGGATGA
>Ga0209636_10002456_pt1 | contig 18887 bp, 16 predicted proteins | sample DeeMarSWOR152_54_FD_187464 | JGI IMG/M metagenome (GOLD analysis project Ga0209636, IMG submission 187464) | Marine sediment microbial communities from White Oak River estuary, North Carolina - WOR-1-52-54 (SPAdes) (version 2) | ecosystem: Environmental > Aquatic > Marine > Intertidal zone >... | reverse complement strand
ATCCTTGCATCTGTAGGCGGTATGTGTCTCCTTTATCTCTCCGTCTTCCAGCTTAACCGCGTATTTGAAGAAGAATTCATATCCTTCCTCTTCGGGCGCATCCCAGAGCCAGCAGTTACCTTCCTCGCTGCCGTCAGTGTCAAGGTACAGATACAGCTTTGTTGGCTCTGTGCCCGTTCCGCTGTCTGTTACTTCCTGTGGCCCCATGGGTCCCTGTTTGATTATCTTCTTCCCCTTACACACGGCAGCATTCTCCAGAGAGTAAACACCCGTCCCAAAACCATAGTTGTCGGGCATCTCCTTAACTCCGAAGCCGCAGATGTCAAGCTCTGAAGCAATGTTTTCGTCTCCGCTATTAGGTCCGCAGCCTCCGTCTTCATCCATACCGAGGTCAACGGGCCTGGATTCCATTCCCTCAAACATCATCTTCATCATCTTGGGCTCGCAGAAGCCAGCCCTCCACTGGCATGTAGGCGCTTCACTGTCGCAGGATTCTTGGGTTTCCTGAGTGAAGCATTTTGGCTCACAATGTGGTCCACGCCACGTACAGCCCTGTGCTGAATATGCTTCACATGAATCTATATCTTCAAAGTCATGGCAGCCGTGTTCGGTTCCTACCTCGCAACCTCCCTGCTCCCATGGTATCGTGCACTCACACCAGCCCTCAGTGATCCAGGCGCAGCCTCCGTAGTTGTCCGCGTCTGCATTACACGCACTTTCATCCTGGTACCAGCCACATCCGAATATCTTCAGGTCGCAGAATGTCATGCCCTCGTGTTCATGCCACTTGCATGTGTTCCCGTCATTGGCGGCAACGCATGATGCCTCGTCTCTCTTATCCATGCAGAATTGATCATTCAGCATGAAGTTGATGTCACAGAATCCTCCACCCATCTCTATATGGTACTCACAGCCTAATGCTTCTTCACACGTAGCTGGGTCATTATCATATTTCCAGCAGTCCTCCATCTTCATTCCAAATTCCTCAGCTGGGTCGCAGAGTCCAGATAGCCACTCACAGTTTGCATTGGCGTCACATGTTGCTTGTGTTCCGAGGTTTTCGCTGAAGCAGATCGGCTCGCATTCTCCAACCCCCGTTTCATCGTCAATAATCCAGGCGCACCTACTTGACCACTCGCCTGATGTACAGTCTGCCTGTGTGGTTTTGCTTTCACACTTGAATATCTTCGGCTCGCAGGAACCTCCCACCTGAGATGTTGGGTCGATTTTCCAGTAGCAGTCGGATTTTAGGGTGCAACCTCCCTGAGTTGTTGCTTTGAAGCAGTTCTGTACTTTGCTGTCCTCTACCTCACAGAATCCACCCATCGGGTCGGGGAACCACTCGCACATCGGCTGGTTGTCACAGCCTGCTTCATCACCGTCCCACAGGAAGCAGTTTTCTCCTTGGACTCCACACCACTCCTCATCCTCCCATGGGTCGAAGATCCAGATACAGCCTCCTTCGCCCCCTTCCATGAGACATTTTTCTTGTGTATCATATTTCCAGCATTCCGACATCATTCCTGAACCACAGAACGGATCAGAGAAGCAGTCAGAGTCTTCACAATCAATCCTGCCGTCTCCTTCGTCGTCAACACCATTGAAACATATTTCTTTGTCGAAGTTCTTTGGTTTGCATATATAGGTGTCAGATTCCCATATGCAGGCCCCTTTACTTCCACCTCCATAGTCTACACAAGATACCTCATCATAGCATCTGAAGCAGTCCTCTGAACAGGATTTCTCAATCTTCGGGTAACACCATCCTCCAATCGTTGTTTCCCCTGTCGTGTCGCTCACCCATTTACACTCTGCATCACTTGACTCACAGGCGGATTGCGGGTCTGTTTTCATTTCACAGGCCTTGCAGTCCAAGGAGCAGTCCCCCATATACTTTACGTCATCAGGCACTTCACAGTAGCCCAATCCGTTGGGGGCGTTTGGATCTGAAATCCATGCACAGTACCCTGAGGCGGAGCCTTCACAGGCCTGCGTTGCCTCTGCCTCAGTACTCCATACGCTTCCATCCGGCTGGTATTCGCAGGCCCAGCAGGCTGCATCACAACTTTTCGCCCCTATTCCTGTTTTTTCCTCGCACCAGCCGAAGGGAACAGCTAATGTTCCTTCACAGTAGAAGTCCGTCTTCCATTCACACCCTGCAAATTCACAGTCTTTCTTGTTTGTTATTGCGTCGCAGCCTTTCTTTTCTCCGCTGAACTTATCCTCTGATCTGAAGACACAGTATTCGCCGTCCCATTTACAGGGCATGAACCATGGTGATCCCGCTATTTTCCCACAGGTCGTCTCGTCTGTATAAGCCACATAGTCTTCGCAGAACATTGCACCCTCAGGCGGCTCCTCTATATTGGTGTAGCATCTTGTGTTATCTGGGGCTGCCTGGCATTTGTTATTCTTCCACTCGCAACAGGTTGATAGGATGGGTATGCTTTCACAGAGTGCAGAATCCTTTATGTTTCCGCATGTAATCTCCGCGTCTGCGCTAAGGCCTGTGCATTTACTGGTTGCATCATTCCATCTGCAGACATCAACGTAGTTATCAGCGTCGCAGTAGGTTTCTGCGTAATCAAATATCCAGCATCCGGGGTTCATCCTCTCCCCTTCCAGTTCCCCAAGCCATTCCTCTCCGCCTGCGGCGTCTCCTGGACTGTTGCATTCCTGGGTGGGTTCATCCCACCAGCAGAACATTGTATCAAAGCATCCCTGCATGTCGCCGTCGTAGGTGTCGCAGCCAGCATATGTTTCCTCGCACCAGTCGTTATTCCAGGTGCAGTCTAGGCCGTATTCGACCCCTTTCTCGGCGCATGTTGTCTCGTCTCCACCATTCATTGCGTCCCACATCCAGCATCTTGCTTTTTCGCAGTGGGATTCTGTCCTCCACATACAATCTATTGTAGCCTCGCAGCTGGTCTGGTCGAAGTAGGCCATGCAGCCTCCCATCTCACACCAGCCGCCGAAGCCGCTGGGGTCATCATGCCATACGCAGTTCACATCTTTTACTACGGCATTTTCGCATGTTGTCTGATCGTGATAGCTCCAGCACCCGGGTTCCTCGCACCAGCCACCTTCAGGACTCCATGGATCGAAGTGCCATTCGCAGCCCATATCTGCGTTGTGGTTGTCGCATTCCGCTTGATCCCAGAAATTCCAGCAGCCCAGTTCCTCGCACCAGCCACCTCCAAAGTCGTCTGTGTGCCAGCTACATTCCATGTTTGGGTGCAGTTGTGAGTCCTCGCAGGTTGTTTCGTCGTAGTTCCAGCAGCCGGGCTCGTTACACCATCCAGTCCTCCATCTGCATCCATCCTCTGCGTTACAGTTAGTTTCATCGTTATACTGCCAGCAGGGGACATCCCATCTCCCGAACTCCGGATCACACATTCCACCTTCCGGGTTATCGGTGGCTTCCCACTGACAGTCCAGGGTATCGGTTGCGTCAAGGCAGCTTGTTTCGTCTTCCAGCATCCAGCAGTTTATGTCCTCGCACCAGCCAAATGTGTTCCAGGCGCACTTCATATCTGTTTTGTGTGTGTCACAAGTAGTTTGGTCGCTGTAGCTCCAGCAGTTTAGTTCCTCACACCATCCAGTTGATTCCTGCGCACGCCATTCGCAGCCCAGCTCTGTTGGTGCGCCTGTGCAGGATCCTTCATCATTATATTCCCAGCAGTCTACATTAATGCAGTCATAGCCATCCCATCTGCACGTGGTCTTGGTCCCGCATGTTTCTTGGTCGAAGTTCCAGCACTGCACATCCAAGGGTTCGTTGCACCATCCCCCTTCAGCCTTCCAGTTGAAGCCGGCATTTGCACAGTCGGCTTCGTTGTTGTACTGCCATGGTCCCATGTCCTCGCACCAGCTGTTTTCATTCCAGCTGCAGCCTGTTGCAGCATTACAGGAGGTTGAGTCCCAGTATTCCCAGCACTCCGCTCCAGGTGTGTCTGCTTCGCACCAGCCGGAGGTCTGCCAGATGCATGAATTGGTCTCGCAGTCTACTTGATTGTTATAGTCCCAGCAGCCTTCTTCATAGCATGACTCATGCGTCTTCCATTTACAGCTCAGAGAGTCTGTTGTGTCAATACAGTTTGTTTGATCATTATATTTCCAGCACCCTTCATAAAAGCAGTTGCTTCCGTCCCACTGGCAGTTTGCGGCAAGGCAGTTTGCTTCTGTGACATATTCCCAGCAGCCTTTCTCGTAGCAGTTCTGGTATTCGGTATCCCATACACATCTCTTTGCTGCTGAGAGGGCTTCGCATTCTGCCTTTGTGTTCTGCGACCAGCATGCCTGCTTGTCCTGGCAGGAGCCCCATGTCTCCCACATACATTCCGCGTTGCTTGAGCATTCAATGCTGTTGTCGATGTTCCAGCAGTCCACTTCAGCTTCTCTGGTTTCCTCGCAGAACCCCCCACTTACTTTCCACAGGCAGCTTTCTGCCTCACAAGTTGTCTGGTCGTGGTAGTTCCAGCAGCCTTCTTCGTAGCAGTATTGTCCGTCGCTGTCCCACAGGCATTCTGCGCTCAGGCAGTTTGTCTCATCGCTGTAGTCCCAGCACCCTTTCTTGTAGCAGTTGTTGGATTCAGCATTCCAGAGGCATGTCAGGTCGTCTGTTTCGTCTATACAATCTACTTGATTGTCATAGTTCCAGCACCCGATGTCCTCGCACCAATTCTCTGTGTGCCAGTTGCAGCCGTTTGCCGCATCACAGGAGGTTGAGTCCTCATACCCCCAGCAGTTAGATCCGGGTATGTCTTCTTCGCACCATCCGCCGCTCTTCCAGTTGCAGTCGTAGCTGTCTTCCGTGCTTGTGCATTCTGTTTCGGTTTCCAAGTCCCAGCATCCCGGCTTGGAGCACCAACCAGTTTTCCATTCGCATCCTGCGGCTGCGCAGCCTGTTTCATCTTCGTCGTATTCCCAGCAGTTTAAACTGGGCTCTCCTTCACAGTGCGGTTCAGCATGCCATGAGCACGTTAGCCCGTAGGGGTTGCTTTCGCAGGAGCTGGAGTCGAACATCCAGCAGTCGAGGTCTTCGCACCAGCCTGATGGTCTCCATGTGCATTCTGGTGTGGTGCTTGCTTCGCAGTCTGTCTCATCGTCATAACTCCAACAGCCGATTTCATGGCATTCACCCCACTGCGAGTCCCAGTAGCAGCTCAGGTCATCTGTTGTTGATTCGCAGTCTGCCTGCAATGAGTAGTCGTAGCAGGACGGCTGGTAGCAGTAGTTGTTGTTGGTATCCCAGAGGCAGGTCAGGCTGTCTGTTGTCGATTCACACTCTATCGAGTTATCATAGTTCCAGCAACCCATTTCATAGCAGTAGTTACCTGCGCTGTCCCATTGACAGTCTTCCTGTGCGGTGCATGTTTCCGCATCACTATAGTCCCAGCAGCTTTTGAATCTGCAATTTGATCCACCTTCCCATTGACAGTTTTCCTGTGTGTTGCAGCCCGTCTCGGTTTCATAACTCCAGCAGCCCATGTCCGAGCACCATCCGCCCTGTGAGCCCCATGTGCAGCTGGCTGCTTCACATGTTGTCTGGTCATCATAGTTCCAGCATCCAACATCATAGCAGTAGTCGTCGCCTGTGTCTGCTGTGCCCATGGTCTCCCATTTACAGTTTATTCCATGGGTCGTGGACGCCTGTGTACAGCTTGCCTGGTCCTTGAAGTCCCAGCAGTTTTCTTCGTAGCAGTAGCCGTATGCTTCCCATGCGCATTCTGCGCTCAGGCAGTTTGTCTGGTCGCCGTATTGCCAGCAGTCTCTCTGGACGGTTTTCTCGCACCAGCCCCAGGATTCCCCAAAGCCGCTGGACCGCCAGATGCAACTGTAGTCATCAGCCTCGCTTTCGCAGTCCTCTGTCGTGGATAAATCCCAGCACCCTGACTGGGCGAGGGATATGCCGGTAGCCCCCAGAAGGGTGATAGTTATCAGAATCAAATACAAGTAGTTTTTTAAAGTAGACATTTTGGTGCACCTCCTTTATAGGCCAAAGTAGACATTTAGTATCCTAATATAAAGCCATGTTGATATATACACATATTTTAACTTTTGACTATAAAAACTTATCGTTTTTCCAGTATTATAATCTCTATGCTATATATATTTTGATATAATTGAATATTTGATTATATTTGATAGTATTCATATGCAGTAGACCTTTTGCCAAAGAATTTTAATCTAGACATCTAACTTCTATAACAGAATGGCACATTTTTTAAAGCTCGACTTGGTGATGCTGTTTACCATATTTTTTGTCTTTGGAACCGGATTTGCTGTAATTTTATCTATAGTCTTTCTGTTCGGGCTGCCGATAACGTGGGCGCTGGCAATCTTTCTTATCATCGTTCTCTTGCAGTGGTACATGGCACCCAAGATAGTGAAGGGATCACTCAATCTAAGGTATCTGAAGGAAGGTGAAATCCCCTGGTTAGAGAAAATGGTTGAGGAATTAGCAAAAAAAGCCGAAGTACCGAAGCCGAAGATCGCGATATTCCATGACCCCGATCCAAATGCCTTCGTATTCGGCAGAACCCGGGGCAGCTCAACCCTCACGCTCCATACGGGGCTCGTTGAGTGTTTTAGCAGGAAGGAGATAAGAGCGGTTATAGCCCACGAACTCGGTCATATAAAGAGATACGATTGCTCCATAATTACCATAGCCTCAATAGGCCCCATTATTTTATACAATCTATCGATTGCATTTTTAGATTCAGCCGAGGAATCGTTGGGCGGTAGTACAAGTCATTTGATATTTGCGGTGATATTCTACGTTCTGGCATTAACCTCATATACTGGATATTTCCTAACCAATTTGTTGGTTTTGTGGCTCAGCAGGTCGAGGGAATACTACGCGGATGCATTTTCAGCATTTTTGACGAAGAAACCTCACGATCTCGAAAAGGCACTTGCGAGGATATCCTATGGGCTGGCAATAGGCGAAGAAAGCAAAAACAAGCTTCGCATATTCTGCATAGAAGATCAACTGCTTGCAAGAAAAGAGATCTACGAAATCCTGGAAAAAAAGGACGTCTATGACCTCGATAGAAATGGTATTCTCGATAGACACGAGATAGAACTGGCAATGAAGAGAGAATATGATCTGAATAGAGATGGAAGGCTGGATGGACACGAACTTCAACTGGCGATGAAAAAACAAGTGAGAGGGATATTCAACCGTTTGAACGAGATTATTTCAACCCATCCACCCACATACAGGAGAATAGAGCAGCTGGATAAAATAGGCAGGGAAACGAAAGAAATTTAATCTCTATTTCCTGCTGTAATTCTTTATTGGCTTAGAAGTCATATCAGAATTGGGTATTTCAACAAAAATTCCGTCTGGAGTTACCAGCTTTGTTGTCCTGAAAGCTATTACTTTAACAGTACCCCTTATGCTACCCACCTCTATGTCATCCCCTATCATGAAGGGCTTATCTATTGCGACAATCACACCCGAGAGCATGTTCGAGATTACGTCCTTTGAAGCATAGCCTATGGCAAAACCGAGGATCGCACCACCAGTAAGCAATGTATAAAGAGCTTCTGTCATCCCGAATATGGTCAGGATCATAGCCAAGGCTATCAAATAGATTGTGTATTTTATAACCTGCGATACAATTACAAGACTATGTTTTGAGAATTCGATTACATCAACCCTATCGTCAAATCTCTTTACCACAGGCTTGACAAATCTCGTGAGGAATTTTGCTATAATCAGGACAATAATACTGAGTATCAGTTTAAGGATCAGATCCTCGGATACCTCTATTATCGATAAAATATCAATCCCCCCTATCATAGATGATATGTCCCCTTCCATACTATATCATTTTGATTTCATACCTTTTATATTATCCCTGTAATACTGCAGTGGATGTTTTACTCCGCATTCAGAAATACACAAACCGTAAGATTTTATCTTCGCACAGGTCGGACAGGAATATCTTGTCCTGCCCTTTTCTCCGGCCAGAAATTCTATCTGATACCTTGATCTCTCCTCGTTAAATTTCGGGGATACCGAGAATATTCTTACCACATCATCCACCCTCAAGCCGAGACCTATAAAAAATGTTCCGAGAATGAACATTCTATTGTGAGATATTTCCCCTGCTTCAAGGGAGTTCAGCATTTCAGAGATACATGGTGGAATGGCTCCTTTATTGACTTCTTTAATCTTTATCTCTCTTGGGGCCCCAATAGTTACGGTCTTTAATTGTTTCGCTATTGTTCTAAAATTTTCGGGCACATTTTTTACGTCTATGGGTTCCATGATCTTGAGCTTTATCGCCTCTCTAAGTAATACCAGAGATTCGTATTTTTTTATCTCAACCTTCCCGGAACTCATTATTCTATTAACAAGCCTCCATCTTGGATCTGCAGTAAGATTTTTCGACAGCTTAAGGTAATGGGTAAAATCCATTCTGTTTCCATCTAACCTGAAGTTAATATCCTCTTTTATAACCTGTAAAACATCATCCTGTTCATTTCTCAGAAATTCATACGCATTTCTTGCCTCCGCCGCTGCATATCTGAAAATTACTCTCCTGTTAGCGGTTAGATTCACAAATATCCTTGCCATCACATAACTGAGAATTGCTAATTCCTGAGAAATCTTATCCGATAGATCTATTGCAATTTTTCCATTCAATGCATCCAAAACCCTTTGCCTTCCTATCTCTACTGCTGAGGAATATACTGGGTGGTTTTGTATCTCTCCCAATGTGAGATTTAGCGAAGATACATAGTCTTTAGCTTCTTTGAGAAATGGATATTTCGCGATCGTCTCCAGATTAAATTCCTCCATATATCAATTTATGCAGAAAACCCTTAAATCCCAATTTTTTAACATTCAAACCCATAATCAATCTCGTCCAATCTTTGTGTTTCAAGCGTCAACAAATTCTCCCGGTGACTCAATGCATAAAAAGAAAAGAAAGACAGGGAAAACCAAGAAAGATCTTGAAGATGAGTTGAAAGAAAAGGAGGAAGACATCTTGAGGATAAGGGCGGATTTCGAGAATTACAGAAAGCAGTTGGACAGGGAAAAAGAGGAGTTTGCAAAGATAGCTAATGAGAAATTGATCACTCAGTTATTGGATGTAATAGACAACCTTGAACGAGCGATCTTAACGATAAACGATGAAGAAACTATGAAAGGGATTAAGATGCTATACAAGCAATTCTATAAGATCCTTGAAGAAAATGGTCTCAAAAAAATCGAAGCCATTGGAAAGAAATTCGACCCTTACTATCATGAGGTTCTGATGCGGGAGGAATCAGATAAAGAAGACGGAATAATAACAGAGGAATTTCAATCGGGTTATATGCTTAAAGAAAAGGTCATACGACACTCAAAAGTAAAAATCGCAAAAAACACAAAGGGTGAATAAAATGGCAGAAGAAAAGGTTAAAAAGGAAAAAATAATCGGGATTGATTTAGGGACTAGTAATTCACAGGCAGCCGTAATGTTAGGTGGAAAACCGACGATAATTCCATCTGCTGAAGGAGCTACTTATGCCGGTAAGATGTTTCCTTCATGTGTTGCATTTACGAAGGATGGTCAGATGCTCGTCGGAGAACCGGCGAAGAGACAGGCAGTTTCAAATCCAGAGGGAACTATAACAGCAGCCAAGAGGAAGATGGGAACAGATTATAAGTATAAAATTTATGGAAAGGAATATACACCGCAGCAGATATCATCCTATATCCTACAAAAGATCAAAACGGATGCGGAATCCTTTCTAGGAGAACCGGTAAAAAAAGCGGTAATTACCGTCCCGGCATATTTTGATGACAACCAGAGAACCGCAACCAAGGATGCTGGAATCATAGCTGGTTTGGACGTTGTCAGAATTATTAATGAACCAACTGCCGCTTCCTTAGCCTATGGGATCGACAGGGCCGAGAAGGAACACAATATAATGGTATTTGATTTCGGTGCCGGAACCCTGGATGTAACGATAATGGAGTTTGGAGAGGGTGTGTTCGAGGTCATGTCCACCTCTGGAGATACTCGGCTGGGTGGAAATGACATGGATGAAGTCATAGTTAACTACCTAGTTGATGAATTTAAGAAGGATACAGGTATCGATCTAAAGAAGGATAGAATGGCTATGGAGAGAATAAGGGAAGCAGCAGAGAAGGCAAAGATCGAGCTTTCAACTGTACTGGAAACAGAGATAAATCTGCCCTATATAACCGCGGATCAAACGGGACCTAAACATCTGACGAGAAAGATAAAGAGGGCTAAACTGGAGAAATTGATAACGCCAATAGTGGATAAATGCAAGAAACCGATGGAGCAGGCAATTAAGGATGCAAAAGTCAAACCGAAAGATATAACCAAGATAATTCTTGTAGGTGGTCCAACGAGAATGCCGATAGTCCATAAATTTGTCGAGGATTTCGTGGGTAAAAAGGCCGAAAGGGGAGTTGACCCAATGGAATGCGTTGCAATGGGCGCCGCTATACAGGGCGGTGTTTTGGCTGGAGAGGTCAAGGACATAGTCTTGTTAGATGTAACTCCATTAACCTTGGGAATCGAAACCCTTGGGGGGGTTGCAACCCCCTTAATAGAGAGAAATACCACAATTCCGACAAAGAAGAGCCAGGTATTTACCACTGCTGCTGATTTCCAGACAGCGGTTACAGTGCATGTCGTTCAGGGGGAAAGACCGATGGTCGCAGATAACACCAGTCTTGGACAGTTCAATCTTGTGGGGCTTCCACCGGCTCCGAGGGGGCTTCCACAGATAGAAGTAACTTTCGATATAGACGCCAATGGAATTTTGAATGTTTCCGCCAAGGATCTGGGGACCGGAAAGGAACAGAAGATAACGATTACTGCGTCCACAAAACTGTCGAAGGAAAAAATTGACGAGATGATGAAGGAGGCGGAAAAACACGCGGAGGAAGACAAGAGAAGAAAGGAAGAAATAGAAATCAGAAACAACGCAGATTCATTGATTTATGCAACAGAAAAAACCCTGAGCGAATTTGGAGATAAGATAGGTAAGGAACAGAAGGAGGAGATAGATAAGGCAAAGAAGGCACTAAATGAAGCCCTTGAAGGAAAGGATATAGAAGAGATCAAAAAGAAGACGGATGAGTTGAGTAAGGCGGTCCAGAAGGTTGGAGCCACGATCTATCAGCAGGCACAGGCTGCACAGGCTCAGAGGGCGGAGGAGAAGAAGGAAGAGAAGGAAGAGAAGAAGGAAGAGGGAGAGGTAGTGGATGCAGAGTATAAAGTAGAGGAAGAAGAGAAGAAATAAAACATGAAAAGGGACCTATTTGCTCTATCTATCGCCAAAGGTGGCAAATATTCTAACCTATTAATAAAAAGGCCTGAGTATGGGGAACTGGTAACCTTTGCTAAATGCAAGAGGGAGCCCATATACAATTGGTTCTATTACAAAGAGGGTTATTCTGGAGAACTTGTATGGAATCTATTGAGGGAATTGAATATACCTAAAAATTCCACAGTTCTGGATCCATTCTGTGGCACTGGAAATACACTTCTGGCGTGCAAGCAAATGGGTTACAATTCCATCGGCTTTGATATCCTCCCACTGGGTGTTTTCGTGTCCAATACAAAGCTACAGCAAGGCTATGATCTAGAGCTTCTCTACGAAAAGATAAGGGAGATAACGAAATTAAAATTTGGAGAAACCTCATCAAAGTGGCCCGATCTTAACTTCATTGATATCAGAAAATCGTTTTCAAGGTATTCAAGAAAGGACATCCTGTTCTTCAAGGAAAGAATTATGGAGATCGAGGATGAAAAGATAAGGAATTTCATGCTTCTCTCTCTGCTGAGTATTGTAATTCCATCATCCAATGTAAAGAGGGATGGAGGTGTTCTGAAGATAGTTAAAAAAAGACACCTTCCACCCGTGAGGCATCTATTCAAGAACAAATTGAAGAGGATGTATAAGGATATAAAAAGGGCGGAGCCCTTCCCAGAGGGGATCGTTGCGGAGGCAAGGCTCGGTGACGCTCGTTCATTACCCCTGCAATCAGAATCTGTGGATGCCTGCATTACCTCCCCACCATATCTGAACTGGGTTGATTATACCAAGATCTATGGATTTGAATTGGCCCTCTTAGTAAGCTCTGAAGAGATAAAGGCATTGAGAAAGACATCGATAAGATCCCATGTTGGTGCGGAGTATAGAAAGAAAATCAGGTTGAAGTCAAACAGAATTGGAAGAATTCTGGATAAAATATCCGAAAAACCGGGATTTGTAAAACACCCACAGGTTGTTGAAGGTTACTTTGAGGATATGTACATGTCCATGAGGTCAATACATAAATCATTAAAGGAGAAGGGGAAAGCAGCTCTGGTCGTCGGTAATGTCTGTCTGCCGAATATTACCATAGACACGGATCTGATCCTCGCTGAATTGGCTGAGGATATTGGATTTAAGGTTAAAGAAATATTGGTCGCAAATGCACGATGGTGTGATGTTTACGGCATACGGAAAGAAAGACCGGTAAGAGAAAGCATTGTTGTAATGGAGAAATGACTTTTATACATTGAAGTATAATATGGTTATACAAGGTGGTAAGAAATGTTAAAACTAAAGAGTAAGATCGGACCCAAGGGACAGGTCGTAATACCAAAGCCGATAAGAGATACCCTTAGCCTTGAGCCGGGAGAGGATGTCTACTTCCATGTACATGAGAATGAGGTAATACTTGAAAAGAAGTCCGGCGAGGAAATCTTGGATGAATTTATCAATCAATTCAAGAAAAGGAAACTGCCCAAAAAGATAGATTGGGATGAATTGTACTATTCGCAGTTTGAGAGAAGATGAAATATCTAGATTCAAATGTTTTCATCTTTGCCGCATTGGATAATGGAAAAAGGGGAGAACGTGCAAGAGAAATTCTAAGGGAGACTGTGAAGGGAAAAGTGGCGATCACATCTGCACTGACCCTAGACGAGGTTGTCTGGGTCATGTGGAAGGAGACCAAGTCTAAAGAAAAAGCGATAGAGGAAGGCTTGATAATTCTTGAATTCCCGAATCTAAAGGTATTATCTGTAGATCCAGAAGATGCATATTCTGCACTAAATTTAATGAGAAAATACCAAAAATTAAAGCCAAGGGATGCAATTCATTTAGCTGTTTCACTTCGCGCGGGGGTATTCAGAATTATCTCCGACGATCCCGATTTTGATGACGTGGATGAGATCGATAGGGAAAAATTAGTTTAAATTTTCTAAAATGGCGAAACGTGATTACTATGAGGTTCTCGGTATTGGGAAAGATGCAACAGAGCGGGAAATAAAAAAAGCTTATAGAAGATTGGCAAAGAAATATCACCCAGATGTAAATAAATCGCCAGATGCTGAGGATAAATTTAGGGAACTCTCCGAGGCATATGAAATTCTGATAGATCAGGAAAAGAGGGCAAATTATGACCGCTTCGGTCATGCAGGAGCAGAAAGCATTTTCGGGAGGGGTGGATTTAGGTGGTCTGATTTCACCCATTTTTCTGATATAGAGGATCTATTTAATAGAGACTTCTTCGGCAGGGACATCTTTGATGTGTTCTTCAAGGGCTTTAGAGGGGAACCTCGAAGAGGGCCTGTTAAAGGCAATGATCTGAGATACGACTTGGAGATAAGCCTTGAGGATGCCGCATTTGGCTTGAATACAGAAATCCATGTGCCAAGGACAGAGAAATGTTCAACCTGTAATGGAACCGGGGCGAAATCATCAACAGACATAAAGACATGCCCCCAGTGCAATGGAACGGGTCAGGAAAAACGCGAGAGGAGAACGCCATTTGGACAGTTTGTCAGTATAACAACATGCAGTAGATGTCATGGCGAGGGTAAAATCATTGAAAGACCCTGTTCGGAATGTAATGGAACCGGCAAGATAAGACGCATGAGAAGGATTTCCGTTAAAATCCCCTCCGGAGTCGATACTGGATCGCGCTTAAGGATCGTCAATGAAGGTGATTCTGGTGTTAGGGGAGGCCCCCCGGGTGACCTCTATGTTGTTATTCACGTTCTACCCCATGAATTCTTCCGGAGGGAGGGAGACGACATCTACTGTGAGATTCCGATAACCTTTTCTCAAGCAGTCTTAGGAACGGAGATAGAGGCCCCCACATTAAGGTCGAAGGCGAGGATAAAGATCCCTACAGGAACGCAAACCGGTACGATATTCCGTTTAAGGGGCGAGGGCATTCCGAGGCTTCATGGTAGTGGTAGAGGAGATCAGAATGTTAAGATAAAAATAGTGACTCCAAAAAAATTGAACAAGAGGCAAAGAGAGCTGTTTGAAGAACTCTCGGAAATCGAGAAGATGAAGGAGGATGAAGGCTTTATCGGTAGATTTAAAAATAATGTCGGTGGCATGTTTCGCTAAAAATCAAATTTTTATAGGAACAATCCAAATAAATAAGCATTAGAATGTATCAAGAAGGCAAAAAAGAGAAAAAGGAAAGCGCACTGATAAAGTATGCAAAGCATATCGGCATATCCGCGGTCGTGATAGGGGCATTAATAGCGATAATAATAGTTATTATCACTTGGTGGTTTTATGGGTACAAATATATCATCATTTCCGGGGGAGAAACAGCCTTGGAGGCACTGAATTCTACCCTTTAGCTTTAATCTTCCCCATCAAATTCTCCAGAAGTTTGATTCCATCATTCAGGAGCTTTTCCCCGGATTCCGTTATCCTGTAGTATTTTCTCTGCCTCACCTTTTCTTTCCATTCGGCCTCCACATAACTGGACTTTTCGAGCTTGTACAGAACAACATAAGCGGTTACCTGCCCCGCGTTAAAGCCGAAGCGTTCCTTTGTCTTCTTTCTTATCTCATAGGCATACATGGGTCTCTCTTTCAATAGCGATAGAATGTAGATCCACATATTCTCAATTGTTATCTTTTTCTCAAGTCTCTTCAGGGGTTTTTGCTGCATTTTTATATATTGGTTATTATTTTATATTCATATAATATTTTATAATAGTAAAATATAGTAAAATAAAATGAAAGAAATTAGAATTGCAATAGCCGGGGTTGGAAATTGTGCATCCTCTCTCGTTCAAGGAGTTAATTATTATAAAAATATTGATGGAAATTATCCATTAGTGCCTGGATTGATGCATAATGTTATCAGTGGCTATAGAATATCTGACATCAAATTCGTTGCAGCCTTTGATGTTGATTCAAAAAAGATAGGGAAGGATCTCTCTGAGGCGATATTTACCGAGCCAAACTGCACGATAAAGTTCTCCGATGTTACCCCTCTGGGTGTTAGGGTTCAGAAGGGACCGGTTCTGGACGGAGTTGCAGAGACTACGAGAGAGAAGTTTTCAGTAAATCCGAAACAGAAACCAATAGATGTTGGGGATGTTCTTAAAAAAACGAAGCCAGATATCCTGATAAATTACCTTCCAGTGGGTTCCGAGGACGCTACGAGATACTATGTAAACGAATGCCTTGAAAATGGTGTTGCTTTCATCAATGCAATTCCCGTATTTATTGCCTCAGATTCGGAATGGTCAATGAAATTCGAGGAAAAAAAGCTACCTGTAATAGGCGATGACATAAAGTCCCAGGTAGGGGCAACGATCTTGCATAGGATATTAGCCAAGCTTTTTGTAGATCGGGGCGTTAAATTGGACAATACGTATCAGCTGAATGTTGGTGGGAATACAGACTTCCTGAATATGCTTGAAAGACAGAGATTAAAATCAAAGAAGATTTCCAAGACGCAGGCTGTTCAATCACAATTGCCTACAAAACTTCCGGATGAGGACATCCATATCGGCCCCTCGGATTATGTTCCCTGGCTCAAAGACAAAAAACTCTGCTTTTTGAGAATGCAGGGCAGGAAATTTGGAGACGTTCCCCTAAATATAGAGCTTCGTCTGGACGTAGAGGATTCACCGAACTCTGCCGGAGTTATGGTAGATGCCATAAGATGCGCAAAAATCGCCCTGGACAGGAAAATCGGCGGTGCTTTACTGAGCCCCTCATCCTATTTCATGAAATCCCCCCTGGTTCAATACTCAGATCCAGTTGCAAGGCAGATGGTTGAGGAATTCATTAGTGGTGAAAGAGAGAGGTAATATAATCCAATTCCGTGTGGGTAAGTGAAGCGCACCCGCACATGTTTTCGTCAGCCTTTTCTTAAAAGGCTGTGCGTTGAGGAGTTTATCAGGGGTGAGAGGGAGGATAAACAATGGCAGAAGATACAAATAAATGGGTTCTCTCAAGCTTCATCTCTAAGAAATCTCTCAATGCACTTTTCGAATTCTTTTATATCGCCGAGATCTGACTTTATGATATCAAGCACTCTTCCATTATTTACCTCGCCATATCTGTGCACGAGGAGATTCCTGAAACTGGCCATATCCGCAAGATTTGATGCTAAATCCGTCTCTATTAAAGTCTCTTCGGCCAGAATAGTGAACATCTCTGAATATTCCTCTGCCCTTCTGTAACCTTTAACGGAGATTATATGATTGGCGATATCTATACATGCCTCTATTGTCTCTAAGAGGGAATACTTGACCGCCTGTATATCTCTGTAACTACCGATGAATTCATCCACCTCCTTGTTCTTGAATTTCGTCAGAAATTTCAGATTTCTCTCTATGATATCGAATTTACCCTCTATCATCTCCCTGTTGATCATGCTAATAACCTCCTTCTCCTTTCTTCATCATATTCTTGGTAGAATGGCTTAAAGTCTATATATCTGCAAAGGGCAGTACTTTCGAATTCTACCCTCTTTCCCTCATCCCGAGACAGGATGAGTTCTCCATTTCTCAAGACCTGATGTAAAAATCTTAAGGAACAGTGGTTAAGGATTTGTACATCCACAGGTCGATCTATATTACCTCTAATTTTGATTTCTCTGGCAAGTCTTGCGGGGTATAATGGCTCTTCCGGGAATGCATCATCTAAGAGTATACCTATGTCCAAATCGCTATCCTTTCTATAAATTCCACTAATTATAGAACCATAGACATATACAGCCACTATCTCCTTGTGATCTTTCAATACCTTTTCTATGTTCTTTTTAAGTTCTGATAGATGTTTGTTTTCCATTATGATAGTATATCAGAACAAGGATTTAAATTACAAAGAGATAGGTAACCAGAAATAGAACTTTATTAATGACAGATAATAAATAATAAGATGCTCAAATCCAAATTCGACACAGACAAGATAAGTGTAAAGATAGGTTTAATATTCTCTGGCTTTGGAATCTCGCCAAACACGTGGACTATTTTAGCTCTGATCCCCGCATTCTTTGGGTTTCTCAGTCTCTACTCTGGGGACCTTTTTACAGCTTTAATTCTGTTTTTGATCTCCGGATTTATAGACGCTGTAGACGGGGCGGTTGCGAGGGTGACTGGCAGGGTTACCGCAATGGGTGCCTTTCTGGACGGCATAATCGACAGATATGTAGAAATTCTGATCTATGTAGGTTTGCTATTTTTTATACTTCGCATGGATGTCGAATTTTATCTACCAAATGCAGTATGGTTAGCACTTCTGATTTTCGGTGCATTGATGCCGACCTATATAAGGGCCTATGCGGATCACAGGAATGTTGTAACAGAGCCAAAGGATCATAAAAAAATGGGCGGTCTCTTGGAAAGAACAGAAAGGCTTTCAATCCTCTACATCGGAATGCTCTTTGGTTGCTATGACCCGAATTTCCTAATCTATTTTATTGCTATCCTTGCGATCCTGGCTAATATAACCGCTTTACAGCGTCTCTGGTTTGTTGTTAATTACAGAAAGAGAGGTCATGCTTGACTTCAATATTTATATAATCTATTCTAATTTCATATTAATGGCAATAAAGGGAATTACACCGAAACAGCTTTCAAAAAAGCTCGTAGAAAAGCATCGAAGATTTCTAAATACCTATAGTAAGGAATTCGACCTTCTCCAAGAACTTTTTGTTTTAAGGGAAAAGCAAGACCAGCTAGAGCATTGGGTAGAGGATGCAAAGAATGAGGATGATAAAAAGAAATACAAGACATATATGAAGCAGAAAAAAAATACAGAGGATGCTATATTAAAATTGAGGGGGGAACTTGAAGAGGTAACATCGTCCGAGAATTATGATTCAAGACAGAGGTACGAATTCCTGAAAAAATGCATAGATTCTCAGAAGGATGCAATTAACTATTGGAGTAATGTCTCAAAATGAATGAAAGGGAACTTAAGAAGAAAGTAAACGACCTCAGGCATGAGATCGAAAAAAGAGACAAGGATATAAAAAATCTTTATAATGAAATAAATATCTACAAAAAGGAGGCGGATGAATTAAGGCTGAAAAGGGATCAGGCAAAAGAGTCTATTAAAATTTCCTTGGGGGATGCAAAAGTATTTCTAAATAAGAGAGATGAGCTCAATAAAGAGGTGGCAGAACTAAAGAAAAAGCGCAAAAAACTCAGTGATAAGATAAAGAAGCTGAGTGGGGACATAAAGAATGAAAAGATTGAGAGGGATGAACTGAATAAGGACGCAAGAGGTACAAAAGAAATTTTAATTGAGATATATGAAGATAAACTCAAAAAGATCCTGGAGGATGAAATCCATCTGGAGGACGAGATTCAAATTTTTAATAAGCTATTTGAGATCAAGGAAAGGTTAAAAACAGTAGAAAAAGCCGATGACGTGCATAAAAAGATATCTAAGGATTACGAGAAGATTCAGAAATTGAATAAAAATTTTGATAGCATCTGTAAAAAGATAAAATCAATAGCAGAGGAATCGCAGGAAAGTCACGAAAGGGCTATGCAGATATACCACGAAGTGGATCTGCTCAGAAAAAAGTCCAAGGAGTATCATCGCAAACTTGTTGAGAAATATGAATTAATGAATCCT
>Ga0209636_10002455_pt1 | contig 18893 bp, 15 predicted proteins | sample DeeMarSWOR152_54_FD_187464 | JGI IMG/M metagenome (GOLD analysis project Ga0209636, IMG submission 187464) | Marine sediment microbial communities from White Oak River estuary, North Carolina - WOR-1-52-54 (SPAdes) (version 2) | ecosystem: Environmental > Aquatic > Marine > Intertidal zone >... | reverse complement strand
CAATCCTCTTTTAACGCCTATTCGTAACTCTGTTGTTCGTAAGATGCTGGCTTTGATTCCAGCGTCACTTATCTCTTTTTCAAACACGGGATTTTCTCCGGTTAGGATTATAAGTTGATTAAGAAGTGCTGTTATGGCTTTTGAACGAGGTTGAAGAAAAGATTTCATTTTTGTGGCACCGAAAACACCCTTCAATTTTGTCAAGATTCCCATGCTACCTACGATGGATGGAGGATACACCGCATATCTTTTCTTCAATTCCGTTTCGTAACAAACAAAGTAGAGCGGCAAGTATACAAGAGCGTACTTTCTTCTCCTCCTCGGCGTACCTATCCTGTCAAACTCATTTAAGGCCACCTCTTTTGACTTAACCATTTCATTCATTTGATTTATGATGGAGGAAGTCGTATCTTCTAGCGATGTTGTTTCTTGTTGTTTCATTCTGATTCTTGCCTCCCGTGAAGCCTCAAGCTCTCTAAGGGCTTTCATAGTTTCTTCGATGCGGGTGTCCAACTTTGTCCTCCGTTGAGATATTTCAAGTTTCTTGGCGGTTTCAATGTCCTCTATTTTTTTGTCCATATCCCCAATGTTTTTCTTTAAAGTTGGAAGCTTTTTCCTGATTTTTTCAAGCTTCTCGCTCCATTGAATCTCGCCTCCCTCATCTTTGCGAAGTCTACAAGATTTTATTTCAGCCTCACAACGGTCAATTTCGGCTGTTAGACGTTCTTGCTTTTTCTCAAATTTAACACGGTCTTTGTGAAGAGACCGAAGTTGCCTTTCAAATCTTCTAGATATCCTAGTGATTTCTTCATCATACCCCTCTTGAATTTGCTGTATCTTTTCTGTTACTCTGGGTTTAACCTTCTCAATTTTTTGGTCAAACTCTCTTCGAATTTCCTTAATTTCTTCGCGAAGGGTTTTTACCTGTTCTCTAGTTCTTTCACTCAGTAGTTTCATACTTTTACCTAAGTTTTTGATGTCCTCCTTCGATCTGCCTCTTAAATCTGAAAGCTCTTCGATGGAAACCGAGATCTCGGATTCGTCGATGATGGGAGATAAAATCGCTTTTGTAGTTACGCGTTTTTCAATTTCCTCCACTTCCAAAAGATAGGTAACAAAATCTTGTATGAAATCTGGATCTGTAATAAGGCCTTCTATAGTTTTCTCCTCTTTGCCAGCGAAGTTTTGAAAGTAACTGGCATTCTGGGAGAGAGCCACGGAATAGGCTTCACGAGTTTTCGCGCTTCCTTGAATATCGTTGTCAAAGGCATTGATATCCGGCAGTACGTCATAAGACAATGTGTGTGTTGTGACAACGAGTCCGTCGAAGAGTAAGGTTCTTCCCCTCCAAGGAATCAACCATACGGGATAACAGGCTTCAGCTATGAAAATCAGCTTCTCGGCTGGCTTCTTCAAAATGCGACCCTCACCTTTCCCTCTATCTGATTCAGCTAGGTAGAAAATAGTTGCCATCTCCATGTCCTTCGTAAAGGCTTTGACTCGATCCTCCGCAGAAACAGCAAAGGGGAGAACAAGCTTCGTCACTTGTTTAGACACGTTGTCCACCATTTCAACTATATTCACTATATGAAATCTACCAATTTAAATGACTTATGAAAGAAACAAAATATGAAAGGCTGTTTTTGCGCATTCCCATGAGGGAGCTATTTCTCAAGTACACACCATGATGCCGTTTCGCTAAATATGGATGTCGAGTTCCCATAACGTTATTATTTTCTCCCGTTAATTAGTGGCATGGTGTGAGCATAGACCTTGTCTCAACCCATTCGAGAAGGCGAAGATGTTCTTCTTTATCTAGACCGGAAAAGAACGTATTTGGTTAGAGTGGAAAAGGGGAAGAGCTTTCACACTCACAAAGGTTTCGTTCAACTAGACGACTTACTTGGAAAAGAATACGGAACCCGAATAATCAGCAGCATGGGCGTAGAGTTTGTAGCTTTGAAACCCACCCTAAGAGACTACATTTTCAAGGTACAGAGAAAAACGCAGATATCCTATCCCAAGGACATAGCCCTCCTCCTCATGTTCAGCGGAGTTGGCCCAGGAAGCCGCGTTGTGGAAGCAGGAACCGGGACCGGAGCCCTCACCAGCGCCCTGGCATTCTACGTTAAACCCAGCGGACGGGTTTACAGTTACGAGATTCGACGAGAGTTTTTGGAAATGGCTCTCAAAAACTTGAAGAGAGTTGGAGTTTCGGAATACGTGGAATTGAAAAACAAGGACATAACAGAAGGCATCGATGAGGAGGAAGTGGACGCCGTAATTTTGGACATGGCAACACCGTGGCTGGTTGTCCCTCACACCTATTCCGCCTTAAAAGGAAGCGGAGTTCTGGTTTCCTTCAGCCCCACTATCGATCAGGTTGTGAAAACGGTGGAGGCTTTAAAAGAGAACGGGTTCGTAGCCATCGAAACTATTGAGAGCCTCATGCGGAGAATGCAGATTGAAAGGGGCAAAACACGCCCCCAAACCTTGATGACTGGACACACTGGCTACATCACTTTTGCCCGCAAAGCTTTTATGGCACAACAGAAACGCTAGGGAAGCTCTACCTCGTTGACCTCAGCCAAGTTCTCCAAGCTGTTCATCTTTATTTTCTTGTCTGAGATCGTGTAGAGCACATTTTCTATGTAGAGGGACCTCTTCACCCAGTAGTCACCCGCCCACGGATCTGCATCAGCTTCTAGATGAGTGACTCCGCCTCTAAGCACGAGTCCTCCGTCTAAAGTTATGTTGAATACGTAGGCACCTTGCCACATGGAATCTCTGTAAATTCCTATCTTTGTTATTGAAAGGGGTATCACAAGAAGGTTCTTTGATCTATCAAACAGAAACGCCTTGTGATCCATTAAGACCGTGGAATCCGACCAGTCGGCCTGCACGACATACTTGGCTGTTTCTGTTGGTGCGGTAACGTTTGTGACGTTGAAAAGAGACAGTTTCACGTTGTTGTCTTGTTTACCTACGCCTACTATGTAGTTTTCGTCATAGGGGTGGAGGTAGCCGGAGAATCCGGGTATTTTCAGGTAGCCTAAGACTTTGGGTTCAACTGGGTCGCTGACATCTATCACGAAGAATGGGTCGATTTGCCTAAAGGTTACGAGATAGCATCTGTCGCCCATGAACCTTGCTGAGTATATGCGTTCGCCTGGAGCGAGGCCCTTGAGTTTTCCGACAACGTCTAGGTTCATGTTCAATGTGAAAAGGTTGTTCTTGGAACCGTCACTCGTCCATGCTGTTGTCGCTATTCTGAAGAAACCGTTGTACTCGTCCATGCTGAACTGGTTGAGCACGTAACCTGAAACCGCTCCTTGAGTCTCGAAAGTTATTTTTTCTTTGTCCAGTTTAACTCTGTAGATCAACGTTTCTTCCCTTGGTCCACCCACGTTTCCACGCAGAATCCACACATTCGTGTTTGGAACAACCAAATACATGTTGCTCAGCGAAACGTACATGAGTGCAGTTTGACCTATTAAGAACGTCTCATGAGTTGGCTCCTGCGTATCGTCTATAATATTGACTGCGAGGACTGTTGTGAAATAGTAGAAAACGTCTGGGGTATCGACATAGCGTATTTCAGTCGGCTGCACTTTTCTAACGTAGTCGCCTATGTGGATTCTGGGTAGCACAACCTCAAGATCTTTTCCGTTGCTGTCTGGGTGTGTAGCTGGTTGATTGACGACGGCGTAGACGTAGTTTCTGATCATCCTTGAACCTGAGAGAGTGCCGTTAAGGATCACGGTTCTCGTTAGAACGGGGTTCGCTCTGTCGGTGATGTCGTAGACCTTGAGGAATGCTTCTTCAGTATATACGTAGGGTACGAACCCTAGTTTTTCTTCAGGATTGGCGTAGGGTGAGACATGGTAATTGTTTCCCAAGACCGCTAGTTTGTCCTCGTTCACATAGATTTCTGCGTCATATGTCTCGTTGAGTTCTATCTTTGAAAGCATTACGGCTTGGTTAGGTGGGTACGCCTTCAATACATAAATGTCCGGGCCTGAAACCATGTATAAGTATTCTCCATCGGTCTTCACTATGTCTGCTTCATCTACGCCAGCAACCTGAATGTTGGTTGTTGAAGTTTCAGGTGCGAGGGGTGCGCCATTACCGTCCTCATAACTTAGAGACTCGAGTTCGCCGCCTCTAAAGAGAAGCGAAGGAAACCCTGGTAGGTTTTTGGACCGTCTTGCCTGTTCCATTCTTACCTCTAGAAAGTTTTTCAACTCCTCGTAAGACGAGAACCTCTTTAATTGGGTGTGCCCGGAAACCTCAGAGATCTTAAGGTAGAATGGCGCAATAGCGGCAACTATTGCCAGAAGCGAGACGAGAAATAGAGCGATTTTTTTCATGTTTTTCACCAACGACGACACGCTTTCTACCTCCAACTATGAACTTCGAGCACTTAATGCTACGTTTTAGAACAAGCTGTACTAAAAATAGAACACTAAAACACTCGTTTTTTGAGGTATAGAAAGGCGCCTAATGCGATAAGGAAGCTAGGTATGAGCATTAGTCCGGCGGATGAGAGGTTTGAAGGACATATCGCCCTTCTAAAAGAGTCTTCTTCTCCAAATTCATTCTCTCCGCCTAATGTTTCATCTTGGCGACAGTTTTCAAGTGCCTTTTCTCCGTCACCAGAGGCTAACAACCGAATCTCACCTGGTTTAATCAATATCAATGGAGCAAGCATCACCACTGTGCCCAGCAAGATTGCAGTCATCACATATGCCAGAGCTTTCTTCATCAGTCGTCTCCACCATTACAAAAGTTGCAACAGGCTTTTAAGTCCACGTTTTAGAACACCCGATCCATAGCTCAGAATGGTTTCTCCCTCCAAAGCCTCACGGTTTCAAACCACAAAATGAAGCTGGCTATGGAGCCAAAGATGATTGCGGCTATGTTGTGGATGCAACCGCTAGGCCAATACAAGGTTAGGTAGATGACAAACATGGTGGAAAGCCAGAGGGAATAGAAGAGGTAGCGGGGAACAAGGAAACGACCCAGCCTGGTGAAGAACCTTAGGAGACCGACTTTAACCTCCTGCGTTAAAAAATATTCGCCTGTCATGCTTTTCTCCACCAAACCAAGCGAGAGAAGCTTTTCTAGGTGGTGAGCGGCTACGCTTGGACTGGAAAGGCCCAAGGAACGTTGAATCTCGCGGACTCCCACTCTGGAACTAGGAGACCTAAGCAAATACCAATATATTTGAAGAGTTTTACCCTTCAACTGGGACTCGATCACCGCCAAATCAGATGAAGAAATATCAGACATGAAACTCGCCAGAATCAAATTACGGGCATCTTTATAATAAAGTCTCGCAAGAAAACTCTTAAATCAAACAGCACGTAGCCTAAAACGAAAAGCGGCCGAGGTGAGGTAGCCTGGTTAGCCTACAGGCCTGTGGAGCCTGGCGCCCGGGTTCGAATCCCGGCCTCGGCCCTCACAATCATGCAAGTTCTGTAAATGCCTCACTATCTTGAAAGAAGTGCAACAGAAATTATAGATTGTCCGAAAATGAAAACGCCCAAGCTGGGTCGAAGCCTAAACAGGTCAACGCGGCTTAGTCAATCATCCAGCTGTCAGTCATAGCCTACCTCACTTGATGTAATCGCATGAGACAGACCGCGACTAACGGTTCGACGACCAACCAAGCTTTGTCAGCCTGTCCAAGCGTGCTCCTCAACTTGGGCGTATATTCCGTATGGATTTTGTGGGCTATATAGTTTTTTCAAAGAAGAGTTTTTATGCGATTGGAGGGCGACATGGATTTTTAACAGTCTTGGTGACATTTAGTAACGTTGCTTTGGATTCTATTCGTTTATGTACGTTGGATATATAAATAGAATAGTCTTCTAGAATCGTTCTCCCTCCCCTTTTCCCCCTGTTCTCCTTTATATTCCATTAAATCCAAGATTTTCGATTATCTTCCCATACATCAATAGAAAAAGTTTAGTTTAACATGTACCTTCATGATTCCACGCGGGCCGGTAGTTCAGCCTGGCATGAACGCCTGACTTGCACTCACTCGGCGGAAGAGACAAGCTCGCTGTCGGCTCGCTTGTCGGTATCTCTGGGCGAACTGAACAACCCGCCCGCATGGAATCATGAACAGTATGAAGCTATGCTGTCAAAGTTTAGAGACTTCTTAGTTGTTGATCTGCGCCGAAGTGAAAAAACAGTTTATGAAGCTGTGCGGTATGTTAAGAAGTTTCTGGAAGTTCATGGATTAAGCGAAGTTTCCAGAGAAACTATAAGGCAATATTTGCGGACCATTAAAGCCGAAGCATTATATAGAAACACCTTGGCTGCTTTGAAAGTGTTTTTCAGAGACTTCTTAGAGATGCCTCAAATAGTTCATAGCTTCCGTTTTCCTTCAACTCAGTTTAAGCCTAAGGTGATTCCAAGCAAGCAAGATTTGAGAGAATTCTATGAAGCTATTGATTCCGATATAGGCAAGGCTCTGTTTCTGTTCTATGCTACAAGTGGATTAAGGAAGAATGAGGTTCTAACTCTCACAAGGAATGACATTGACTTCAGAAAAAGAATGCTTACTCCGAACTGTCATAGTGGATCAACTAAGCATAGCTACGTGAGTTTCTACAATGAGGAAACAGAGACCGTTCTTAAGAAGGTCCTTGGAAATGGTGATATGCTGTTTTCAATTAGCGATAGACAATACCGTAAGATTTGGAAGGTTGCGAAAGACAAAACAGGGATTCGCATAACGCCTCAGATACTTAGAGACTGGTTCTGTGAAGAAATGGGTAACCTCAATGTTCCAGACCGTTACATAGATGCTTTCTGTGGTAGAACACCTAAATCGGTTTTGGCGAGACACTACTCCGACTATTCACCAGAAAAGCTCAAAGCAATCTACGACAAAGCAAACCTCAAAGTATTGGCCTAATTTTGTGGTAAAGAAAATGAAGCGTAGTTTTCCTAAGCACCGATACAAGCATGGCAAGCTAAAGAAGGCTATGAAGATTCAAGCTTTCAAGTGTATGCTCGATAAGGTTGACCGGATAGACTTAGGCAAATACGATCCATTGACCATAAAGAGCTTCTTAGCTATCCTGTATTGGACTGGGTTGCGGAAGACTGAGGTTCATGGAGCTAAACCACACCGTTATGTGTGTCCTCCATGTAAAAGCCACAGCGAACCCATAGTCAAATACACGGAAGCGATCCTGGGTATTTTGAAAGAGGATATTGAGACTAAAGGAGATATGCTGATTGTGGAGGCTGTAGCCCGGAAGCATGGTAAAAGAGAAGCTCCGTTAGAGTTGTGGCTTGGTTTTCCCTTCATGGAACTAATAGTTGAACAATGGAAAAGGGCACCTGAAGGAAAGAGAGTGTGGCCCATCTCAGAATGGGACAGCTGGAACATAATGAAAAGAATAGATAAGCGGAAGTATCTTCATTGGCTCCGTTTTAATAGGATAACCGAATTGTGCGCTAATCCCAAGTTAAGCATAGCTGACATCTGTAGCTGGACAGGCTTAACGGCTCAAACCATAGAAGCTTACATGGAAAGGTCAGGCAGATTCATCAAGAGAACAGCTCAAGCTATGAAGGAACAATTCGAAACGATAGGACAAACCTAACATAGGTGTGCGCCCACGCATAACTGGTTCTTTGATTGTTTAATAAATAGCGCAAAATGAGGGTTTAGGGTCGAAAAAATTAATTTGAAAAAAATAAATGACCGCTTATATTTTTGATTGTTTGTTTACGAGTTAATCCAGTGTTACAGAAAAGAGAGGGGATGTTTTGGTTACTATTTCTACCATGTTTCCCAAAGGTGTATTGTAACTATAGTTAGGTCTACAACGTCTATTAGATTGTCATAATTCAGGTCTGCAATTGGTTTCCATTCAGGTTCTCCTGGTGTGGACCAAAGGGCTATTGAAACTATGGATAGGTCAACTATATCTACGATTCCATCTTGGTTTGCATCAGGACTTGGAACATAACCGTAGGGATATATCAATGGATACTTGTCTGTGTTGTTTTCATTTATGATGTATGGGGTATCTCCTATTCCATCACCCCCTGTCTCATTTTGATATGGACCGCTATAGATGTCTGGAGGATTATGGTCATTCCAATAGTTTCCACCAGAAGGATAGCCGTCATCCCAAACATTCACAGAATCTTCGGTATAGATTTGAACTGTGTTGTCTACGAAGTTGTTATGGTAGATAGAATTGTTTGAAGACCCGTAGAGCTGGATGCCCCACCAGCTGTTTTTTATGGTGTTTCCAGAAACAGTGTTGTTGGAACACAGTTCAAGGTAGAAGCCCTCTGCGTAGTTGTCTGTTATGGCGTTTTTGGACAATGTATTATTAAAAGACATGAAGAGCACGACGCCATGATGGTTGTCGATTATGTTGTTGTCTGTTATTCTTGAATTGTTTGTATATGCGAGTAGAATCCCTTCTCCGTTGTTTGTTAGGGTTAGTCCTTCAACCGTTACGTTGTCGCAGTTTATGAGCGCTAAATATCCGACTTGGTGCGTTACAGAGTTTATAATGAGGTCTGTCTGGTTTACAAGATAGTAGACAGGCTTCCCATTTACAAGGTTGGAAACGTCAATTGAATGCATAAAATGACTCAGTTCATAGCCAGAAACGCCGCCGAAGTTGACTAAATTACCGTCCATCATGTTTTCAGAGAAAGTGTTTCTAGAAGACTCGGAGAGCCAGATGCCGATGCTGTTGTTTGTCATATTGTTTCCGTAGAGCGTGTTGTTAGAAGAAGATGAGTAGAGGACCATGCCAAACATGCCACAATCTGTTATCTTGTTTTCAGATATGATGTTGCTTGAGCTATTTTCGAGCCATATGCCAAAGCCACTATCTGTTATGGTGTTTCCAGAAATAATGTTGTTTGAAGAATCATCGATTCTGATGCCATAATTGTTGTTTTTTATGGTGTTTCCAGATATAGTGTTGTTGGAAGAATGACTGAGCCAAATGCCATAACCGAATGACTCAATTCTCATATTCTTGATTGTTACGTTACTTCTATACGCTAAGTCTATCCCTTTGGAATCATGAGCTCCTGTTCCTTGGAGGGTATAGCCCGTTCCATCAACCACAATGTTATCTCTCTCCACAAGAATGGACCTAGCAATGTTAGCCGTCAAGGTGTAAGTAACATTGTCAACACTCGAGATAGGTGTCGTTGAAGGGAAAATACTCCCGTCAGCCCTAATAACACAAGTAGTATTAGATCCGTAAATCGTAACATACCCGTCGTCCGGCGAGTCTTTATCGTCCCAATCTTGTATGATCTCTGCTTCCGAGTTAACTAGCTGTACATCACAGAGGTCTAAAGTGCAGTTCCTCCCTTCCATACTTCCTTCCGTGGCTTCAAAGGTGAGCGACGCCAATGTTGTATTTCCGCTGAATGAAGGTGCGCCAAGTGATGTATATGCACACCAGTACCTGCCGTGAGTTGCGTCATAGTCCTCCAATATTTCATTCTTGATAATCAAATCATTAGGATACCATATCCTGTTAATTGTAGAGCTAACGCAGTCAAGAAGAGTGGTGTCCCAGAAGAGCTTGAACTCGTATCCAAACAGGTCTGTGACGTTGGCGAGTTTTACGTCGATTACGAAAGTATCGCCTACCGCCGCCGTAGTTGTCTCAGGGTCCACATAAACTGCAGTTAGCTTGAACACGTCAACCAATTTTGTTACGATATTGTTTGTCGTGATGTTTTCACCCGACACAGGAGACGCATAAGCCGTCACATTGTAGCTCGCCTCGACGGTGGGAGTCCAGAGATAGCTAAACGTATAGGAAGAATCAGTCAGCAGCTCAGGGATTGTTACACTGTCAACTACGGCGCCGTTGATCAGTAGAAGCAGTTCCACATTGGTTTCGTTGTTTGATCCCCAGTTGGTGACAGTTGCATTTAGCAATGACGAGTCACCGAGCTCAAGAGACGTTGGAGCGTCCAAGGATACAGTCAGGTCGTGCTGCGGGCGCACTACCTCAAACGATGCTGTGAGATGTTCATAACGGGTTACTTCTCCTAAGGCCACAACTTCTCCGTTTATTCTTATCGTTGCGTCCCAGTGTCCGCATCCGGCTGGAGTAGAAATTGCATATTCAATTACATGTTGCCCCGGTGGCAACTCAACTGTTCTTTTGTAATACAAGCTAAAAATTCCCCCTCTTTTAATTATTGCATCTGGATTCTCCTCGTACCACTCCCCTTGCCAGAAAACCTCAGGTATCGGATTGTCAATTGTTAGGGCATGAATCGTTGCACCGTAATCGCCGTGTGTCTTGGAACTGACTGCGAAGGTTATCGTGGAAAAGAAAGTTCGATCGCTCACGTAAACGACTTTTGTTGCGATATTGTTTGTGGTGGAGTTCTCCCCGGGCACAGGATGGGCATACGCTGTCACATTGTAGTTGTCCTCTTCGATTGGGGTCCAGACACAGCTGAGTGTATATGAAGAATTAGTCAGCAGCTCAGGGACAGTTACATTGTCAATTATGGCGCCGTTGATCAGTAGAAGCAGCTCCACATTGGTTTCGTTGTTTGATCCCCAGTTGGTGACAGTTGCGTTTAGCAATGACGAGTCACTTGGTTCAAGAAGTGATGGAGTGTCCAAGGATACAGTCAGGTCGTGCTGCTTAGGCAATATCTCAAACGATGCTGTGAGATGTTCATAACGGGTTACATTTCCCGTAGCAACAACTTCTCCGTTTATTTCTATTGTTGCGTGCCAGTATCCGACCGAGGTTCTAACTGCATATTCAATTACATGTTGCCCCGGTTGCAACTCATCAACTGTTTTTTCGTAATAGAAGTTTGAGTGAGGCGGATTAGTGCCGATATATACATCTGGATTTTCGTCATACCAATCGCCTGTCCACCAAACCTCAGGCATCGGGCTGTCAATTGTTAGGCCATGATCCCTTGGATAAATATCGCCGTGTGACTTGGACCTAATTACGATGGTTATTGGCGTAACAAAATCTGAACCATACACACGCAGAACTAAAGATGGAAACAGCATCATAATAATTAACACAACTAAAGACAAAGTTAGAACATGCCTAATTTTCATACCTTTCTCCCCTTCACGTTCTTTTTCACTACATAAAACTCCATTATAATATTACATGATAATTTCATATAAAACCTTTGGAAGAACCTAATGTATACTAGTTATGCGCGCACGGAAAGAACGAGCTGATGAACCCCAACGGAATTCAAGGCGAAATTGAACAAATACGGCTTCAAACTACACGATTTCATGTAGATGATGGTTTTGGGTGACAGGTTTTTGACTTCTGGAACTATAGTGATGGCTTCGAGTAAACGCAGTTTGGTTTTGGAGTTGGTGAACCGGAACGGCAAAGACTACGTTTCTATTAAGGACATTGAAGACCTTATCAAAGGACATAAGAAGACGGTTACGATTTGGCGACCTAACGCTTATCTGTATCATTCTCGTTACAGGTGACATGAGATGAAACTGTTAAACCGACTCTTGCAGAAGGTCAGGAACCCTGTAACTCCACAGTCTCCTTATGGCGAAAATTACCCGAATCTTTCTGTGAGCTTGCTTTTAGAGGCTTGGGACAGTCTTCCGAAAATAAAGCGTGAATCACTTGTCGCTTGGGCTAAAGAGAATTTATACAAAGACTATTGGGCTTGGCGGATCATGCAGAAAGTTGATGAAACAAAAGGTTAGAGGTGTCTAAACATTTTCACCTAAATATAGATATGAAAGTGTAGAAAAAAGAGGGAAGGTGATGCTTCTATTCTATGTTTTTCCCTATCCGCTTTCTGAGGGCTATGTAAATCGCTGCAACTACTGAAGTGACCACTGGTATGCTGAGGTTGAACTCTGGAGCTGAAGGAACAAGCACTTGCTCCACAACTGCGCGGATCATAGCGTCCCCACCCTCCACCAGAACCCAGTTGGGATAATTTGGGATAATCAAAGCGTATGATCTCAAATCTATGGGCGGATCTTCGTCGACCATTAGCCAGGGAGATCCGTGAGTCAGCCATTGTATGCCTATGTAGAAGTCGTTACTAACGATTATGTCCAGTCCGGTTAGATCAACCACAAACCAAGTATCGTTGGTGGTGGGTGTGGCTATGAAGGGTGTGGTTAAATCAGTCGTTAGGTCACTGTCGTATATGTGGACTCTGAAGGGTGCAACTAAGTCGTCGACGCCTGCCCATAAGTAATATTTTGCCTGCAAGATTTTGGCAGTGGTCCACCCTGCTGGAAGAGAAAATCTGACGGCAACTTGCTCCCCTGCGAAAATGTAGAAGACTGCGTTTTCATAAGTTCCGTCGTCATATGCTAACTCCTCTATCGGTACAGGCGCTGATACTGGTGCCACAGACACAATGGTGAAGAGAAGAATCCCAGTCACTACCAGAAGATATAGAACGCGAACTCTCATTCTATACCCAACTCCTCAGTTTATTCTCGGTTATACTACTGATTACATTTATGATACTAAAATCCATGCATATGGATTAATAATCTATGTCTTTCTTCTACTTCTGTTCCCGCACGCGAGGCATAGAAAAAAGAGGGAAGGTTAAGCAGTTTCTGGCTCTGGCGTCGGTGGAACTGTTGGTGCAGCTGTCGGATGCTTGCTTAATGAGATGAAAGCTATGATAGCAGCGATTAATGCCAGCCAAAAGCCAAAGCTTAGATAGGTTGAGTATTCGAATGATGCTCCAAAGTAACCCCAAGAACCACTGGAGAACAAACCTACCTCTGGAAAAAACGACACTGGCGGAGCCTTTGAAAGCTCAACTTGTAGACCTGCTGCAAAGATTATGATGGAGAGTAATGCCAGTATTCCAGCAACAATAAGAACCATCTTTCCAGTTTTCCCGATGATTAAGCTGCCGACTATTGCTGCGATTCCAGCTATGATGATGAGAGCGAGAGCTGCTTGACCAAACCAAAGGTCCATAGCAACAGTTGCTGACATTCCCATTGCTGATGCAGTTGCTTGGTGTGGGTATATCGAAACATCTGCGCTCATTGTAATTCCCTCGAATCCAGCTGACGCAGACATTGTCCACCAAGGCAACACCAAACTGATGAAGGCCACAATGCCCGTCACAATGCCGATGTAATTGACTTTCAAAATTCACTCTCCTCTATTGGAGTTTTTCATTCCTAAACTATTTTCAATTTTCTTATAACATTTTTCTTCCTTTGATGCCCCCTCGCAGAAAAGAGAGGGAAGGTTAACATTGCCACGCCGTAGTAATTGGGCGCACAGCCAAGCCTAACAGCATTTCGCGTTTCTCGCATGGCTTTTAGTTATACTAAGGTATAATCTCGGGATACACTTATATTTATGTATATCCTACGTATATCTTGGTGATTGAGGTTTGAAAGTGCCTGTTCCATTCAAAGTGAAGGCCGTTAAAATCGGAAACTCGGTACGCATGACCATACCAAAGCAAATAGTCGAATACCTAAAGATAGACGAAGGAGACACCTTGGAAGTTACGGTTCAAAACAGCGAAATGGTAGTGAAAAAACTTGAGTGATCCATTTGAAGAGTTTGAGAAGAAACTGAAAGGAATGAGCTTGAGTGAGCTTCAAGCCTACAAGAAACTCCTGGAAGAGAAGATAAAGGAGAAGATTTCGAAGGACGCGCCTAACGAAAAAATTGCGCCTCTCATACTCTACCGGGGCGTGCTTGAATACGAAATCAAATCAAGAACAGCTTCGAAGGAATAGCCATGAGTGAGGATGAATTAAATCGAATAGAGAAGAAAATAGCTTCTGAGTTGGAACCTTTCATCACTGGCATATTTTCTATGGACGCAGAATCGAGAAACTTTGAGTTATTCAAACAAGCCTACAGTGATTTCATACCAAGATTATTACGTTCAATGAAAATTTTCGACTTCATAACACGAGACTTTGGTGAAACTACCAATTTTCTGGCGAAAGAAGAAATACACTGGCTTTTTGGTTACTTGGGACTCGTGGAAAGTTTAGGGAACAGCATTGTAGATATGGTAGTCATGCTTCTTGTCGCAAACGGAAGGGATTTCCACATAGAATCTCTACGTAGAGTACCAAGGATAAGGCATGTCACTTCCATAGAAGATTTAGAAAAGGAACGAGTATCTCTGGGTACAAAATTGAGGTTTTTGGAGGACAATGGCATTGAAAAATTAGCCTCGGTCGTAGATAGCGACCTTAGAAATCGAATAGCTCACCTGAATTTTGATGTCAAAGAAGATAGGGTTTACATTAAAGGAGAATCAGCGGTACTGGTTATAGGTATTGGCTTAAAGAAGCTGATAAGGGCTTTCAAAACAGTAAGTGGCCTAATAGCGCAGTTGGCTAAGGATATGGGCTTAACTCCAAGGATAGAAGTGAGGTGAAGAAAAATTGAGTGAGTTGGTTACTCGAGTAACTTACTCGAGTGAAAGTAAACGCAAAAAAACCGTAGGCATAACACTACCCACAAACTTAGTGAAAAAAGCTCGAAAACACAACCTAAACATATCAGGAGTCACGGAACAAGCTCTTCTCAGTGTTTTAGACTACTTAGAAAGCTCAAAACCAATAAATATGTCGAAATGCGAAAGCATTTCTCAGCTACCTATGCGGGCCGGTAGTTCAGCCTGGCATGAACGCCTGACTTGCACTCAGGAGGACGCGGGTTCAAATCCCGCCCGGTCCACCAAGCCTGAATTGTGTTTTCTTCCAGATTCTTAGCGGATAGGAACATTGCGGTAGTTTATTCGTTCACGTAGTCTGGTATTCTTTTTTGAAGACCTCCCTCCTTCAGTCCTATGACGAACTCTATCACGTCGTTAGGTTCTTTGAACCGCAAATTTATGAGGCTGTTGAAGCCCCAGTCTGAACATTTTATGCTGGAGATTATGGAAGCAACGCTCACAGACTTTGTTAAGTCTTCGGTCAAATTGTATGTGGCTAGAAAAGCTCCGCACCATACGTCTCCAGCTCCGGTTGTGTCAACGATTTTTTCTGGTGGTATGTTCAAAGCGGGAATCATCTGCATTCCCATGTTCTCTCCACTTATTACAGCTCCCAAGCTTCCCAGCGTAACAATCAGCATCTTAGCTTTAAGAAGCCTCAGGGCTGACGAAATGGAATCGGTTTGCGTCAAAGCTTTAGCTTCAGAATCGTTTAAGATGAAAAAGTCGGCTTTCAAGGCAAGATCCTTGAGTGTTTCCCTGCTTCTTCGCCCCTCCTTAATATAATCCATCCACATGTTAACCGAAACTTTGGATTCTGGCGACACTTTCCTTATTTTAGCAAGAATTCTAGCGACCTTCGCAGCTCTCATAGGTGATATATGAAATATGCTCTTGGATCTAAGCCATCTCGCTGAAATTGTTCGAGACGTTATTTTGGAACCGGCGCCGTGGACGGTTTTGAGGTATCGGGCTTCCCAGCGCTTGTTATATTTGATGTGAAACCTTGTGGAGGGCATGTTGTACGTTTTCACGTCTTTAGAATCCAAAAGGTTCAAGGCATCTGGAAAGCCATAGTCCTTTCCAACAGCTGAGATTAACGTGACATTTGTTGACAGTGTTCTAGCTGCCATTGCGGCGTATAACGCGGCTCCTCCCGGCTGAACCCTAGCGCCGTTAATGTTCTCGACTTTGTCGACGGAGACGTGTCCAACGAATACGAGTCTGTGAGCTAACAGCTTCCTCCCGCCTAAACCTTATCCAACTGCTTCATAAATCATAGATAGCATAAATTCAATTTGAATAATCTTGCTTCGGAAATAACCTTTTTGCCCTTCCACATAAATATCCAGAACGAAACTAAAATTCTGTTTACGACAACTTTTATCTGTTCCATTGCTGTGTAGCTCTACGGTCAATGCGTGGAACAGCAACTTGAGTACCAAACGAACATCCCTCCAACGATTTCGTCTGAAACGAGCATTGGAAACGCTGGCCTCCAAAGAAGGTAGAGGAACAGAACTTGTTTCCCTTTATGTGCCGCCTGGTCGTCAAATCAGCGAAGTAGTTTCCATGCTTAAGCAGGAGTACGGAACAGCCTCCAACATAAAATCTACCACTACTCGAAAAAATGTTCAAGACGCCGTCGTCAAAGTTATGCAGCGTCTCAAACTTTTCAGGAAGGTGCCTGAAAACGGTTTGGTGATCTTCTGTGGAGCCATCCCTCAAAACGGTGCTGGAAGCGAAAGAATCGAAACCTACGTGATCACTCCTCCCGAGCCTATTCAAGTTTATCTCTACCGCTGCGATTCTAGATTTCACATTGAACATCTCCAAGAGTTTTTGAAGGAGAAAGAAACGTACGGAATTATTGTGATAGACGCTAGTGCAACAACTTACGCCGCCCTTCAAGGCAGGCACCTGGAAAGAATGAAAGAAATTACATCGGGCGTGCCTGGAAAATTTCGAGCTGGGGGTCAATCTGCTAGGAGATTTGAAAGACAGCGAGAAGCCAAACTGTTGAGCTACTTCAAACGCATCGGAGAGCACGCCAACGAAATTTTTTTGCCTCTACCTGACCTGAAGGGTTTGATCATCGGGGGGCCAGGACCCACAAAATATGATTTTCAGAAGGGAGATCACCTTCATTACACGTTGAAGGACAAAATCATAGCCACCATCGACACGGCGTACGTGGGTGAACAAGGCATAGAGGAAGTTGTGGAACGTTCTCCCGAAGTCTTGCGGCGCATTCGATACGTTGAGGAAAAAAGAATCATGCAAGACTTCCTCTATGAAATCGGCCACGACACCGGCTTAGCCACCTACGGCGAAAACGAGGTGAGACGAAGCCTAAAATCAGGAATCGTGAAAACCCTCTTGCTTTCTGAGGGCATCGATGTAGTTCGAGTCACTGTGAAATGCACAGCTTGTGACTACACCAAACAGGAGACGATGAAAAATCATCTAGTTCCAGATTTTGAACAGAGTTTAAATGGAAAACCGTGTCCAAAATGTGCTATTCCTACTATTGTCGTAGCGGACGCTAAAGATCTCATTGACGATTTAGCTGAATTGGCTGAGGAAACAGGGACAGAGGTGGAGGTTTTGTCGGTTGAGACGGAAGAGGGGCAGATGCTGAAGAAGTCCTTCGGTGGAATCGCAGCTATTCTTCGCTACAAGTCTTCGAATTAATATTCAGCGCTAAACTGGACATCAGGGTATCCTTGTACTTCTCTGCCTTTTCCCTTCGCTGACAGAATTTCGATTTTCTCTGTTTTGCAGGTTCCAGCTATGTCTTCTAAGGCTTGGTTTAGAATCTGCGCGCTTTTTTTGTTGCCTGCATATATCTTTAGTTTCTTGATGGAAGCATTTAACGGCTTTTTTCTTTCCGCTTTGTCTCTTCGAATTTCTCCTATCACTGCTATGATTAGGTCACCATGTTTCTCTATTTCTTCGTCGATTTTTTCTTTCTTTGGAGTGGGCCATGGAGAAAGGTGGATGCTTTTGTGTTTCTTGTCGTCTGCGTACATGGTTTGGTATATTTCTTCGGTTATGTGGGGGGAAATGGGTGCGAGAAGCTGGAGGGTTCGGTAAATCGCCGTGTAGAGAGTGTGTTGGGCGGCTTTTCTCTTTTTTTCGCCGTATGTTTCGGGTTGATAGAGTCTATGTTTTATAGCTTCGATGTACTGGTCACAGAGTTCATGCCAAGTGAAGTTTCTGGTTTCTTCGGTGACTATGTTGAATTGACAGTTTTCTAGGGCTGCGGTTGCTCTTTGAGTCACTTTTTCCATCTTGCTTAGCAGCCATCGATCCAGCAGGTCCAGTTCCACCTTTTCTTGGGGTGTGTAGTCTTGGAGGTGGAGGCTGGCGAATCTCGCTGCGTTCCACAGTTTTATGAGGAATCTCCATCCGTATTCGACGTCTGCCCAGCGGAAGGGTATGTCTGAGCCTGTGGCTCCTCCGCTGGCTGCCCATTGTCGGGGGGCGTCGGCTCCGTATTTGTTGAAGACGTCGGGGGTGGCTACGTAGTTGCCGAGGGATTTGCTCATTTTTCTTCCGTCGCTTCCTAGAACCATGCCGTTGATTAGGACGCTTTTGTAGGGTTTTTCGTTGAAGAGGGCGAGGTGGCGAACCATGAGGTAGTAGGCCCAGGTGCGGATGATGTCGTAGCCTGAGGGATGCACATCAGCGGGGTATAGTCTGTGCCAGTTTTTGCTGTCGGGCCAGCCTGCGTGTACTGCGCATGTGATGGAGGAGTCGAACCATGTGTCTAGGACGTCTGTTTCTGGGGTGAAGGTTTTGGAGCCGCATTTTGGGCATTTGTCGATTTTTGGGTTTTCTGTTCTGGGGTCTATGGGGACCCAGTTTGGTTCGGCTAGGATGGTTTCTCCGCATTTTTTGCAGTACCATATGGGGATTGGTGTGGCGAAGATTCTTTGGCGGGAGATTACCCAGTCCCAGTCTAAGGATTTAGCCCAGTCTATCATGCGGGTTTTCATGTAGTCTGGGTACCATGTTATTTCGTAGGTGTTCATTGTCACGTCGTCTGTTAGGATGCGGGTTTTCATGAACCATTGTTTTCTTTCTAGGATTTCTATGGGGGTTTTGCATCTCCAGCACACTCCCACTTCTTGTTGGAGCTTTTCCTTTTTTTCTATGAGACCTTCTTTTTCTAGGTCTGTGGCTACGGCTTTTTTTGCTTCTTGGATTGTTAGTCCAGCGTATTTTCCGGCTTGTTGGTTCATTTTTCCTTTTTCGTTTATGGTGATTATGGCTGGTAGGTGGTGTTTTGCTACGGCTTTTACGTCTGCTTTGTCGCCGTAGGTGCATATCATGACGACGCCTGTTCCGAATTTGGGGTCTACGAGGTTGTCTGGGATTATTTTGACTTTTCTGTT